>Ga0207697_10001654_pt1 | contig 12048 bp, 6 predicted proteins | sample KBSSwiS5withPhiX_FD_184293 | JGI IMG/M metagenome (GOLD analysis project Ga0207697, IMG submission 184293) | Switchgrass rhizosphere microbial communities from Kellogg Biological Station, Michigan, USA, with PhiX - S5 (SPAdes) (version 2) | ecosystem: Host-associated > Plants > Roots >... | reverse complement strand
CGTTCTCGGACGTCAAGGTCAGGAAACAACGGACGTAAGGGAAAACCAGACGAGCCGTTTGCTCTTTGCTCCGGGGCACAGAGGCAATAGAGTCGCTCCGTGGCCGAGGACGATCAGGCAAAGCCGCGGCGTCACGGGCGGTTTTGGCGTCGCGTGATCGCCGGCGTGGTTGTTTTCGTCGCGCTGGTGGTTCTTGTTCATCGGCCAATCTTGCTGGCAATCGGCCGAAAGCTCATGTTCAACTACGCGGCCGAACACAATTTAAAGGCTGATTTCCGGGTTGAGGGCAATCCATTCGGCAGCGTCACGATCCGGAATCTTCACGCGTTTGCGGTTGGTCCGTCGGAATATGAATCGATCGACGCCGATTATGTGTACCTCAATTACAGCTTGTTCGGATTAGCGCGGCATGGTCTGCCCCGGTTGTTCAACGCTGTTGAAGCGCGGTCGGCCACCATTGTTTTAAATCCGTCCAAAGCGCCGTTGAGGCCGCGGCCGCCCCATCCGCAGTTGAAGTTGCCAAGGTTCTTCCCGGAACGAGTGCGTGCTACGGACCTTACACTAATCGTTAGAAATCAGCCGTACGATTTCGTTGTTGGACATGCTGACCTGGAATTAAATCCGCGCGCTCCCGGAGAGCTGAGGATCGAGACGTTCCAACTTCCCTCCGGCGATACGTGGTTGAAAGTTTCCGGTCAAACCTCTTACACGAACAAAAACCTGATTCTGCGCGACTTCGTTCTGAGCAATCAGGAGCAGCTTAACTCTCTGCAGATTGATGCATCGCAAATCGACTCGAATTATCTTGCAGTCAGTCTCAACTGCACCGTCGGCGGCGGCCAAATCTCGGCCTCTGCGCCGATAACTGAAACAAAGTCGTCGCTCGATACGAAGCTACATCTGACTGCTGAGAAAGTTGCGTCGGAAGCGCTGAACAAATTTCTTATTATTCCGGAGAATTATCTTTCCGGCGAAATTGAGCGACTCGCTCTCGAAGCCACAGGCACGATCGACGCGCCGCGCACATGGAACGGCACGCTATCGCTCCAGATGAACGATGTGCATCGAAGGGAAATCAATTTCGATCACGGCGTTGTAGAAATTTCCGCAGCAGAAAGCAGGGCGGTTTTGCGATCAGCCGACATCGTCCAGGACGTAAACAAGTTTCATTTTCAGGGAGCAATGGAATTGCCTGCCACATTCAATGACTTTGGCCGAACACCAACGAATTTGGAAATTTCAGGTACCGCACCTGATCTGGCACGATTAACAGCTGGCGCGCCCGTCCGCCTGACCGGCTCGGCTGAGTTCAACGGCAGGATTGACGTTGTTAATGCAACTGTGGAGGCGGATTTAGGCGTGAGCGCAGCGGCGGTTGGATTTCAGGATGGAATAATCGACAAGCTGACTTCCAAACTGCGTGCGTCCAAGCACGTGGTGCGTGGTGATAATAACAGACCCTGGTTTGCGGACCTCCGCACAGCAATAAATTTCGATTTAACTGGCATACGTTACCGCGATTACATCGTTGATTCAGGAGAAGCCTCGCTCAACTCAAGCGATGACAATCTGGGCCTCGACAGATTCAATCTGCGGCGAAACCAAAACGAGCTGACGGTTCATGGACGTTGTTTGCTTCCGGCGGACGTCAGCAAATTCACATCACAACCTGCACAGGTCGACATTGCGCTGAATGCGGCCGACGCCGCCGATTTCTGGGTCGCTGATTCTCCAGGCAGAATAAGCGGTCCGTTACAATCGCAAGCACAGATTGAATGGAAACAAGAAATTGCGACCGGACAACTATGGCTCGCTGGGTCCAATCTCCGGATGCGCGATTTGGTCCTCCGCCAAATTAACGCTCAATGTTCGATTTCGAACAGCGATGTGTATGTAAACGACTTCAGCGCAAGTCTGAACAACACCGATTACGTTAACGCAACCGGAACATTCAACTTGCAACCGCCTCACAACTACAGCGGCAAGGCGTCTGCGAGCGTGTCGAACCTGGCGGTGTTCGAGCCGCTTTTGCGTGCGTTTGGGAACCAGAGCCAATTGGCAGGCTCATTCAAATTAGATTGGGAGGGCAGCGGCCAGGGAATCACGGCTTCCTCCGCCTCCGCCAAGGCTACGGCGGGCAGGCAGCCTCTCGCTCCGTGGAAGAATTCGGGCATCCTCAAGCTCATTCTGGAAAAAGGCCGCTACGGAAACTTGCGAGGACTTCAGGCGAACATCGACGCGTCATATTCGCCAGAGGGTCTTGATGTGCCGACTATTTTTTTCGCGACGAACAACATGGATTTCAATGCGATTGCTCGGACCAAGGATGACACGCTGGAGATAGACAAGATCCAGCTGAACCAGGGTGTTGCACCGCAACCGCAGCGGGCTAGCCGCAGCCGCACACCTGCAGAAGGCAGCCCATCGCAACAACGGACGAATTACGCGTACGGTTACGTCTCGCTTCCGTTTGTGTGGCGAAATCTCGGGACAAAATCCGCATTGATTCCGTCTTCAGGCAAAGTGTCGGTGATAATGCAGTCCGAGAATCTTGATCTAAAGAGGCTGGCGCACGATCTCGGAATGCCTCCGGGAATCTCCGGGATCGTGAATGCGAAGCTCAACGGTGACGGCACCATCGCTGATTTGAAAACGCAGCTGGACGTGCAGGTGCGTGATTTGCGAAACGAGCTCTGGCCGAAAATGGAACCGGCAACATTCGAGCTGACCGCGCAGACCGCACAGAATCGCCTAACCGCCTCAGGCAAGCTGCAACAGCCGCGGATTCAGCCATTGGAAATAACCGCCACCATGCCGTTCGACGTCCGGAAGATTGTCCAGGCTCGAGGATTTCCCGACGACACGCCGATCACCGCCAAGGCTCGGCTGCCGCGCAGCTCGGTGAATTTTGTTCGTCAATTCGTTCCAGATCTCCAGCAGTTGGACGGCGACCTCGGACTGGACGTTGATGTGAATGGAACGTTTGGCCATCCGGTTTTGAGTGGAGCAGGGGACATGACGGTGAACGTCGCTCGGTTCACAAACGCAACTCTTCCCACTCTGAGAGGTTTTAATGTGCGGTTCAGTTTTAGGGACAATGTGCTCAGTCTCGATCGCTTTGGAGGCGATTTGGCTGGCGGGCCTTTTAACATGACCGGTCACGTTACCTTCGCCAAACTGACGGATCCGATTCTCGATTTGGAAATGAGAGCCCAGAGCGTACTGATTGCTCGAAACGATACGCTTACCGCGCGGGCCGATGGTGATGTCCGGGTAACGGGACCATTTGCGGCAGCGACGATCAGCGGCAACGTCGCACTGACAAACAGCCGGTTTCTAAAGAACATTGATCTTATTCCGATCGGTCTGCCGGGCAGACCGGCGCCGCAGCCCCCTACGGAACGTCCTGAGTTTTTTTCTCTACCTGGCCCGCCGTTCCGCGATTGGAAATTTGATGTGGCGATCAAAACCAAAGATCCGGTACTGATTCGCGGGAATTTGGCTACTGGCGAGGCAACGACTGATCTGAAATTGATGGGAACGGGTCTCAAGCCAGGTCTGCAAGGTATGGTGCACATGGAAGATGTCGAAGCGACATTGCCTTTCAGTCGTCTCGACGTTTCACAAGGGTCCCTTACCTTCAATCCGAAGGACTCGACAAATCCGACAATCGATCTGCAAGGCACATCCGTGATCCGCGATTACACCGTTCGCGTTTATGTTTACGGAACTCTTCTTTCACCACAGGCAATTTTCACCAGTGAACCGCCTCTGCCGCAGGAAGAAATCATCTCGTTGATCGCTACCGGGACCACGCGACGGGAGCTCTCGACTGGAAATGTTCTCGCTGGGCGTGCGGCCATGTTATTAGTGCAACAGCTCTACCGCAAAGTCGTCAAGAAAGGCGAACCAACTGATAGCAACACAGTTTTTAATCGATTGGATCTCGATTTGGGAACGGTCGATCCTCGTACTGGTCAACAGCAAGCAACGGTACGGTTTAAGATAACCGACCAGTTAGTGCTCACCGGCGACGTCGGAGTTCGCGGCGATTTTCGAGGGAAACTGAAATATCTGATTCGCTTTCGCTGATATGCCGTCATTAATGTCATGTCGAGCGCAGTCGAGACATCCCGCAGTTCGCCTGAGTGATATTTCTACGCGGTTCTTCGACTTCGCTTCGCTTCGCTCAGAATGACCGCGCGATTCATTTCAATTCTCAGCGCGATCATTTTTGCAGGCTACGTCGCAGCGCAGAGCGCCGTTGATGTTGTGCGACCGGAAGAGCAACAGAAGGCGCGGCGGGCGGTGGTGAAGCAGCAGGAAAAACGCGCCAAGCGAGCCAGCATCATCGAATTTCGCGGCGAGCAAGCGTTCACAGACAAGGACCTGCGCCTCGGTCTCAAAGAGGAGATCACTACGATCGAAGATTTTGGATTGAGTCCCGCTCGCGCCGACGATCTCGCGTTTTTTCTCGAAGTGTTTTATCGAAAGCATGGCTACGCGAAAGTGGACGTGCACTACGTGATTGAATCAGGCGATCGCCTGCGTCTGGATATCAACGAAGGTCCGCGTTTCATGCTGAGTCAGGTAATCTTCGACGGAAACGCGCATGAGCCCGCGGACAAACTCTTCGATTACCTGGTAGGCCCGACACGCGAACGATATTCACGCTTGGAGAAACGAATTCCATTTGTTGCTGCAGATTTGGAGGAGGGCACGCATCTGGTGCAGCGGTTTTATGTTGCGGAAGGCTTTTTGAACGCGGTTGTCGATCCTCCGAGCGACAAATTTCAGACTGGCAGCAACGAAGTCGCTGTTGTCGTTCCGATTCATGAAGGCGGACAGTATTTTTTTGGAAACATCACGTTTAGCGGTCAGACAGTTTACGGTTCGGAAGCGCTTCGTGGCCAAATATCCGATCTCCTCCAACGCCCTTACACTGACCTGCGGGTCGAGGACATTCCGCGTCGTCTCGAAGCATATTTCAAGGCGCGCGGCTATTACGATGTCAAAGTCGTGGCCGATGGCACACCGGACGTGGCGGTGAATGGTCGCGTCCCGGTGCACGTCGTTGTTTCACCAGGGGCTGTTTATCACTTCGATGGTGTAACGGTTACCGGGTTGCGTCGGCTGCATCCCGGTTTTGTGACGAAACGTTTCACCCGCTTAAGTGGCAAAACGTACAGCCCTGATGTTGTAGACGAACGATTTCGGACGCTCATGCAGACTGGCCAGTTTAACCTGCTTCAGATCAAGCCGGTCCCAGTCGATGGACATTTGTTGCGGCTCGACATCTCGGCAGAGGAAGCCAAAAGCAAGGAGTTTGGTTTTTGGGGCGGATTCGACACTTACGAAGGGGCACTCGCCGGCGTGCAGGTCGGCGATCGCGACCTGTTCGGCTACGGTCGGCCGCTCACGGCAACGATTGAGGTTTCGCAACGTAGCTATCGAGGCGAAATTTTGTATGAAGACCCCTTCTTCTTTGACACGGATTTTGTTTTTACGGCGAAAGCATTCGCTCTGACGTTTGATTACGACGGCTACACAAAGTTTGAGTTGGGCGGGCGATTGGAGCTGAGCCGCAAAATTACAAAATATGACCAGGCCGCGCTCGTCCTCGCCATTCGTCATGTGGACATCACCGATTCGGAAATCAGGCCGAACTTCCTTCTCGGACAAAGCGAGTATCAGGTGAACACCATTGGATTCACGAACACACTCGATTTCCGTGAGAGTCCGTACGTCAACCCCCGCGGCTTTCTTATCGGCAACACCATCGACGTCGCGCCGGGCGGCATTGGTAGCGACATCGAATTCATCCGTAGCACAATGCGCGTGGGCTACTATCGCCCGTTTGGACCAAAGCCACTCACACCTGGCGTGGTTGACGATCAACCTATCAGCAGTGGTTTCCAGCGATGGGTTCGCCAGTCTTCGATCGCGTTCGGTGCGCGTGCCGGCGTCATTCATTCGCTTACAACCAGCGGCTCCGACGAAGCGACGGAAATTCCGATCGACGAGCGTTTCTTTAATGGCGGAGCCACAACGGTGCGCAGTTTCGGCGAGCGCGAACTCGGCCCGCACGATAATCATGGTCATCCGGTCGGCGGAGAATTTTTTACGGTATTCAATGTTGAATACACCTTTCCGATTTTCGGCGAACTGCAGGGCGCAGTGTTTACTGACGCTGGCAATCTGTTGCCGACTTCTGAGGATATTGGGCTGAGCGACCTGCGCTACGCGATCGGTGGAGGTCTGCGTTACAAGTTGCCGGTCGGCCCGATTCGCCTCGATTACGGTGTGAATCCTGACCCGCGCGAGTTCGAAGATTTCGGCGCGTTCCACTTCAGTTTCGGTTTTGCATTTTGAGCGGCGTGACGCAGACAATCCTGTCTGCGTTATTCTCGCCGTGCTCTCATTAATATCCGGCTTCAGCCGGGTGTATCTGGCTGCAACAATGCTCGAACCGCTTCAGCGGTTTTCTACGGTGGTAAACTGTTAAAGCGGCTAGAAGACATGGTTCGGCGTTTGCCACCCCGCTAAAGCGGGGTGTTAATGAGAGCAGACATCATGCATGAGTGGCCGGAGCAATCGCGAAGCAGATTACGCCAATGCGGTGACACGCCACCGGAAGAATTCCGTAAACAGTTGCATGAACTCGCAGATTGGATTGCAGATTTCCGCGAAAACATCGAAAGACTGCGTGTCGCGCCTAACGACAAACCCGGTGCTATTCGCGAGCAGTTACCCAAGCGCGGACCTGAAGAAGGCGTGCTATTCGAGAGAATTCTTGTCGACGTCGATAACATCATCGTTCCGGGAATGGTGCATTGGAGTCATCCGATGTTTCTCGGTTACTTCGGCTGGACGACGACCGCGCCTGGAATTTTGGGCGAGATTTTAACCGCGCCGTTAAACGTCAACGCGATGACATGGCGCACGTGTCCAGCTGCTACTGAGCTTGAAGCAGTTATGATCGACTGGCTACGGCAATGGGTAGACTTGTCCGACGAATTCGAGGGCGTGATTTATGACACAGCGTCGGTTGGCATCATGCACGCGCTTGCGGTCGCGCGCGAAGAAGCCGCGCCGGCGACGAGAAGACTTGGACTTACCGGTCGCAATTTGCCGCGGCTTCGCATTTACACCTCTGATCAGGCCCACAGCTCGGTGGAGAAAGCCGCTATCGCCCTTGGCCTGGGTGAGGAAAACGTGATCCGCATTCCAAGCGACGCTCAATTCCGAATGGACGTGAACTCGTTAGGCCAAACTATCGCAAAAGATCGCCAGAATGGTCTTCAGCCAATGGCGGTTGTCGCTACGGTGGGGACGACATCAACTGCAAGCGTCGATCCCGTTCGCGACCTCGGCAGGCTTTGCCGCGAAGAAAAAATCTGGCTGCACGTCGACGCCGCTTACGGTGGTGGGTTCGCGATGGTGCCGGAGTACGAATGGATTCGGAAAGGTTGGGAGCTGGCGGATTCGATCGTGATCAATCCGCACAAAACGGTCTTCGTGCCGCTCGATTTCAGCGTGCTTTATGTGCGCGATCTCGAACGACTGCGGCGCGTGTTCAGCCTTGTGCCGGAATATTTGCGTGGTGACACGGTCGAGACCGAGAAAAACTATATGGATTACGGGATCCAACTCGGTCGGAGATTCCGCGCGCTCAAAGCGTGGGTGATTTGGCGCTCGTTAGGCCGTATGGGGGTTGTTGTCCGCCTGCGCGAACAAATTCGTCTGGCGAACCTGCTCGTCGACTGGATCAAAAAGGACAATCGCTTCGAGTTATCCGCGCAACCCAGCATGGGCGTGGTCTGTTTTCGGTTTATTGGTAGGGACGGACCGCCGGGCCGTCCGTTTTCGGCGCGCCCGGCGGCCGCGCCCCACCACAATGAGCAGCCTAACGAAGCCGAACTCGACCAATTGAACAGCGACATGGTAGAGCGAATCAACGCGTCCGGACGCGCATATCTTACGCATACAAAATTACGTGGCCGAACAGTAATGAGGATCGGCCTCGGTAACGTGCTCACCACAGAAGAACATCTGCGCAAGGGCTGGGCGATCATTCAGGAAACGGCAAACAACCTCTAGCCGTTTCCCGGTGCGAAGCGGGAAACTGATGATCAAGCCAGGTGCACCTGCTAATCTCCATGGAGCGACTGCTTGCCTGCCGGCCGTGGCCTTGGTGGAGGCGGCGGCAGCCGTCGGTTTCGTGGTTGACGGCTGGGAAGCCGTCACTCCTGGGATAGAGATTTGCGGCTGACCTTCGCCACCGCTAATCTTCGTCCCTTATGATGAAGTTACTGCGCAGGCACCGGGACTGGCTCATGATCGTGATCGCGATCCTGGCGATTCCCTTCGTTTTCTATTTCGTGCAACGGCCGGATTACGGCGCGATAGGCAGGGACCAATTTGCTCGCATCTATGATCGCAACGTTTCGACGCTAGAAGCGCAACAATCTGCACGACTTCTCAATCTGGCGCAGATCCTTGGCATGTCCGATTTTGTGGGAACAATGACGGCGGGGGGCGGGATGGACCAGAATCAGGGGGCGGTTCAATTCATCGTTAATCTGCTTGTTCTGCGGCACGAATCGGAACGGTTAGGAGTAAGCCCCAGTACGTCGGAAATTGCCGATGCCGTTCGAAAGCTGCCGGCTTTTCATGGTGATTCGGGTTTCGATATCAATAAGTTCAATGAACTTGTGCAGAACGGGCTGGCACCGCTCGGTCTGGCAGAAGAGCACATCGAGCAACTTGTGCGCGATCAGATTTGTCTCAGCGAAATCCAAAAACTTCTGTCCGCCGGCGTCTCGCTTCCCAAGAGCGAGTTGGATGAAAATTTTCGGCGCGGATATGACAAGCTGTATGTCAGCGTAATTCGTTTTCGATCTGCCGATTTCGATAAGGACGTCAAAATTACCGACGAAGATGTGCAAAAATATTACGATGCGCACAAGGGGGAGCTGAGAAGTGACGAGAAACGCAAGGTCGAGTTTGTTCAACTGACATTGAACGAGGAGGAGAAGAAGTTGTCGGGCAAAGCACGGATTGAGGCGTTACAAAAGCTCGCCGATCGCGCGACCGATTTCACGCAGGCGCTGCTGGAAAAGGGTGCGGATTTCAAACAAGCGGCAGCGAAATTTCAGCTGCCAGTGCACGAGACCGGCGAATTCACTGCTGCGCAGCCCGATCCGCAGTTGAAAGGCGATCAGCAGCTTGTCGCAGCCGCTTTTAAACTGTCGGAGCAGGAGCCACACAGCGATGCCGTTCAGGTAGCGGACGGATTTTACATCTTAAATTTGACCGGCAAGACCGAGGCGCGGCAGCTCGCGCTCGAAGAAGCGAAACCCAAAATCGTGGAGGCGTTGAAGAAGACGCGGACGCGCGAGTTAATGTCAACCAAAGGCGCGGAAATGGTGCAACAACTTCGGGAAGCCAAAAAATCTGGTCAATCGCCTGAAGCAGTCATCGAAAAAGCCGGCGTAAAACCTGAGAAGCTCGCGGCGTTTTCATTGATTGACGAAGAGATGGAGAAGCCCGAAGCCGATCAGCAGAAGAAACAGTCGCCTGAGCTTCTCACGATTAAAGACGCGGTGGCATTGCTGAATGCCGGCGACGTAACCGACTTTATGCCATCTGGTACTGATGGACTGATTGCGGTTTTGGAAAAGCGAGAGCCTCTCGAAGACGCTGGTGAAAAAAAAGCAACCTTTGAAAAGAGAATTCTTCAGAACAAGGAGCGCATTGTTGTTGTGGAATGGTTGCGGGACCGGCAGCAAGCGGCGGGCTTGGAATTCAAGAAAACCTAAGGCTCACACAAAACGCGCAAAGGATACGAAGTATTCGTGGGTTGCAATTTGATGTCGCTATTTCTTGGTGAGCATCGTTTGCGGTGCGAGAACAAATAAATGGCGACTTCCGATGAAATCTTTGACGACGCCAGCGGCGATGTTGCCATTGGCGATTTGGCTAGCGCCGCCGAGAAGTACCGTCGATGCGTGGAACTTGATCCCGATTTTTTCGATGGCTGGCACGCGCTAGGGATGGCGCTCATGAAGCTGGGACGATTCGAGGAAGCAATCACAGCGGGCAAACGCGCAGTAGAATTGCGGCCTAACGATCAGATCGGCTGGACAAGTCTTTCGCTGTTCTACAACCGCGCTGGGAACATCAAAGAAGCCGAAGCCGCCGGCACGAAGGCCAAGATTTTAAGCTGGGGCGGCAAAGTGGCGAAGGAGTAAGCGAAGGATTGTTTCGGCGTGACTGGTGCATGGCTCGGACGCTTTGCCTGGTGCTGCCGTCAGTAACACCGCGGCTTTAGCCCGGTGTTCTGTGCGCAGCAATGCGGAAACCGTTTAAACGGTTGTGGGACAAGTTAGCGGTGCGACCGCCGCGCTGAAGCGCGGTGTAAATGAGACCATTGGCATTCGACACAGCGGACGATTACCAGATGTTCACGCGTTTTTCCGCCGGGCGAACCATCGCCGAACCGTCAGGAATGTTGAACGCCTTTTGAAACTCCGGCATGTTCGCGAGTGGGCCATTCACGCGAAACTGTGCCGGCGAATGCGGATCGGTTGTGAGTCGCAGCTTTTGATCTTCGTCGCGAATTTTTGAGCGCCAGATGGCAGCGAAGGACAGGAAGAAACGTTGCTCCGGTGTCAGGCCGTCAATCTTCTTATTGCGGTCCTCCGGATGTTTATCGAGCGCCTTCTGCAATGCGGCGTAAGCGAGCTTTATTCCTCCGATATCCGCGATGTTTTCGCCTTGTGTGAGCTCGCCATTCACATGCTGGCCCGGCAGCGGCGTGTACTCGGAATATTGATCGACAACTGCTTTCCGGCGCTTGTTGTATTCGTCCGCAGATTTCTTAGACCACCAATCGCGCAGATTGCCAACCGCATCGAACTGTCGCCCTTGATCGTCAAAGCCGTGTGTCATTTCATGGCCGATGACCGCACCGATTGCTCCATAATTCACGCCATCGTCCGCGTTCGCGTAGAAGAACGGAGGCCGGAGAATTCCGGCAGGGAACACGATCTCGTTCATGGTCGGCTGGTAATAGGCATTTACGGTGGGCGGTGTCATTCCCCAGTCAGTGCGATCGACTGGCTTACCGATCTTTTGCAGGTCGCGATCGGCCGCAAATTTTTCCGAGCGCAGCGTGTTCATAACGAATGGGCCGCGGTCGATCTCCAGTAATGAATAATCAAGCCATTTATCGGGATAACCGATCTTGACGTTCATCGCGGCGAGCTTCTTGAGTGCTTCCTTTTTTGTGGGCTCATCCATCCAATCGAGCGTTTTGATTCGGTCTGACAGCGCTTCCTTCAAGTTGTTTACGAGTTCGAGCGCGCGCGCTTTCGCCTCGGGCGGGAAATAAAAGCTGACGTACAGTTTGCCAAGCGCATCACCGATGTCGCCGTCCTCTGATGTGACCACGCGTTTCCAGCGCGGCTTATTCTGCTGTGTGCCGCGCAGGACTCGCTGGTTAAAATCGAAATCCTCGTCGACGAAATCCTTGGAAAGATAAGGCGCGGTCGCACTGATCAGATTCCAACGCAGGTATGCCTTCCAATCGTCCAGCGATGTCGATTTGAACAGATTGTTCACCGCTTTGAAAAACTCCGGCTGATGCACGTTGACATCGCCCGGCTCGAGCAAATTGATTGAGTTAAAATAATCGCTCCACTTCCAATCGGGCGTGAGGTCCTGCAGCTGTCGCACCGGCATCTTGTTATAATTCTTGATTGGATCGCGCAGCTCCACCCGCGTGCGCGATGCTTCGGCCAATTTCGTTTCGAGTGCCATGATCTTCTTGGCATCTTCGGCAGCTTTTTCCGGCGGCTGGCCTAACAAGGTCAGCATCTTCGTCACGTGCGCGATGTACTTCTCGCGCTTCTCTTTCATGTCGGCGTCCTGCTTTGTGTAATAATCCCGATCCGGCATGCCGAGTCCGCCCTGCAATGCCTGTGCGATGTCGTGATTGCTATCTTTCGCGTCCTGGCCCGAGCCAAAATTGAAAAATGCATTGAT
>Ga0207697_10001650_pt1 | contig 12060 bp, 9 predicted proteins | sample KBSSwiS5withPhiX_FD_184293 | JGI IMG/M metagenome (GOLD analysis project Ga0207697, IMG submission 184293) | Switchgrass rhizosphere microbial communities from Kellogg Biological Station, Michigan, USA, with PhiX - S5 (SPAdes) (version 2) | ecosystem: Host-associated > Plants > Roots >... | reverse complement strand
AAATCTCAGGGGGACGGTGTCGTGGCCGGCTGTCGGGAGCACCCCGGTCCCAGCGCCCAGCGCCGAGCGCCCAGCGCCGAGTCCCGATCCGATCGCAGCGACGATTCCTTCGACTTCCCCCGTTCCAAGCAGCGCGTCGATTTCGGGGATCTCTTTCTTCAGCTCGTCGCGATACCGCTCGGCGAGACAACCGGTGACGACCAGCCGCGCGCAGTGGCCGTCGCGCTTCTGCTGGGCCATTTCGAGGATCGCGTCGATCGACTCCTGCTTGGCCGAGTCGATGAACGCGCACGTGTTCACGATCAGCACCTCCGCGTTCGCCGCATCGGTGGTGACCTCGTGTCCTGCGTTCCGCGCCAGGCCGAGCATGACCTCGCCGTCCACGAGGTTCTTCGGACAGCCGAGGGAGAGAAAGCCAATCTTCATCGTGCTTCGCCCGTCCGCTGCCAGCTTCCCGCTTCCCGCTTCCCGTTCTTGTCGTCGGGGCAACCCCTGCGTCCGCGCAGGATTTTGAAACATCGCGGCAAGCCATCGAGCAGCCATTTCGAGCCGGTCGTCGCCTCTCGCGGCGTCCAGCGCGAAGCGGGAAGCGGGAAGCGAGCGGCCAGAAGCTGAAAGCTGGGAGCTGGGAGCTGGTAGCTGGAAGCTGAGAGCTGGTAGCTGGAACCTGTCACGGGTAAATCCGATACAACATCCGCGGATACGGGATGGCCTCGCGCAGATGATCGAGGCCGCAGATCCAGCTGACCACCCGCTCGATGCCCATGCCGAAGCCGCCGTGGGGCACGCTGCCGAAGCGGCGCAGATCGAGGTACCACTCGAATGCTTCCTGCGGCAGGTCGTGTTCCTTGATCCGCTGGAGGAGCAGGTCGTAGTCGTCCAGGCGCTGACCACCGCCGATGATCTCGCCGTAGCCTTCAGGGGCGAGGACGTCGACGCACAGGGCGAGTTCCGGCCGTTCGGGATCCGGCTTCATGTAGAAGGCCTTGACCGCGGACGGATAGCGATGGACGCAGATCGGCCGGTCGAACTGCTCGGACAGCGCGGTCTCGTCCGGCGCGCCGAAGTCGCCGCCCCATTCGAACGGCAATCCCTTTTCCTTGAGCATCGCCGCCGCCTCGTCGTACGAGATGCGCGGGAACGGCGACTTGACCTGTTCGAGCTTGCTGGTGTCGCGTTCGAGCACCTTGAGCTCCGTCGCGCGCCGCTCGAGCACGCGGCCGACGACCGAAACCACGAGATCCTCGGCCAGCTGCATGACGTCATCGAGATTGGCGTAGGCCATCTCGGGCTCGACCATCCAGAACTCGGTGAGATGGCGACGGGTCTTCGACTTCTCGGCGCGGAACGTCGGCCCGAAGCAATACACCCGGCCGAGCGCCATCGCGTTGGCCTCGTTGTACAGCTGGCCGCTCTGCGTCAAGTAGGCTGTCTCGTCGTCGAAGTACTGGACGGGGAACAGCGTGGTCGTCCCCTCGCACGCGGCCGGCGTGAAGATCGGCGTGTCGGCGAGGATGAAGCCGCGCGAGTTGAAGAAGTCCCGGACCGCGTTGATCACCTCGTGACGGACCCGGAGGATCGCCTGCTGTCGTGGCGCGCGAATCCACAGATGGCGGCGATCCATCAGGTAATCGACGCCGTGCTCCTTGGGAGTGATCGGGTAGTCGTGCGACTCGGCGCCAATCTCGAGCCTGGTCACGTCGATCTCGTAGCCGCCCTTGGCCCGGGCGTCCGCCCGCACCGTGCCGGTAACGACCACCGCGCTCTCCTGCGCCAGATGGTCGGCGGCCTTGAACGCCTCCTCGCCGACCGCCTGCTTCGACATCACGCACTGAATGAAGCCGCTGCCGTCGCGCACGGTGAGGAAGTGGATCTTGCCGCTCGAGCGCCGGTTGTGCAGCCAGCCCTGGAGCGTGACCGCCTGCCCTTCGTATCGGGCGATGTCTTCGATGTGAGCCATCATGAGTCCGCGAGGGCGCGCTCGAAACGCTGGCGCGCCGTCCTGGCCCGCTCCAGCACCTGATCGGGTGAGCTGGTGTTGGCCAACTCCATCAAATACGTGCCGGCGTAGCCGATTTTCTGCATCGTGATCAGCGCTGCGCTCCAATCGATGGTACCGGCCCCCGGGACCAGGTGCGAGTCTTCGCGACCCCGGTTGTCGTGTACGTGCGTCGCGATGATGTGCTCCGACGCCGCCTCGATCGCGTCCACCACGTCCCCGATCAGATGGGCGTGGCCGAAGTCGAGGCAGATGCCGGCGTGCCGCACGTCGAGATCGCGTTCGAGCATCGACGCCAGCGCGGCGGCGTCAGACAGCTTGTTCGGAATCACCTCCACGGCGACCTGAACGCCGTGCGGTTCGGCCAGCGCGCAAATCTCTTCCAGGCTGCGAATGGCCGACGCACGATGATTGTCGCCCGGCGCCTCCCGCCCCGTCGGCATTCCGGCGTGCACGACCAGGATCTCGAAGGGAATCCGCTCGGCCACGCGCAACGCCAGCCCGGTCTCGCGCACCGCCGCTTCGCGGGGTTCCCGCTGGCTCACCGCGTTCGAGAACGTCGGCTCCCACCGGTCGCCCTTCGCGAACGCCGCGGTGATCGGGGCATGGACGCTCGCCAGCGTGAGCCCCGTCTCGGCCAGCCAGCCCGCCAGCCGCTCCACCGCGGCCTGGTCGTGATAGTCGAAGTGGCTGCGCGTGGCGAAGAGCTCGATCGCCTCGAAGCCGTGCGCGGCGATCTGCGCGAGATGCTCACGCTGGAGCGGAACGTCGTGAAAGAGGTGCGTGGAAACGCCGAAACGCATGGACTTGACGATCTCGCCCTCGGGCAACCAGAAATTGTACCACGCCCGGCCGCCGCTTACGCGACCTCGGAGGCGCTTGCCTGGCCTGCCTCACGCCCGACCTGAAGGTCGGGCCTACGGGTGTCGCGCGGCCCCGCGGACGTTGATCGAGTGTAGGCCCGACCTTCAGGTCGGGCGCCCAGGTCGGCTTACCTGAACTCCTCAACGTGCGCGGCAAGGAGCTCGCGCAGGCGCCCGAACTGCGGCAGTCCTTCCAGGTTGTCGCGGACGTAGCGGAGCGTGCGTGGGATGTACTGGATGTAGACCGGGTTGCGCCGCGCGGTCGTCTGATACCCGAACGTGCCGAGCGCCTTCAGGTTCCGTTGCAGGGCCATCAGGTGGAAGCGCTCGCGGAACGTCTGCTCGGTTTCGCGGACGCCCTTGAGCGCCAGGAAGTAGGCCATCAGCTCGCTGACCGTCTGCTCCGGCAGATCGACATACGAGTCGCGCAGCAGCGACACCAGATCGTAGGTGTCGGGCCCCATGCGCGCGTCCTGGAAGTCGATGATGTAGAGCCGTCCCTCGTGCAGCATCAGGTTGCGGCTGTGATAATCGCGATGGCACAGCACACGCGGTTCCGCGGCGAGCGTCCGGACCAGCACGGCGAACTCCTCCTGGAGCGCCGTCCGGCTCTCGGCGGGAATCGTCACGCCGCGATAGGCCTCGACGAAATGCCGGGTGAAGAAATCCAGCTCCCACGTCAGCTTCTCGACGTCGAACGCGATCCCGTAGGGGAGGTATGCGTCAGACGCCAGCTCGGCGCCGCGGGTCTGCATCGTGGCGATCAGCGAGACGGCTTCGCGGTAGAGAGCAGAGTGCTCAGTGGGCGTCGCCGCACCCAGGTGCGCCTGCAGCGTGACGTCCCCGAGATCCTGGAGGGCCAGCACGCCCAGCTCGTCGGCATGTCCGAGGACGGTCGGAATCGGCACCGGCATCTGTGCGAACAGCCGGGCAACGTTCACGAACGAGAGCGACTCGAACGTGAAGGGAGCGGCGTAGAGCGAGAGGACGATCGACGGAGCGTCCTGGAGCAGGATGCGAAAGTAGCGCCGATCGGACGCGTCGCCGGTCAACGGGACGACCCGGGGCGTCTGCGCCGCCACACCGCTGACGGTGAGGTAGGCGTCGATCTTCTGGCGCGGATCGGCGGCGATCGTCGGGTCAGTGGTCATCGGCAGTCCTCATCGGATCGGCCGGATCAGCAGGTCACCCTCGACGCGCTCGTCTGCCGCGGGAGCAATGCCCGCGTGGCGTACGATCGCGCAGCGCTCGAACGTGGCGCCGTCCGGCACCCGCACTCCGTCTGCGACGATGCACTCGACGAGGCGGACGCCGCGTCCGATCGAAACATCATCCCACACCACCGAACGCTCGACCCTCGCCGAGACGTCGAGCGCCACCCGCTCGCGCGATCGCAAGTTGTCCCCCTCGACCGCGGCGAGTGCCAACGAGGTCTCGAGGTAGTCGCGCGGGGTCCCGATGTCGGTGAACGACGCGTCCGAGACGAACGCCGCGATTGCGCCAGGGTCCGTCGCCATCAGGCGGGGATAGAGCGCGTTCACCGATTCTGCGGGTCGGCCATCCTCGAGCCCGGCGAACGCACGCGCCTCTGCGGCCTGCACGCCGACGAAGTGAAACGACTCGTCGCCCGTGCCGGGGCGCGAGAAGCCGGTCACGTACCCGTCATCCGACACCTTGACGCCGCCGTACTTCATCGGGTCAGGGTTCGGGATCAGCGCCATGGTCACCAGGGCCCCGGACGAGAGATGCCTCGCCAGCAGAGCGGCGAGGTCGACCGTGCTGAGCGTGTCGGCGTTGACGATCAGGAACGGGCCGCCGGCGCCGTCGGTGAGCAGCGGCAAGGCATGACGCGGTCCGCCGGCCGATCCGAGCACCGGCTGTTCCCAGGAGTACCGGACCCGCAGGCCGAGATCCGATCCATCGCCGACGACCGCCGCCACCGTCTCGGGCCGATGATGCAGGTTGACGACCGCGTCGCGGATGCCGTGGCCGGCGAGCCAGGTCAGGATGCGGCGGGCGAGCGGCCGGCCGTTGACCGGCACGGCTGGTTTGGCGCGGACGGCGGTCAGCGGGCGCAGGCGCGTCCCCAGGCCGGCCGCCAGCAGCATCGCCGGCGGCGGATCAGACGCGGACATTCACCGCATCGAACACCATGTCGGGGCCGGTCAGCCCGCTCGACTGCCCGTGCTGGAGGAACAGTGCCCGATACGAGTCGACGACGTAATCGTCCTCCGAGCGGCCCAGCGCCTTTGCCATCGCCGCGATGCCCGGCTCGCTGCCTTCGATCTCGACGAACACGCCGACGGGCGTTTCGTCGATCGCCACGATCACGTCTTCGTGCGCGAACTCTTCACGGTATTTCTCGTAGCGGAACCAGACACTGAACCCGAGCTCGCGCAACACTCGCAGGAGGACGTCGCCGTCGCCAACGACAGTCTCGAGCTCCTCGCGCAGTTTCATGATCCCGGGCTGCACCGGGCCCTTGAACGTCAGGCGGCTCTTGCCCCCTTCGATGCGGACCCGCAGCACGCACCGGCGCTGGCGGAGCTGCTCGTCAGGGGTGTCGAGCAGCGCATCCTCCTGCAGCCGTCGCCCCAGGAGCGGCGTTGCGCCGACCGCCACGACAGCGGCCCGCGCCGCCTCCGCCGACTCGAAGGCCAGCTTGATTTCACGTTCAACGGACGTCGCCGTGTTCATGCACACTCCTGCTCGATGACAGCCGGGCCGGCCCGGACCCGAGCGTTGTACCGCGCGGATTATACCGGGATCGATTCCGCGCTTCCCGCCAGATCAGCGGGTGGACGCAGACGTACATCACGAACCATTCCAGCGCGGACCGCACAGCCTTGCAGGCCGCGGCCCTCATCTCGAACGATTTAGCTCCCGAATGACTGTGCGTGGTACTCCCCGCCTCTCCGGATCACAGATCTCCAGGGCAGTTCGAGTCGAAACGGACCTCCAGCATGCGTGTCAGGGGCCCCGTTTAAAGGGCGAAGCAGCGCCAAGCCGTGCGATTGGGGAACCGACACCCTCCACGGTCACGGTATAGCCGTTCAGCGGAATAGGCGTGAGGCGAGCAGAAAGGTGCAATCCAGGTGGCCGCGAGCGGTCGTGTGCGATATCGCGGCGAGCCCGAGCCAGGTCCGATACGGGAGTGATCGGATCCTGGCCGGGCCGCCGCGATGCTCTTACCGCTTCGTCATCGGCACGAAGACCTGGCTGCCATCGCGCCACACGAGCAGGAATACCGTCTCACCGGACGCGACCCGCTGCAGTTCGCGGGTGACCTGCGCGACGCTGGTCACCGGTTGCCGATTGACCTGGAGGATCACATCGTTCGGCGAAAGACCGGCGTTCGAGGCCGGGCTGTTGCGTTCGACCCGGGTGATCACCGCGCCACCCTGACCGCGCGGCAGCTCGAGCTCCTGCGCACGCTCCGGCGACACCGCGTCGACTTCCATGCCGAACCCGGTCGCGGTCGGCGCGCTGCGCGGCTCCTCGCGCGTCGCCTGGCCGCCTTGCTCGGCGGCGAGATCGAGCTCGTCGACCGTGATGTTGAGCGACTTGCGCTGCTTGTCACGGTAAACGGTGATCGGCACGGTCGTGCCCGGCTTCGTGCGCACGACCATCGCGACCAGCGCGTCGCTGTCCTTCACCGGATGACCGTTGAACTCGACGATGACGTCGCCCGGCTGGAGGCCGGCTTTCGCCGCCGGGCCGCCGGGGCTGATCGTGCGGAGCAGCGCGCCGTTGTTGTCGGGAAGGCCGAGCCCCTTGGCCACCGGGCCGGCGAGCGGGTCGACGCTGACTTCGACGCCGATGACGCCGCGCGTGATCTTGCCGGTGCGCAGCTGCGGCAGCAGATCGCGAATGGTGTTGATCGGCGTGGCGAAGCCGATCCCGACATTGGCCGCCGAGGCGCGATCGGTGTAGATAGCGGTATTCATGCCGACCACCTCGCCGCGGATGTTCAGGAGCGGGCCCCCGGAGTTGCCCGGATTGATCGCCGCGTCGGTCTGGAGCATGTTCTGCTGCCGGCCACGCACGCCGCCGAGTGGGCGTCCGAGCGCCGAGATCACGCCGACCGTCACGGTGTGGCTCAGGCCGAACGGATTGCCGATCGCCACCACCCAGTCGCCCGGCTGCATCTGCTCGGAATCGCCGAATTTGGCTTCCTGCAGTGGGGCCGACGGCATGTCGGTCATCTGGATGAGTGCGCTGTCGGTAAGGGTGTCCCGGCCGACCACCTTGGCCGCATAGCTCTCGGTGCGGCCGCCGCCAAAGAGGCTGACGCGGATGTCCTCAGCCTCTTCGACGACGTGGTTGTTGGTCAGGATGAGGCCGCTCTTGTCGATGATGAAGCCGGTGCCGGTGCCCGTCTGCAGCGGGCCTTCCTCGTCATCAGGATTCCGTGGCAGCTGGCGTCCTCGTGGTGTGCCCCGGCCCTGGCCCTGACCCTGTCCGGGCGGCGCCCCCTGGCCGAAGAACCGCCGCAGCAGATCTTCGCTGGAGTTGTCGGTCAGATCCCGATTCTTCAGGTGGGCGGAGGTCGAGATGTAGACGACCGTCGCGACCTGCGTCTTGGCGATGTTCCGGAACGTCGCCGCGTCCAGGCCGCCGGCCAGCGGGGCGCTGTTCATCGGTGGTGCGGCGATCGTCTGGGCGGAGGAGGCCTGCGGCAGCCCCCACTGCGACGCGATGACCATGCCTACGGCGGTCGACGCGACAGCGATGAGAATGGCGTAGAAAAGCGTGGTCTTTCGCGTTGACATCTTGTGCTCCACTCGGAAAGTGGCCGTGCGATGTTCCCCTGAGGAAGTGCCTGGCTCACGGCCGGACGCGCCGGCCTACGACAACGACAGAATTGCCTCTTGACGCGGGCCGCTGACCCGCGCCTCGCGCTCGGAGACGAACATGTTGATCTCCGTGCGGACTCCGAACTGATCCGTGTACACGCCTGGTTCGATTGTAAAGCCGGTGCCCGGGATCAGACGACGGTCATCGTGCGTCTCGTAATCGTCCATGTGAACACCATCCCCGTGGACGTGCCGGCCCAGGCTGTGGCCGGTGCGATGAATGAACTGCGCTCCGTAGCCGGCCCGCTCGAGCACCGCGCGACAGGCCCGGTCGACTTCGAACCCGCGCAGCTCCCGGCCGCCGCGGGTGGCCGACTCGACGAGCTCGATGGCCGCATCGCGGCCGGCCCGTGCGGCAGCAAACGCGTTCGCAAACCTCGACGGGACCGTCTCGCCAGTGAACCCCACCCAGGCGATATCCGCAAAGATCGCGCCGGGGTCGGGCAGTTTGGCCCACAAATCGATCAGGACGAGCTCGCCAGGGTTGATCGCGCGACTCTTCTCGCGCGTGGGGTTGTAGTGAGGATTACCGGCGTTCTCCTGGGCCGATACGTTCGGCGGATCGTTCGATGTCAGCCCCTCGGCCGTGAACCACTCGACCATCCGCTGCTGGACCTCGAACTCGGTCGTCGGGGTGGCCGTGCGGATGCGCTCCCGGATGAATGCGAACGCCTGATCCTTGACCCGATACAGCTTGTCCGAGGCCGAGAGGTGGGTGGCGTAGGCCGCATCGGTCCATACCGCCTCGAACCGCTGGATCAGATCGCCTGACGACACGACCTCGGCACCCAGCGCGCGCACCGCTTCCACGGTCCCGGCATCGACCCGTGACACGTAGGGAATCGCGTTGGCGGGGGAGTATTCCATCGCCACCCGGCGCGCCCCGTCGAGCAGCCCCTTCAGCCCAGAGGCGAGCTGCTCGCGGCCGGCGTAGGGCCGCTTCTCGCCGGGCAGCGCGTCCAGGTTGTACCGCTCGATCGCATGCACCAGCCCACGGGGCTCGCCGCTCGCCGGGATGAAGTAGTACCAGCGCCGCGTGGTCATCTTGCCGGCCGACGCGAGGCCCGCGACCCGCGTCGCCACCGGATTGTTGCCCTGGAAGTCGTAGAGCAGCCAGCCGTCCAGCCCTTCCTGCGTCAGGGCGCGTTGCACGGCCGGAATATCGAGCGGCATCCGTCGAGTATAAACCGGCCGGCCGGTCCATAATGGTGGGCATGTGCCGCCGACTGGTCCTCACTGGTGCGCTTCTCGTGCTCAGTTCCCTGGCGTTGCCCGCGCAACAGCCCGCACCGGCGACACCGCGCCCGCCGGCCGCACCCCCGGCGTCGCCTGGCGGTGCACAGCCGCCCGGCGGCGCCGCGCAGCCGCCGACGGTGACGTTCAGGACCGAGGTCAACTACGTGGAGGTGGACGCGATCGTCACCGACGCGCAGGGCAGCTTCGTCCGCGACCTGACCAAGGATGATTTCGACGTCCTCGAAGAGGGCAAGAAGCAGGACCTCACGGTCATGTCGCTGGTCGACATTCCGATCGAACGGCCCGACGCGCCGCTCTTCACGCCCACCGCCATCGAGCCCGATGTCGCAACCAATACGAAGGAGTTCAACGGCCGGGTCTTCGTGCTGGTCCTCGACGACCTGCAGACGCACTTCGCGCGTAGCGTCCGGGTCCGCAACGCCGCCAAACAGTTCATCGAGCGCTATCTCGGCGCCAACGACATCGCCGCGATCGTCGAGACCGGCGCGCGCAAGGACGGCGCGCAGGAGTTCACGAATAACCGGCGCCTGCTGATCAAGGCGATCGACAACTTCGCCGGTCAGAAGATTCGCTCGGCGACGCTCGACAAGATCGACGATTTCTACATGCAGCGCGAATACAACCCGGGCGCGCCGCCGCGCGATCTGAGCGAGGCCGAGCGCTCGTTCAAGGCGCGCAACACCATGGCCACGCTGCGGCAGGTGGCCGACTATCTCGCCGGGGTCCGCGGCCGTCGCAAGGCGGTGATCTACTTCAGTGAGGGGCTCGACTACGACATCGAGAACACGATCCAGAACCGCTTCGCCTCCGAAGTCCGGGACGAAATGCAGTCGGCGATTGCCGCCGCGACGCGCGCCAACGTCACGTTCTACGGGATCGATCCGCGCGGGCTGATGGGGATGAGCGACGAGGGCATCGACATCTCGTCCCTCCCGAGCGACCCCTCGCTCAACCTCGGCTTTGCCGCCTTGAATGACGAATTGCGCCGCTCCCAGGACACGCTGCGCGTCCTCTCCGACGAAACTGGCGGCTTTGCCGCGGTCAATCGCAACGACTACCGCGACGCGTTCGGGCGGATCATCCAGGACAACAGCGGCTACTACCTGCTTGGCTACTACTCGACCGACACCCGGCGCGACGGCCGCTTCCGTAAGCTGGAGGTCCGCCTCAAGCGGCCGGGGCTGACGGTCAGGGCGCGGCGCGGCTACGTCGCGGCGAAGGGCAAGCCGCCGTCGACCGACGCCGCGAACAAGGCCACGTCGGCGGCCTTGAAGGAGGCCCTCGACAGCCCGATCCCCATCAGCGGTCTCGGCATCAGCCTGTTCGCGGCGCCCCTGAAGGGCGCGGCGCCGAACGGCTCGGTCGCGCTCACGCTGGAGATCGAAGGCCGTCGTCTCAGTTTCGCCAGCGAGAACGGACAGTTCCACGACGACCTCGAGGTCAGCGTGCTGGCGGTCGACAGGGATACCAAAATCCGTGACGGCGGACGCGACGTCGTCCAACTCCGGCTGAAGCCGACCACCCACGATGTCGTCGCGAAGAACGGCGTGCGGATCTCGCGGCGCCTGGAGCTGGCGCCCGGCCGCTATCAGCTGCGTGTCGGCGTTCGCGATGGCGGAAGCGGCGCGACCGGCTCCGTCCTCTATGACGTCGAGGTTCCCGACTTCGCCAAGGAGCCGCTGTCGATGAGCGGCCTGCTTCTCAGCTCCGCCTACGCCTCCAGGATTCCGACCGCGAACCCCGATCCGGACTTCAAGGACGTCCTGCCGACGCAGCCGACCGCAATTCGCGACTTCCCCCGCAACGATCAGCTCGCGCTCTTCACAGAGGTGTACGACAACCAGACCAAGGTCGCGCACCGGGTCTCGATCAAGACCACTGTCATCGCGGACGATGGCAAGGTCGTGCACACGGCGGAGGATGAGCGGAAGAGCGAAGAGTTGAATGGCGCCAAGGGGGGCTACGGCTACGCGACCAAGATCGACACCTCGAATCTGGTCCCCGGCCGGTACGTCCTGCGGGTCGAGGCCACGACGCTCCTGAGCAACGGCGGCAAGGCGATGCGCGAGCTCGAGTTCCGGATCCGGTGAGCACCGACATCCGCACCATCGCCCGCGGCGACGCCAGCCGCGTCGTCGACGGACGCCGTGAGGTCGCGCGGACCGAGCAGCAGTGGCGGGCGTTGTGGCTCGCCCACGCCGGGGCGGACACCGAAGCGCCGCCAGTGGACTTCGCCGCTCGGATGGTCGCGGCGGTGTTCCAGGGCCAGCGCCCGTCGGCGGGGTTCGACACCTCGATCATCGGCGCACGCGTGGAGGGGGGTGTCCTCGCGGTGCAGGTCGCCGAGCACCTTCCACTGACGGCACGCGTGGCGGCCAACGTGCTCGTCTCGCGGTACCACATCGTTTCGCTGCCGCGGTTCGAAGGGGACGTGCGGTTCGTCGACACGATGCCGCACGCGACCGCCGATACCCACGCGGCGCCGGCGCCACCCGCCGTGCCGCGGCCCGTCGAATTGACTTCGGTGCCGCAGGCGCCTCGTGTGCGTCCTGATTCGCCGCGCCGACCGGCGGCGGCCGCGACGGGCGTTTCCTCGACGGGACTCTCCCCGGAAATCGCCGGCGCGCTGGCGTATCTCGCCGGCCCGTTCTCCGGCGCGCTGCTCCTGATCGTCGAGCGCACGAGCCGATCGGTGCGGTTCCACGCGTGGCAGGCGTTGATCGGCCTCGGCCTCCTCGGCCTTGCCGCACTCACGTTCCTCGGCCTGGCCTTTTTCCTGTTGCTGTTCTCGCCGCGCGGCTTCGCGGTCATGCGCTGGGCTGCGGCCGGCACGGCGCTCGCCTGGCTGCTGCTGTGGGCCTGGTGCCTGTTGCGCGCCTACCGCGGTCAGGAGTGGCAGATGCCGATCATCGGCGCGCACGCGCGACGGTGGGCGTAAAGCAGGGTTCTCAGGGGTTCAACGGGTTCGCGGGGTTCACAAGGTGCGCGTTCTACGGGTTCTCCGGGGTTCTGAGCTCACCGCTTCTCGGCTCGCGTTCTTCTCAGCGCTTCTGGCGTGTCTGTCAAGGCTCACCGGTTGCGGAAC
>Ga0207697_10001649_pt1 | contig 12068 bp, 9 predicted proteins | sample KBSSwiS5withPhiX_FD_184293 | JGI IMG/M metagenome (GOLD analysis project Ga0207697, IMG submission 184293) | Switchgrass rhizosphere microbial communities from Kellogg Biological Station, Michigan, USA, with PhiX - S5 (SPAdes) (version 2) | ecosystem: Host-associated > Plants > Roots >... | reverse complement strand
CCCCCACCCCGGCGCGACCGACCACACGCAGTTTTGTGCCGGCATTTAAGATATCGGCGGTGACCTTCGTCTGGCTGCGGACAACCAGCGCGCTGAATTGCCGGATCAGATCGACAAGTTCGCGGTCACTCAGACCGGTCCTGACCGTAACCTCAAGCGCGTCATCGCGCGAAAGCTCGTCAATGCCGCGCTGAGAAATGGAGTCGGCCACTAGAACCTTCGGCGGTTGCATGATGATGCGTCAGCTTACCCGAAGATGAGCAATTGAATCGATTCAGGCAAATGTTGAGCGACGTTCGTCGCAACGCTGCCGCGGAGCAGCTTCACCATCGCCGGACGCTGCGAGGCACCGATGACGAGGAAATCGACCCCCATCGTTGCCGCAAGATCGACAATCGTTGCGGCGGCGTCCTGGCTTACGGCATAAACCGGGACTACGTTGACGTCGCGCTCGCGCCCGAGCTGGTGCATTGAGCACATGATGGCGTTTGCTTCGGGATCATCCTGCCATTTGGAGCGTCCAAGCGGTGTCCCAGCGGCTGTGTAATAAACGGCGACTTCTTTGACGTAGAGCACGAAGAGCGTCGCTTTGCGCAACTGCGCTTCGTCCAGAGCGAAACTGAGCACTGGGGTGATTCCACGTGCCGCCACCATGATTTTTTGACCTTCCTGCAAACGCGGCCGCATGGTCGCCACGAGGTCGGGGGTAACCATCCGGGCGACTTCGCGCGTTACCGTTAGCGTGGTGAGACCCTGCCGTTTCAACGTGTATGCGCGCAATGCCAGGCCGCCGATCAAAATCGCGAGCACGAATTGAAGCGCATCAACTTTCGTGTGAGCCAGCGTCAGCTCGACGAAAGCCAGAATCACGAACGTGATGCCAAAGAGCACGCGATCGTACCAGGTGAAATCCACCGTCCGATTGAATGTGCAGGAGCCGACGTTCACCGTGATCGCGCCGACTACGCCAATCGCATATAGACCGGCAAGCGCGGAGAAGTTCGCGGCAAAAAGCAGCACGACGATGGGCAGACCAACAGCAATGACCAACGGCCACATCGGAACGCCGTGCCGGTTGAGCTGACGAAATTGCCGCGGCATCTCGCGATCGCGCGACATCATGTAAAGCAAACCGATCATCGCAACGATCGCGGTGTTGGCCGCGCTCAATAGTAGCAGGCAGAAAACAATGCCCACGATCCAGCCAAAAACCTGTCCGACCGCCGGCGAAAACGTCGCGGCCGCAAATTGTTCCCCGACGAAGCGCAACATGTCCTCACTCCTCTGCCCCAGAACTGCGGCGATCGCGCCCTCATCAGTTAAATGCAGGGTTTTGCCGAGCACGGACGGCAGCGAAAGCATTGCCCATCCAAGGAGCGCCGTGCCGACGACAACTTCGATGGCCACGGGCAAAATTGCCTTCAACGACTCACGTGCAACCCTTGGGCGTTCCATCGTCGATCCCGGATCGAGCTTCATCACGCCGGTGAGATTCGCGATGGACTCCGCACCGGATAACGCCAGGATCACACCGACGAACTGGACCCAGACGGTGGTGAAACTCTGATGCGGTGGCTCGAGAAATCGCGTGGTCAAATGCGGCGCGCTTAACGCGATCAGAACGACCACTATCACTACCGTCGGCAGCGCTAGCGCTACAGCGAAACTCCCGGAATGTTTCGGTCCGAGACAGTTGATTAAGCCCATGACCAAAAGCACGCCGATCGTTGTGAGCGCGATATGGTCGCGCAGAAACTTGATCCAAACGACATCCTCAGCGCCTGAAGTGACGTAGCTCATTGCCGACCAGCCGCTGAGAGCGGCCGTTACTGTCAAATCGGCTACGAGCAACAGGGCCCCTACGACGGCCAGTAAACGCCCTTGTGAACGTGCAGATGAGTAAACGCCGCCGCCATCCGGGAAGTGACGGCAGATGACGATATAATTGATCCCGACGAGCGCTGTCACTGCGCAGACTGCAAGAATGATCGGTAGAGATGAGAATCCAGCGGCGAGGAACGCGAGGCCAATTACATACGCCTTGCTCGTTCCCCAATCGCCGTAGAGCAACGCGGCAGCGCGTTTCCAATCCAGATTGCGCGGTCGATGGACGCCCGCACTCGCGTCGAGAACAACATCGTCTACTAGCTGCGGCATCGGTGTTGGCAGTGACTCTCGATTGTGCGCGCGCTCGCTGGCAAGCCCTTTCTTGCCCGAGGATTGTTTAACGAATTTTTAATACGTTGAGGCTAAGGTTTAATTACCGGTCCGGCCAAAGTTCCGTCATCGTTGGGATCAGGTTATGAGCGGATTTATCGTAGTAGGATTTATCGTAGTAGGAATTCTTGTAGTGGAAATGGTGGTGTGGACTTTTTTCATCGCGAGTGCGCTTTCTGTGCCCCGCGAAAAAAATGCCTTTCGCGCCAGATTTGGGGCAATCAAACGCAAACATCCACTAGACAAGCAGGTTAGCGGGCTCTAATCGCCGGATAATATCTGACTGTATGAACGACTTAATTTTCGCTGGAATTGTAATTCTGTTTTTTATCGTGAGCGCTTTTTACGTGCGTTTTTGCGACAATCTCTAGGAGCAGCTGTGGAAACAATCATCATTGGGATCATCGCGCTGCTACTGTTTGCCTACCTGTTCGTCGCCATGATCCGTCCGGAAAAATTCTGAGTACTATGCAAGCTTCAGGCTGGATTCAATTTGCGCTCTATATCGTCGCGCTTGCGCTCATTACCAAGCCAATGGGGCTTTATCTGCTGCACGTGCTCGATGCGAATGGCAGGACCTGGCTCGATCCAGTGGTGCGCCCATTGGAACGGGTGACATATCGGCTGATGGGAGTCGATTCCAGCAAAGAGCACAATTGGAAGCAGTATACGCTCGCCATGCTGCTGTTCAGTTTGGTGGGCTGCTTGTTCACTTACGCAATCCTGCGGTTGCAAAATATTCTGCCGTTGAACCCGCAGGGACTCGGGCCCGTGAGCTCGCACTTAGCGTTCAATACGGCGGTGAGCTTCACGACCAACACGAATTGGCAGAGCTACGGCGGGGAATCGACCATGTCGTACTTCTCGCAGATGGTCGGCCTGGCTTTTCACAATTTCGTCTCGGCCGCGACCGGCATCGCCATCGCCGCCGCGCTAGTCCGGGCAATTGCGCGCCACTCGGCGAACACGCTCGGCAATTTCTGGGTGGATCTCGTGCGCGTGACCTACTACCTGCTCCTCCCCATTTGCCTTGTCTTCGCGGTCTTCCTCGTTTCGCAAGGGATGATTCAAAATTTCAAGCCTTACACCAAGGCGACGTTGGTGGAGCCGATGAAACTCCAAGTCGAGAAAAAAAACGACAAGGGAGAGACGATCAAGGGAGCTGACGACAAGCCGGTGATGGAGGAGCAAACCGTCACCGAACAGAACATTGTGCAAGGGCCGATGGCTTCGCAAGTCGCGATCAAAATGCTTGGGACCAACGGCGGCGGTTACGTCAACGCCAATGCGGCGCACCCGTTCGAGAATCCCACGCCGCTCTCGAATTTCATCCAGATGCTTTCCATTTTCTCGATCGGCAGCGGGCTCACTTATTACCTGGGCCGAATGGTGAAAAACCAGAAGCATGGATGGACGGTTTGGGCCGCGATGTCGATCTTGTTTCTCGGTGGCGTGTTGCTCTGCTGGTGGGCCGAGTCCGCAGGCAATCCGATTCATCACCAACTCGGCGTCGTTGCTGTCGACGGCAATATGGAAGGGAAGGAAGTCCGCTTCGGTATTTTCAACTCCGCTCTCTTCGCCACGATCACGACCGATGCATCCTGCGGCGCGGTCAACTCGATGCATGACTCGTTTACCCCACTCGGCGGTTTCGTGCCGCTGTTCAACATCCAACTCGGAGAAATAATCTTCGGGGGCGTTGGCGCGGGTCTCTACGGAATGCTCGTCTTTGTCGTGCTCGCTGTTTTCATCGCGGGTTTGATGGTTGGCCGCACGCCGGAATATCTCGGCAAGAAAATCGAGGCCTACGACGTGAAGATGGCAATGTTGTCATTGCTGATTCTCGCGATTTCCATTCTGGGATTCGCGGCGTGGGCGGTAGTGAGCAAGTGGGGCCTGGCCGGGTTAAATAACAACGGTCCGCACGGGCTCAGTGAAATCCTCTACGCCTTTAGTTCAGGCGCGGGAAACAATGGCAGCGCCTTCGCCGGGCTGTCGGCCAACACGCCTTGGTACAACACCACCCTCGGTCTTGACATGCTCTTCGGGCGCTTCCTCATGATCGTACCGATCATGGCCCTGGCGGGCTCGCTGGTGCAGAAGAAGGTCGCGCCGGCCAGTGCCGGCACATTCCCCGTTTCCGGTGGCACGTTCCTCATTCTTTTGCTCGGCACGGTGCTCTTGATTGGTGCGCTAAATTTCCTGCCGGCGCTCACGCTTGGACCGGTGGTTGAGCATTTCCTCAACCTCCAGGGAAAACTTTTTTGACCGCCTTCCCGTATGAAGCAGAAAGCTCCTTCTCTTTTTGACTGGAACATTGCCGGCCCGGCGATCGTTGACGCGTTCAAGAAGCTCAACCCGCGCCTGATGATCAAGAATCCTGTCATGTTTGTGACCATGGTGGGCGCGGCGCTCACCACCGTTGGAATCTTTACGGCCGAGCCGACGCTGCGCGGTTTCGTTGCTCAACTGGCGATTTGGCTGTGGTTCACCGTGCTGTTTGCCAATTTCGCGGAGGCGGTTGCAGAAGGTCGCGGCAAGGCGCAAGCCGCCAGTCTGCGACGAGCTCGTAAGGAAACCATGGCGCGCCGACTGCAAAACGGACGTGAAGAAAAAGTGCCCGCACCGATCCTGCAGAAGGGCGATCTGGTCGTTTGCGAGGCGGGCGATGTGATTCCTGCGGATGGCGATGTGGTGGAGGGAATCGCCAGCGTCGATGAAGCCGCCATCACCGGCGAATCTGCTCCAGTGATTCGCGAAAGCGGCGGCGACCGCAGCGCGGTGACTGGCGGCACCCGTGTGCTCAGCGACCGCATTGTCATTCGGGTTACGATGGAGAGGGGCGGCGGTTTTCTCGATCGCATGATTGCTCTGGTCGAAGGCGCGCGCCGTCAAAAAACGCCGAACGAAATCGCACTGACGATTCTACTCGCCGCGTTAACGTTCATTTTCCTGCTCGTCTGTGTGACGCTGAAGCCATTCGGCATTTATTCTGCCACCGCTTTTTCGATTCCTGTTCTCGTTGCGTTGCTCGTTTGCCTGATTCCAACAACCATCGGCGGCTTGCTCAGTGCGATCGGCATCGCGGGCATGGATCGCGTGCTTCAGCGAAATGTGCTGGCAATGAGCGGCCGCGCGGTTGAAGCGGCCGGAGATGTCGATGTTCTGCTTCTCGACAAGACCGGTACGATCACTTTGGGCAATCGCATGGCAGTCGCGTTTCATTCCGCGCCCGGAATCAGCGATAAAGATCTCGCTGCATCTTCACAGTTGAGTTCGCTCGCCGATGAAACCCCGGAAGGCCGCAGCATTGTCGTGCTGGCCAAAGAGAAATTCGGATTGCGCGCGCGCGAAATGCATGAGCTGCACGCCACGTTCATTCCGTTCACGGCGCAAACCCGAATGAGCGGCGTCGATCTGCACGCGACCAATACCGAACCGACCATGCGCGTACGCAAGGGCGCCGCCGAGACTGTGCGCGCGTTCGTCGAATCGTCCGGCGGAGTTTTTCCACAGGGCGTGACAAAGACTGTCGATGAAATCTCACATCGCGGCGGAACGCCGCTGGTCGTCGCCTCCGACATGACAACGCTCGGCGTGATCGAATTGAAGGACGTGGTGAAAGGCGGAATCAAGGAACGCTTCGCGCAGCTCCGCAAAATGGGCATCCGCACCATCATGATCACGGGCGACAACCCGCTCACCGCTGCCGCCATCGCCGCCGAATCCGGCGTGGATGATTTCATGGCCGAGGCGACCCCGGAACAGAAACTAAAACGGATTCGCGAAGAACAAGGCAACGGCCACCTCGTCGCCATGACAGGCGACGGCACAAACGACGCACCCGCGCTCGCGCAGGCCGATGTGGGCGTGGCGATGAACACGGGGACGCAGGCCGCGCGCGAAGCCGGCAACATGGTGGACCTCGACAGTAACCCGACCAAGCTGCTCGACATCGTTGAGATCGGAAAGCAGATGCTCATCACGCGCGGTTCGCTGACGACGTTCAGCATCGCCAACGATGTGGCGAAGTATTTCGCGATTATTCCCGCCATGCTGATGGCCACCTTTCCCGCCATCGCGCCGCTCAACATCATGCACCTCTACAGTCCCACCAGCGCCATTCTTAGCGCCGTGATTTTCAACGCGCTCATTATCATCGCGTTGATTCCGCTGGCGTTGCGCGGCGTCGCCTACAAGCCGATGGGCGCGCTCGCGATTCTCCAGCGCAACCTGCTTATCTATGGCTTCGGCGGCGTGATCGTGCCGTTCCTTGGCATCAAGCTCATCGACCTCATCATCACCGCTCTCCACGTCATTTAGTTTATGAAAGAACTTTTTTCTGAAATCCGCGGCGCGGTCTTCGCCACCTTGGTTCTGGCGATTGTTTGCTGCGGTCTTTATCCGCTCGTCGTCTTCGGAATCTCGCAAGGTTTGTTCCACGACAAAGCTAACGGCAGCCTGCTCGTGGATGCTGATGGGACGGTGCGCGGCTCAAAGCTGCTCGCGCAGGGGTTCACTGCCGACAAATATTTCCATCCGCGTCCTTCAGCCGCGGGCACCGGCTACGACGCCGCGGGTTCCAGCGGCAGCAATCTCGGGCCGACTTCCCAAAAGCTAAATGACGCGATCAAAGACCGCGTTGACGCCTATCGGAAGGAGAACGGGTTAAACGCAGACGAATCCGTTCCCGCGGATGCGGTCACTGCATCCGGCAGCGGCCTTGATCCTCACATCAGCTTGCGCAACGCCAAGCTCCAAACTCCGCGCGTCGCCAAAGCTCGCACCGTAAGCGAGGAGAAATTGCGCGAGCTGATTAAAGAAAACACAGACGCCCGAGACTTCGGTCTTCTTGGAGATCCCGGCGTGAACGTCCTCACCCTGAATCGCGCGCTCGACTCGTTCGCGGCGAAGCCATGAAACCTTCCGACATAATTTTTCCGGCAGCCGCGCAGTCGGCGAACGATAGCCATCGCACTGGCTCTGGCCCTACGAAAACAACCTACGTGTTCGTCTTCGTTCCCGTTTACATCGACCAGAAGACGGTCGCATCGACTCCACCGCACCGCCGCAATCTGCTTCTAAAATTGCGCCGCATCTTCCTTCGGGGAGATCGACGATCGCTCTTGCCGTTCTGGACCTGGTTCATCGACAATCCACGTCCCGCATCCCTCAAATGAACGCAGCTCTCGCCGAACTGCGCTGCTTCCTCGCCTCATCTATGAAACAGCTTTTTACTTTCTCGCTCGCGCTTTGTCTCCCCACCATCGCTGTGGCTGGCGAAACCGAAACAGCTTCGCCGACTCCGGCGCCACGCTTTAAGATTTCCGGTTGGATCGACAGTGGGGTCACCTTCAATACTGCCAGCCCGCAAGATAATCAGAACTTCGGACGGTTCTTTGACGACCGCGCCAACGAACCGCTTTTGAATCAGCTCGTAATCAATTTCGAGCGCGCCCTGGCGCCGCAACCCGGCCAATTCGATTGGGGCTTCAAATTGCAATTCATGTACGGAAGCGACGCGCGCTACATTCATTCGCTTGGTCTGTTCAGCGACACGGCGGCTACCTCGATCGTCCAGCCGGACCTGGTGGAAGGGTATCTCAACCTTCACTTTCCCATTATCAGCGAGGGCGGCCTCGACTTGAAGCTTGGCAAATTCGTCACCCTGGAGGGTGTGGAAACGATCGATCCACGCGCAAATTTCTTCTACTCACATACCTACATTTTTAATGTTGGAATTCCGTTTAATCACACCGGCGCCCTGGCGACCTTTCACGCAACCCAGTGGCTCGATCTTTACTCCGGAATTACGCGGGGCGTTAATACGAGCATCGAGGATAACAACGATAGCGTCTCTTTTCACGGCGGCGTCGGACTCAATCTTCTCGATGGCAAACTGACGATTCTTGCGACCACTTCCATCGGTCCTGAGACCCCGAACAACAACCGCGATCAAAGTTATTTCAATGACATCGCAATTACGGCAAAGATAACTGACAAGTTCACTTCGCTTACGGATCTCAATTATGCCTTGAACGGGGTCAGTGACGCCCAAGCCTTTGGTATCGCGCAATATTTCACCTATGCGATCAACAGTTGGTTAACTGCCGGAATACGAGGCGAAATCTTCTGGGATGACGACGGCTTTTACGTGGTCTCGTTTGCCAATACCCATGACCCGATGCGCGCCTTGGAGGGCGAACCGACCATCGATCCGCGCACCGTCGGTGGCGGGAAGACAACCTATGGGGCGATTACAGCGGGCGTAAACATTAAACCGCCGATGCCAAAGCCTCTGGCGGGCCTGGCGATCCGGCCCGAGATTCGATACGACTGCTCGCTTAACGACACGCGGCCATTCAACGACTCAAGCGATCGCGACCAGTTTACCGCCGGAATTGACTTTATCGTAACCTTCTAAATCGCGATTAATCGTCCCGGAGATTCGCGCTGCCTTTTTCAAAACGCTCGGATGGCGTAAGATGCCGGACGTATGAGCGACGTGGACCGGCCAAATCCGGATGAGATTCTGGCGCGTCTGAAGCGCGACCAGGCTGCGGCTGCGCGCGGCAAGCTCAAGATTTTCTTCGGAATGTCGCCGGGTGTGGGCAAGACCTACGCCATGCTCCAAGCGGCGCGGCAGAAACAAGCGGAAGGATGCGAGGTGGTGGTCGGCATTGTGGAAACCCACGGCCGCAAGGAAACCGAAGCGTTGCTGGAGGGAATGCCGATCATGCCGCGGATGCAGATCGAGTATCGCGGAACAAAGCTCGAGGAGATGGATCTCGATGCGATCCTCACCTGGCATCCCGGTCTCGCGGTCGTCGATGAACTGGCACACACGAACGCACCGAGCTCGCGTCATCCAAAGCGGTATCAGGATGTGCTCGAGCTCCTCGATGCTGGCATCAGTGTTTACACCACGCTCAATGTCCAGCACGTCGCCAGTCGCAGCGATATTGTCCGTCAGATCAGCGGCGTGTCCGTTCACGAGACCGTACCCGATACTGTTCTCGATCTGGCCGACGAAATCGTCCTTGTCGATCTAACGCCGGAGCAACTGCGCGCACGCTTAGCTGAAGGAAAAGTCTATCTCGGCGAGCGCGCGGAGTGGGCAGCCAAAAATTTTTTCCGCGAGAGCAACCTGACAGCGTTGCGCGAAATGGCGCTGCGGCTGGTGGCCGAACATGTCGATCGCGACCTGCGCGACATCATGTCGGAGGAAAAAATCGCCGGCCCGTGGAAGAGTGGGGATCGTCTGCTCGTCGCGGTCAGCGCGAGTCCTTACTCGGAGAGATTGATTCGCTACACACGCCGGTTGGCGGCGTCAATGGAAGCGTCCTGGATCGTCGCGAACATTGAGAGACCGCGCCCGCTTTCGCAAGAGGAGCAAACACGCTTGACTCGTTATCTCGCGCTGGCGCGTCAGCTTGGTGCCGAAGTAGTTTCCACGCCCGGCACAGATGTCGGTGAAACGCTACTGCGCATCGCGCGGCAGCACAACGTCACTCAAATCGTTATTGGAAAACCGCTTGGCGCGCGCTGGCTTTCCTTTTGGAAGCCCGACCCTTTACACTGGCTCATACGCAACAGCGGTAACATCGATATCCACATGATTCCGGCAGAGGAATCGGTACCGCCGCAACACGAAACTATTGAGGAGCGACTCGCACGTACGCCGTGGCATGACTATGGCACCGCCATCATCATTGCCGCGGGCGTCACGGCTCTCTGCTTGGCGATATTCGCTTACACGGGGTACTGGGCTGTCGCGCTTTTCTATTTGCTCGCCGTCGTTCTCGCCGCCACGCGATTGCGCCGCTGGCCAACACTGTTTCTTGCCGGGCTCAGCGCGCTTCTGTGGGATTTTCTCTTCATCCCGCCGCGATTCACCTTTTATATCACGCACTTTCACGACTTCATGATGTTCGGCGCCTATTTCGTGATCGCGCTCGTGATCGGTCACCTCGCGACAAAATTGCGCGAGCGCGAACAATCGGAGCGCCGCCGCGAAGAACGCGCCACCGCGCTTTACCGTTTCACACGCGCGCTCGCCGCCAGCCGCGATCTCGATGAAGCCCTGCCGAAAGTTTTGGCGTTGATCAAAGAAACTTTCGAAGCTGATGCGGCGGTTTTGCTCCGCGACGAGAGCGGCCTTTCTTCTCACCCGGCAAGCACGTTCACGCCATCGAGCAAAGATGAAAGCGTCGCCGCGTGGGCGTTTCAAAAAAAACAGAATGCCGGAAGATCCACTGACACACTTCCTGATGCCGAATCGTTGCATGTGCCGCTTGTGACGGGCGATCGCGCGGAAGGCGTGCTTACCGTCCGGCTCGCGTCTCCGCCGACCATCGAGCAACGCGAACTGCTCGACGCGTTCGCTTCACAGCTTGCCCTTTTTGTGAACAAAGAGCGCGCGTTGGAAGAGAGCCGTTCCGCACAGGTCGCACGCCAGTCACAGAAATTGCAAAAGACGCTTTTCGACTCTGTCTCGCATGAATTGAAAACGCCGCTTGCCGCCATAACGACGGCGCTGCAGCAGCCACAGCCCGATCGCGCGGAACTCCAACAAGCCGCGCGTCGTCTCACGCGCACGGTTGATCATTTGCTCGACACCACGCGTCTGGAATCTGGGCTCTTGCAACCCGTTCGCGAATGGTGTGAGCCGGGCGAATTGGTGCGCGAGGCCGCGGCGCTTGCCGGATTGAAAGACCACTCCGTCAAAATCAGCATCGCCAAGGATCTGCCGACGATTTCAGTGGATGCACGTCTGATCGAACAAGCGCTTGGAGCTTTGCTTTCTAATGCCGCTGCTCACGGAGTAAGCGACCAACCGATCGAAGTGAGCGCTGCCCGCGACGATTCCATGCTTGTTTTTTCCGTGGCCGATTACGGGCCAGGTCTCGCGCCCAGTGAGGAAAATAAAGTCTTTGAGAAATTCTATCGCGGTCCTGGCACCGCCCCGGGTGGGCTCGGCCTCGGGCTTTCCATTGCGCGTCAGCTGGTCGAGGCGCACGGCGGTACGATCGTCGCCCAAAATCGAGAGCAAACGCGCGGCTCGCGCTTTTCGATTCGCCTTCCGATTGGCGAACCGATGCGGCTTCCCTCTGAAGCGATCGCATGAAACCGGTCGCGTTGATCATCGACGATGAAGTCCAGATTCGTCGACTCCTGCGCGTAGTGTTGGAGGGCGAGAACTACCAGGTGCACGAAGCTGAAACCGGCCAGCAAGGCTTGATGGAAATCGCGAGCCGCCGTCCCGCCATCATTTTACTCGACCTCGGCCTGCCAGATCTCGACGGCCTCGATGTTTTGAAACGCTTACGCGAATGGAGCGAGGCGCCCGTGCTCGTCCTTTCCGTGCGCGACGATGAAGGCGAGAAAGTCGCGGCGCTCGACGCCGGCGCGGAGGATTATGTCACCAAACCGTTCAGCACGCCGGAATTGCTCGCCCGGGTGCGGGCCGCGCAACGCAAGACCCGGCCGGCCGAAGAAGTCTCCGTATTCAAGCACGGCGATCTGATTGTCGATCTTACCGCGCATGTCGTGACGCGCGCCGGCCACGAAGTGAAACTCACCGCCACTGAATACGCGCTCCTGCGCTTATTCGTTCGCCACTCCGGTCGCGTCCTCACGCATCGCTACATCCTGCGCGAAATCTGGGGTCCGAAATCCGAAGAACATCGCCAATATCTTCGCGTTTACGTCACCCATCTCCGCCAAAAAATCGAACCCGACTCAACCAAGCCTCGCTTGATCAAAACCGAGCCGGGAATCGGTTATCGCTTCGAAGGCGCCGAATAATTACAAGCACGCGCTGATAAATCTTCTTCGCGGTAACGTCATCC
>Ga0207697_10001642_pt1 | contig 12098 bp, 13 predicted proteins | sample KBSSwiS5withPhiX_FD_184293 | JGI IMG/M metagenome (GOLD analysis project Ga0207697, IMG submission 184293) | Switchgrass rhizosphere microbial communities from Kellogg Biological Station, Michigan, USA, with PhiX - S5 (SPAdes) (version 2) | ecosystem: Host-associated > Plants > Roots >... | reverse complement strand
CGAAGCCCAATCATTCTTTCAGCCCGAAGAAAGCGACGATTTGCTCGAAGCGCGGATCGCCCCGCAGTGACTCCCAGAATGGCGACAGTTTAAGAAAGCCGTAGCTCGCTATTAAGGCCGCACTGGGGCTCGGCGCTGCGACGCTCAACTGCTGCAAGGCCAACTCTTTCTCGTCAGCCCAGGCCGCTACGAGGGCAAAGTAGGCAATGAGCATTTGCCCATCGAACGCATCTTTCTCTACCGGCAGCAACTCCATCGCACGGCGGCCTTCCTGCAAGGCAGCTTCTTTATTGCCGAGGGCAGCATCGATCAGAGCCAGAACACAAAGCGCTGGTCCATAATCTTTCTGTTGTCGCACCAACTGCTCCTGCTCCTGGCGTGCGGCGGTAAATGCTTTCCGCGCGCGAGCTTCGTCGTGCATAGCACGGGCGAGCAGCCCCTCGCCAAAGTGCCGGGTTAAGATAATCGGGTTGTCAGTCCAAAACGGGTTACTACCTAAGGCTGTTAGTGCCTGCTCGGCAGCACGCCAGTCGCGCTCCGCCAGAGCGCACAAGAACCAGTTATCTGCCGCGTCAGCCATTGATGCGGGGTGCTCAGCCCGAAGGCGGTCAATGAACTGGTGAAAGGGCCGGGTATCCGCGCGCCACAAAACATCGACAAAAGCCAGACTGGACGCTACACCGACGTCGTTAGGTGTAATCTCCAATGCGCGCTGGAGGGTTGCTTTCTCTTCGGCGTAACGGCGAAGGGACATGTAGCTAAGCGACAACTGTGAAAGCGTGTAAGGATTCCGCGGGTCAAGCGCCACCGTCCGTTCCAACGCGGCTGATCCTGCTTCGGACTTGGCCTGGCGACGGAGGATATAGCCCGTTAATTCGGGGATACGAGGATCGTTGGGGAGACCGGCACGCGCCGCTTCCAATTCGCTGAGCGCCCCCTTGTAGTCGCGAAACACTTCGTACAGATGCGATCCGCGCGCCAAGTGCGTTTCAGGAGCATTGGGACGTAGCTCTATCGCCCGTTGTAGAGCAGCTTCGCCTGCTGCCAAACGGGCGGGAGTGTGATCGCCCCAAACGGAGTATAACGTATCGTGCGCAAAGACCAGCTGACAAAAGGCAGCGTGAAAGGACGGGTCCCGCGCTACCGCGCCGTTCAATAGCTCAATTGCCTGGAGCAAAATCTTATCGGCCGATATGTCCAGGCTTGTTGTTAGTAGTAGCGTTTTGGCGCGGCTATACTGATCGAAGGCCGTCAGATCAGAGGTGGCCCGTTGCTTGATGGCAGCCTTCTCGGCAGGCGAAAGCTTGGCAAGCAACTGATCGGCAATCGCCCTCGCAATCTCGTTCTGAATGGCGAAAACATCGGTTAGATCCCGGTCGTAATTCTGCGCCCACAGACGTGCGTCATCGCGCGCATCAATCAATTGTGCTTTCACCCTTACCTTATTGGCCGCACGTTGCACACTGCCTTCCACGACATAAGCAACGCCCAGCTCCTGTCCAATCCCGCGCAGGCTGCGCGCGACTCCGCTCTTATACTGCAACACGGAGGTGCGGCTAATCACTTTCAGGTCGGCAATCTTGGCCAGGTCTGTCAGGATTTCGTCCTGCACCCCATCGGTGAAAAAGGCGTTATCGGGATCGGGGCTCAGATTATGGAATGGCAGGACGGCGATCCTCTTGTCGAGAACACGCGACGGTGATGTCGTCGGACGGCGTGCAAAGAAAAAGACGCCGGCAATAATCGCGCCCAACACGAGTAGCCCGATCGCAATTTCCGCCCAGCGCACATGGGCACGATGTTTTTTAATTGCCTGATTAATTGCCTGATCAATTGCCTGAAGCTTGCTTGGCAGTTGCGGATTCCCGATCTCATCAGAGTGGAGGTTCGCGACGCTCAGGCGCACACCGTGTTTCACCTCGAAGGTGCCAATGTCGTGCAGGAACTCTCGCCAGCGCTCGAACTGTTCGAGATCTTCAGCTGCACGACGCGAGAGAAGGATGTGACCGGCATCGCCACAATCCATTATCCGCTCCGCGATGTTGATGGCGGCGGCGCCCACATTTGTCCGCTCGTTCACGTCAGCCACACCACTGACCGGCCCACTGTGAATGCCCATCCGGACTCGCAGGCGCACATTGTCCTTCAGCGCGCGACTGATCTCCATCGCGCATTGGGCAGGTTCCTCGGGAGTGTTGTAAAAAACCAGCGCGATGCCGTCACCTGTGGCGATCTTTAAAAGCCGGCCGGCTGCTTTTGCTTTGCGGAATTGCTCGGACAAACGAACGATCTCGTTCAGTTCCTCCACCTTGGCGAACTGTTCGTCAATTGAGAGCTTGAAGTAGCCAACAATGTTGAGAAAGAGCACATGAGCGATTTCAAGCGTGTTCTCATTAACGTTGGTGAACATTGGCGGCAAATTGTGAAGGATTGGCAGCGAAGCCTCTACCTCATTGCTTACGCACGAGCGCGGCGACGATTTGCTCGAAGTGCCATTCACGGCTGGTTTTCCTCGCAGAGTTTTTGGCAAGCGGGATCGCCGCACAACGGTTCGCAGACGGGATCGGGCCGAAGAAAAGCCTGAGTAACGGGCACTTGAACGTAAACCCAGCTATTACGGGCCGTTTGTAGCAACTCGGTCTGATCTCGTGTAGGGCTGCTCGCGCGTATTCCGCGCCTGTTCGACAGTAACGTTTGCCCCGGCCATATCGCCAGAAAGGCGCTGCATGAAAGCAAGCCTGACCTGTTTCCAGCTCTTGTCGTGCTCACTAGCAAAAGGGGTTTAAGCTAATCGCGATTGCAGCAATCGATGTGCCTTACCGTCGTTTTGTTCGGGTCTGAACTGATTGATCTTGATCCAGACGTTTTCCTCAGAAGAAGTCTGCTCATTTATTCCCGCCAGGAACCCGGGCAGCTTCCCTGGATTGCGTTCACACTCGACGCGAACGAACCCGGTGCTGCCGAAAGCCTGATTTCTATCGACAATATCAGGGTTCATACATCCACAGCGGATAACACTGGCAGTGTCATGAACAACTGTGCGCAGAAATTGCGAGCTGCTCGATAGCAGAATCCTTATCGCCAGCGTAAACGGCGATTCTCGCTCTAAGATAGGCAAGGCGCTTCCAATTTGCAACCGACTTACACCGCTTCGTCAGCTAGGTTGCACCGCCAAAACTGATTGACGGTAATGGCCGAGAATCGTTGCCAGCGCGACGACAAACGCTTGCCGTTGCAACCGAAGCGGCGCCCGCTGCGGTGTTTCCAGGACTATTTCGAACGGCTTAGGCAGTTGCTCGGGCGGGGCGGAGAGCACGCCGTTGTAGCACGTGCGCACGATGCCGTTTTCCGCTTCGAAACCGTCGATCACGTTGGACTCACACCGACGCAGCGCGTGTTCTGCCATTTGCAATGCAAAGTCGAGGAGACGCTCCGTTGTCACTCCATTCCGCGCGAATCCATAGACGCCGTCAATTGTGTCGTCGGTGTGCAGCGAGATGATTCCTTCAAATCGCTGAGCTCGGATCTCAGATTCAAGTAAGCGGATTTCCGGTTGCGATGAATTTTGCCAAAACTCGCGGTTCAAATCAACCCCGGCACGTGAGCGACGCGTACCATCTACGAAGCCGCTCGGGTTGCATACGGGGTAAATCCAAAGCTGATATTCGCGGGCGATCTCGGGCCGACGATTGAGAGCGCGCACAAGATCGACAAGACCAAGCACTGCCTCGGGTTCATCGCCATGAACGCCAGCAAAAATTCCGACTTTGATGCGTCGCTTCGCGCGCTGAGTTCGCTGGAACACGAAACGCGGGATCCAAAACCGCTCCTCGCCGAACCGCCACATTCCAAGCGAGTCTGCCAATAGATAGGGCGAAGTGCTTACCTCCAGCAGAAGCGGCAGGAGCAGCTCTCTGATATTGTGCGGCATTCCATCCGCACATTCTTTCTTGAAGGCTGCCACTATCGCCGCACGTGAGGGCTCAATCCTCTGCGGAGCATCGAGAAAAGACACCCCTTTCGACTTCAGCAATGATGTCAGCCCGAGGGCGGCAAAAAGATTACCTCGAATCAACGTTGGATTACACCTGGGTGATTTCATGTCATCAGTCAGGGCGTGAGTAGTTGGATGAATTTTTTCGGCCTGAGACCCGGCCCAGCTTACGTCACCCGTACTGGCAGTTGATAATTGCGGCGAATGCTACAACCCAGTGTGCAGAGATCTACGCCGTAGACGTGCAACGACACCGCTACGGCATCACTGGCGTTGGCGACGCTATGGATGTCACCGGGTGGAACGAGTGCATCGACTGTCCCGCGCTCGTTAAGATTAGTGCCGGTTACCACCAGGTATGCGTCATGCCCTGAACCCCGCATCTGATAACGCGTTTCCCGTTCTGTGCCCTTGTACACACCGACGACGCACCATGAGACGTGATCATGAATCGGCGTAGCCTGCCCCGGCAACCATACGAGTGCAGCAATTGAGAAGCTGCCATCCGGTTCTACATGCAGCACGTGTTGCCGGTAATTAGTGGCGTCGGGTTCATGTTGTTCTGGCGTAAGCAAATCATCGACCTGGAGAAATGGCGCAAGCACTTCCGCGAGGATGCGACTGACTCGCTTTGCACTGCGCTCTGCGGCTACCACGCGGCGCGTTGCAGCAATTAGAACGTCCAGAGCACGGCTGTTGTTCCGCGATCTTAGCGGATGGCACATTCCTGGGACGGTGGTGAATCCAAGGCGTGTAGAATTCATATTAAGCTAGTATAGATTTTAATCCATACTACTGCAATAGGAATTTAGTGACGAGCTCTTGGAACCCATTCCGCGCGCGGGTGGAATTGCCAAGCAGATGGCTGCCTAATGGGCCTCGCGCTGAAGCTGACGAATGTGAGTGACCGCCTGACCTCTTTCGCGCGCGCGCGTCCTCTAGAGTTCCACGCGCCGGCTACGTGGGCTGAAATCCGGCAATCTTTTTTCTTCATAAGGCCGCGCCGGCCGGTCTTTCCCCACGCGCACCCCAGCCGAGCATTTTTTTAATGAGCGTTTGCCAGACGGCGACTTCTTCCAAACGCCGGCCGCAGTGGTATCGGGGGCAGTGTAGGATCGCGTCCTACGCCCCATATAGGTAATCGATGCAAAGAACTGGAGCATACCCAATGCTACAAAGGACATAATTACTATAATTATGAAGACACGACCACTAAAGCAAAAAGGATTTACGCTCGTTGAGATCATGATCGTTGTTGCGATCATCGCGCTCTTGGCGGCGATCGCAGTGCCCGGATTCCTCCGTGCTCGTAAACGTTCCCAGGCCAGCCGAATACTTAATGACCTGCGTATGATCGACGCTGCCGTTGACCAATACGCTATCGAAACCAACCGCATCACCAATTTCGTGGTTGGCACCGCGGATTGGACCAACTACTTGAAAAAGAATTCGATGCTATACAACACAGGCAAAAGTCTCCTGGGCAGCGCCTACGGGGCGCAGACGGTAGATCAAATTCCCAGAGTCCCTTCAAATGATTACAACGTATTGTCTGATGTGGCTGGGACAGGCTTCTGGTCGCCCTACGGACCCTAAAATGTGGGAAGTGCGCTGTCCGGTGCATGGTTTGCACCGCGTTGACCAAAAAACCGAGCCGATAACCTGCAAAATCAAAGTGCAGTTATCGCCCCGCTGTGTCCGTCAATGCTGGAAACGGCTGACAAGCGCAGTTCAAGTTCGCCAAAAAGAATCAACTAAGGCGCGCGGGCAACTCTCCAAAATCTAGCCGTCACGAAATCTGCAAGATCGACGCCGCAACGACTGTCGCTCGGTGACTTTCGTTTTCGCGTTACGAAAACCTGCCCCGTTCGGCTCTCTGCCAGTTCGTAGCGTTCCTACATCTCGTTGAAAAAAGTTCCCGGAAACTACGCCGCTGGCGATGGCCTCTTGACGACTTTATCATTTTTTTTGAAGTTTTTGCCCTTTTCGGCAAGAATGAAATCGGACGATCAAAAAGCTAAGCAAGCGCAAACAATGGATGTTTTCATCCGCCTCATCGAGGATGGTGTCACTGAATGCGCTCAGATTGCGCAAGAGATGTCCGGCCATCGGCAGGCTTCATCGTACCGGGTTTTTGCGCTTGCCTGTTCTTCATGTAAAACATAGTATTACGTCATGACCAAGACCATTTGCAGGATTGGGAATTCTCAGGGGATTATTTTTGACGCTGCCTTGATGGATCTGGCTCGAGTGAAAGTGGGCGATCAACTCGACGTCACCATCATAAACGACAGTGGTGCAATCATGTTGATGCCAATTCGCAAAGGGCCCTCGAAAAGGGAAGTCAGAGGGGCCATCAAGAAGGTGATGAAGGATTATCGCAGGACATTGCGGAAGCTGGCGTGAAGGCAACGCCGGAGGACTGCTTCCATCTGACCATCGAAATTGTTCGGGAGATTCATAACGAAGCGGTAAAAAATTTTGGCGGCCGGTACGGAATCCGCGATGAGACGCTCTTGGCGTTAGCAGTGTTTGCACCGCAATCGAGTTTCGGGGGGAAGTCGCCTTACGTTGATCTCATCGATATCGCTGCGGCTTACCATTTTTATCTTTGTCGGAATCATCCATTTCTTGACGGGAACAAGCGCGCAGCGATGGCAGCGGCGGTTGTTTTCCTTCGCCTGAACGGATTCGATCCCGCTGCTGATAGTGACGACTGGGAGCGGCTCGCCCTCGATGTCGCCGCCAGCAGAATCGATCGCGAGCAAAGTACTCGCAGGTTTCGAAAATTAGTGCGCAAGTTGGCTTGATCTTGTCGCGAGGTTTCCTGGAGAATCATCGCAATGTCGTCTCTGTTTATTCCGGTAATTCTCGGGACCGCGCGCAAGGGTCGTCGTAGCGAAAACGCCGCGCGCTTTATTTTCGAGCAAACGAAAGCACGCGCTGGCGTGGAAACTGAATTCATCGATATCGCGAAAATTCCAATGCGGTTGGATGACGCCGGAGAGCAAATGAAGAATCCGGCGTTTTCGGACCTGGTGACGCGGGCGGACGGATTGATCCTGGTAGTGCCGGAATACAACCACGGCTATCCCGGTTTGTTGAAGCATGCCCTCGATATGAATCTAAGAGAGTACATTCACAAGGCAGTTGGGATTTGCGGTGTTTCAGCCGGTCCTTTCGGAGGTGCGCGCGTGATCGAGGCGCTTCTGCCGGTCATGCGCGAGCTCGGGCTCGTCACCATTTTCAACGACGTTAATTTTGGAAATGCCGCCAAAATTTTTGGCGAAGACGGCAAATTGCTTGATGAAAGCTTTGTCCGACGGACTGCGGAATTCCTCGACGAATTGATTTGGATGGCGCGAGTGTTGCGCCACGGCCGCGAGAATATTGCGCCGGTCTAGAGCTCCATCATCCGAACCGATATGCTTATCTCACCAGCGAAGATCACGGAGTGCACGTGAACGTTAAAGTTTAAGTGCAGGTGATGTTAAGGAGTCGGCGCGATTGGAACGTCGAGCACGCTGGCGTGTTCAGCATCGTGCAGAATTCGGACGTGCGCGGTGTGAGCATCTTTCGCGGTCTCGTTTGCCACCACGCCGCCGGAGTTATAATTTTTCTCGAAATATATTGAGTTGGGCGCGCTGATTACAAGACGAAGCCGGCTCCCTTTCGCCATTCGGCGGGCAATGAAAAGGCCGGGACTGAGGTCGCAGCGCACGATCTCGCCCGGTTTGACAAGCGTCTCGTGCCGAACCGATTCGCGGTAACGCAAGCGGCGGACATCGCTCCAAAGCGCGATGCTGGTCCCATCGGCCAGAATTTCATCGAGCTCGGCCGTGACGTCGGTGTCAAGCGCATCCGGGGAGATCCACAGCGTCAATTTTGGACACCCCACCAGCGTGGTTTCCTTCGAGACTGGCTCGCTATGATAAACGAGACCATCCTTGCCAATGTTAAGCGCGCGCCTCTGGTCGACTCCGGCCGTCTTTTCGTTGTCCACATTCTCCACTTCTTCGCCGCGATGCGTATCTAACGGGTCGTAGATGTATTCGTCCGCACCCGTTCCGGCAGGTTTTTCGCCCAAAGTACCGGAACGAAACACGCCATTTCCTCCTCCATCGCTGGCATCGAGATAAAACGCGTGATGGTTTGCTGTCAGCTTCTCGAAATCGTCGGCGTATTTCCATCCGCCGTTTGCCCCGCTATTCCCGGGGGCTAACAAATAATAGGCGACGCGATCTTTGAGGAACTCCGGTTTGCGGCCGGATTTCATCGTCCAGTCGTACCATTGCCGGTGCAGATCGTTCAGATCGATGACAGCGGCGCCGCCGAATTTAATTCCACCGACTTCATCCGTGGGTGTGCGAGTGCCGGCATGGTCCCACGGCCCGATGATCAGAAAGTGTTTCGCCCGGGTTTCGGCAGAAGCGTTTGCCAGATGATCGCGATAGTACGCGAGCGCGCCTAACTCGTCGCCATCATACTGGCCGGTGATGGTGAGAATCGGAAGAGTGATTTTTGCAAACTGCTCGCGCGTCGGCACCATCGCGTCGTAATAGGCATCGACCATGGGATGGCCGATTACGCGCTGAAAATTCGCCGACGGATTACCGATGAAACTATCCAGGGTTTTGAAGGGAATGTGTTGCTTGTAAGCGTCGAGAAATTTCGTGCGCCAGAATGTCGAATCTCCGAATAGATTTTGCTGGCTGGCGCGACCGCTCGTGTGGGTGAACCATTGCACGTCATACGTGATGCCAACGTTATTGGTGAACGGAAAATCTAATCCCGGATGGGCCGCCGCCGCCGGCACAATCGTGATCAGGTGAGGAGGCAATTCCTTGGCCGTCGCCCATTGATCGAATCCGGCGTAGGAACCGCCCCACATCGCGACCTTGCCGTCACAAAACGGCTGTTTCGCAAACCATTCTACCATGTCATGACCATCACGCGCGTCGTTAGCGAACGGCTCGAAGTCGCCAGCTGAATTTCCGCGTCCGCGCACATCGACCAGGGCAAAGACGTAGCCGTGCGAAGCGAAGTAGGCGGCGCGCGCATGGTAACTGTCGGAAATGTAAGGCGTCAGGGTGAAAATGACGGGAGTCCGACCCGGCGTCGTGTTCCCTGACTTGGGAAGATAAAGCGTGGCATTCAATTCGACTCTGTCGCGCATTGGAATTTTCACCGCCCAGCGCAGGTCGTAATCCGCTGGAGGGGCTGACGGACTCGGCTTGGCGACGGGTTCCGGGGTGGGCGAAGTTTGCGCAATCGCGAGAGGCGCGAAGACTAGGAGACAGAATATGACAAGCAGCGCAGCAAGCGGTCGATCTTTCATAATGGAGATGCTGTATCGAATCGAAATTGGAGATGGAAGACAAGCCGGCGAATGAATCGAGATTTTCGACCTAACGAAGCTGATTTGGAAGAAACGTTTGCACGATCGTCCGGCCCGGGTGGGCAGCACGTTAACAAAGTCTCGACCGCGGTGACGCTGCGCCATCGGCCCAGTGGTGTAAGCGTGACGGTCCAGGATTCGCGCTCGCAAGCGACGAATCGTCGAATCGCCCGACAGCGATTGGTCACCGCGATCGAACGGGAGCGTGCGAAAGACCGTGCCGCAAAACGGGCTTCGCGCGAAAAAGACCGCCGCCGAAAATCACCGCGTCCGGCCAAATTAAAAAAACAAATCCTCGAGTCGAAACGAAAACGGGGTGAGCTGAAGAAGCAGCGTCATAAAATCGAGCCCTAATAAAGGAGTAGGAACGGCTCGCTCCACCTTGCATCGTGACAGAAGGTGAGGCGGACGATGCTAGGAAGTACGCCGAAGGCGCATTACTCTAACATCGAGCCGTGAAAGAACTAAAATTCGGCATCGTCGGCACGGGATGGCCAGGCCAGCAGCATGCGATTGCGCTGGCAGAAATTCGGGACGTCCAATTGCACTCTTGCGCCGACAGCAATTTGGAGCGGCTCCGAAGTTTTGCCGAAACTTACCGACTGGAAAACTCGTTCGAGGATTATCAGGAGTTGTTACGCGATCGCGATCTGGACGCCGCTATAATTTGTTTGCCGAACTTTTTGCATTTCCCGGCGTCTTTGGCTGCGCTGGAAGCGGGTAAGCACGTCTTTTGCGAGAAGCCCCCGACGATGAACGCCGCGGAAATGAAAGTGCTGCGAGATGAAGCAGAAAAACGGGGATTGATTTATTTTTTTGGGCGCCAGTTTCGGTTTACTCCCGCCGTTCGAACCGCCAGGGAGATCATCGCCGAAGGGCGCCTGGGCAAAATTTATCGCGCGCGTGCCAGCTGGATCCGGTCGCGCGGAATTCCCGCTGGAATTGGCTTGTGGTTTACCGACAAGAAACGTTCGGGCGGTGGTGCGCTTATCGATATTGGCGTTCATGCGCTCGATACTGCCTGGTATTTAATGGGCACACCGCGCCCGGTTTCGATTAGCGCGAAGGTGTTTCGGAATTTCGCGCATCTGGTGGAGGTGCCGGTATTTGATGTCGAAGACGAAGCCCACGCTTTTATTCGTTTCGCGAACGACGCCGTTGTGGAATTGGAGACGAGCTGGGCCGCGAACCTGACCGACGATACCCCGATCGGGCCGGAATGGGTCGGGCGGGAATCGAATAATTGCATTCTCTTTGGAACAAAAGGAACGCTGCGATTAAAACCACTAACCTTATTCGAAGACGACGAAGGGAAGCTTACCACTGTGCCGCTGGAATCGCATTACCGCGAAAGCAGCTTCGAAATGCAACTGCGCAATTTTGCCGCTGCCATCCGCGGTCAGGCACCGGCGATAAACAATGCCGAACAAGCATTTGAATTGATGGAGATGGTTGATGGAATTTACGCCTCGAGCGAGCTGGGGCGCGAAGTGCCAGTGGCCTAATCGGAGAAAAATTTCGCGAGAAATACATCTGTCCGCGACACTTGCGCCGAACATTCAACAAAGGAATTCAAACTATGAAAATACTTATCCTTCTTACCGGAGCCGCTGTCATGCTTGGCTTGAGTTCGTGCGCCTCGGAGCCGGCGGCGACCACGACCACCACGACTCACGAGACTACCACGGTAGCGCAGCCGACGGCGACGCAGCAGACAACGACTACTCGGAGCACCGGCTACTAGCCGCGACCTTCTGTTCACCGGGAGCGCGCGCCCGGAATGGGTGTGCGCTCTTTTCTTAGCTTGCCGGAGTCTCGATTTCGGCTTTCGCTTCTTCTTCCGCCTGACTGACAACGGGCGCGATGGCCTGCAATTTTTCGCCTTCGCGCAAAGTGAGAAGCTTCACTCCCATGGCATTGCGGCCGGTCTCACGTATTTCCTTTACCCGCGTCCGAATCAGCTGACCTTTGGTTGTGATCAGCATCAATTCATCGATATCGGTGACCGTGAGCGCCCCGACGACATGGCCGGTCTTGTCTCCCGTCTTCATTGTGATAATTCCTTTGCCGCCGCGCGATTGTTTTCGGTAATCATCAAACGGGGTCCGTTTGCCGATCCCGTTCTCGCCTGCAACCAGCAACATCGCCGTCGGGTTTACGATCGCGCTGGCAACAACGTGATCATTTTTTTCCGGTCGAATTCCCCAGACACCAACGGTGTTGCGCCCCTGGTCGCGCAACTGCTCTTCATGAAAACGCAGACTCATCCCCTCTTTGGTGATGAGAACGAGCTCATCGTTTCCGGAGGTAAGTTTCGCGTCGATCAAACAATCGTCCGGCTCAATTTGGATGGCGATGATTCCGCCTTTGCGCACATTGGCGTAATCCGAAAGGTTCGATTTTTTTACGATGCCGGAGCGAGTCGCGAAAATAATATGCAGGTTTTCGTCCCAGGTGTTGTCGGCGGCATTTGGGCCAGTGCCAGCGCGTTTTGATTGGACCCGAATGGTCGCGGCGATCTTCTCGTTCGCGCGCAGCTCGAGAATATTGGCGATGGAACGTCCTTTGGCGGCGCGGCCCATCTCCGGAATTTCGTAAACTTTCTCCACGTAAGCGCGTCCCGATTCGGTAAAGAACATCAGAAAATCGTGCGTCGTAGCAGTGAAAAGATGCTGCACGAAATCGCCTTCCTCTTCCTGCGTGGCG
>Ga0207697_10001640_pt1 | contig 12108 bp, 10 predicted proteins | sample KBSSwiS5withPhiX_FD_184293 | JGI IMG/M metagenome (GOLD analysis project Ga0207697, IMG submission 184293) | Switchgrass rhizosphere microbial communities from Kellogg Biological Station, Michigan, USA, with PhiX - S5 (SPAdes) (version 2) | ecosystem: Host-associated > Plants > Roots >... | reverse complement strand
GGCCTATTTGCGGACAAAAATAACAGCCTAGCGGCGATGACCGGGATAGGCCTCGGGTCGGTCGCAATGATTATCTTGCTGCCGCTGTTTCTCGTGGTGGGGCTTTTTATCGGCAGCGGCATCGTGCATCTGTGCTTGATGATCGTTGGCGGCGCGAACCAATCGTTCGAAACCACTTTTCGAGTCGTGGCTTTTTCTCAAGGCTCCGCTAGTCCTTTGCAGATGATACCGCTTTGCGGTGGATTGATATCCGGCGTTTGGGCGCTCGTGTGCAGCTGCATCGGGTTGGCCCGCGCCCACGAAACCACCACCGGCCGTGCCGTTCTCGCAGTTTTCCTTCCGGTGATACTTTGTTGCGGCAGCGGGGTGCTTATCGCATTCATGTTCATGGGCGCCTGGACAGCGTCGCATCATTAGTAGTCAGCAAATGCGGCTTTCCGTTCGGCGGCTTGCTCCGGGTGAGCTTGATCATGAATTGATTTGGTTGAGCGCGTCGGTTTTATCGCTCGCCTTTGCCGCTGTCTGGTTAACGCTAGGATTGCCGTGGCCCCACTGCATGTTTCACGACCTTACCAACCTGCCGTGCGTGACGTGCGGAATGACACGATGCGCCATTCAATTTTTTCACGGCCATTTTCTTGCGGCGTTCCGGTGGAATCCATTCGTGTTCGTGGTTCTTTGCGGCGTGATCGCGTTCGACTTATACGCGCTCGCAACAGTCGTCGCGCGCACGCCGCGACTGCGGATCGATGTTTCCATGCCGCGCGCGAAAACATTCTTGCGTGTCTCAGTCATCTCTGCGCTTGCGCTAAACTGGATGTATTTGCTGCTGCACTGGCGCAACTTTTAGCAATCAAGGGGTGACGGCTTCCCAGCCGTCACAATCTAAATTGACGGCTCGCCAAGCCGTCGCTCCTTGAAAGCGTCTGACACAGACGCCCTACAATTTTCTTCGTGCACTTCGTGCTCTTCGTGGTTCAACTTCTTGCCTTATGCGAATCCTGATCACAGGCGGCGCCGGCTTTATCGGGTCGCATCTTGCCGAGAAGCTGCTCGCTGCGGAGCATGAAGTCGTCATCCTGGACGATTTCAACGATTTTTACGATCCGCAGATCAAGCATGCGAACATTGCTGGTTTCGCAAAAGACGTAACCGTTTGCCATGTTGATCTTCGAGAGAGCGACTGGGTCCGAACTTTGTTAGGCCGCCAAAAGATAGACGCGATTGTGCATCTGGCTGCGCGCGCTGGCGTCCGGCCATCTATTCAATCGCCGCGGCTTTATTATGACACAAACGTTATCGGAACGTTGCACCTTCTCGAGGCAGCACGCCTTGCGGGAGTTGAACGTTTTATCTTCGCTTCGAGCTCTTCGGTGTACGGAGCTTCAAAGACCGTCCCATTTTCCGAGGACCAACATCTGACGCAGACAATTAGTCCATATGGCGCGACAAAGATTGGAGGCGAATTTCTTTGTTCGACTTACTCGCATCTTTACCAGATGCGAGTCGTAGCTCTTCGGTATTTCACTGTTTACGGCCCGCGGCAGCGTCCCGATTTGGCGATTCATCAATTCACCCGACGCATTTACGCCGGGCAACCGATCGACCAGTTTGGGGATGGCAGCACGCAACGCGATTACACCTACATAGATGATATCATTCAGGGGACGATCGCTGCGCTCGCTTACGATGGCCCAATGTATGACGTCTTTAATCTCGGCGAGAATCAAACGATTCAGCTGAAAGATCTCATTTTTGCGATCGAAATTGCCGTGGAAAAAAAAGCCAAAATCAATCGGCTGGCAGAACAACCTGGCGATATGCCGCGAACATTTGCGGATATCTCGAAGGCGAGAAGATTGCTTGGATACAATCCGACCACGAAGTTAAGCGAAGGGTTGCCAAAATTCGTCGATTGGTTTTTGCGGAGTCAAAACGGATAGGAAGGGACGAAGGAGTGACGGTTTCCCAGCCGTCACATTTATGACGGCTCCCAAGCCGTCGCTCGTTGAACGGCTGCGCTGTATGAATTTCACCTACAGCTGCTGTAATCTTCACCTGTGATTTCGAGGCTTCCTTTCGAGCAACGCGCCTGCTTTATCGCCGGCCAGGCAAAATCGGGCACGACGCTGTTGGTGGCGCTGCTCGACAGTCATCCCGAACTGCTGGTGCTGCCTGAGGAAACAGCCTATTTCCCAACTGTCCTGACCAAATATGCGCCTCGTGGACGCCGGGCGCAGTTTGAATATCTGACCAAACAGTCGCTTTCCAATGTGCTATTCGGCGGCCCGTGCAAATGGGGAAAGCGCAATTATGGATCCTTTCCCCGCGAGAAATTTCTCCAGACATTTGAGCGCGCAGCAATCGATCGGGCGAACGAACACGAGGACTTGTTAGTCCTCATGGTGAAAGCGTACGCCGCAACACTTGGGTGCTCGCTTGATGCGATCACGCGGTGGGTAGAAAAAACTCCGGCGAATCGAAACCACGTCAGTGCGATCGTCGATCGCTTCCCGCATGCAAAGATTCTGGTCACGCTGCGGGACCCGCGCGCGATCCTCGCGGCGCAGATCGCGCTGGAGAAAACGCGGCAAACCGGACGCTTCTCGACTTACTACGTAATAGCGCATTGGCGGGTCGCAGCGAAACTGGCCAGACGAATCCGCGACGTCGAAGTTCCTGGCCTCGTCGTCCAGTACGAGCGGCTGGTGCGTGAACCAGCCCAAACAATGGAGGAAGTTTGCAGCTACCTCGGGATCGACTACGACGCAGACACAGTGTTGACGCCGACGAAAATGGGTCAGTTCTGGAGCGGTAACTCCGCGGCGCGCACTAACTTTTCGCAAATCAGCACCGAACCTGCGACGCGTTGGGAACGCGAGCTTTCGAACGATGAAATCGGCTGGGTAGAATGGCATTGCCGCGATTTGATGCCGGAGTTTGGCTACGAACCCCGGCTGAGCCGGCGCGAATTGCGTTACTTTGTTAGGCCCATTCGCGGCGAGCGTCCGCGCGAGTATCTCAAATCGCGAGCGTATTCACTGCGCGACGATTGGATGAAAGGCGCTGTCTGAGGCGTCAGACTTGCAATCTCGTACTAAGCAAGCCATAATGACCGCGAGATGTCGGGAATCTTCTTCGATCTTCCGAGCGTCCGGTTTCTACAACGATTCAGATTTCTTCAACTGATGCTGCAAACGTTCGCGGCGTCACTGTGTCGTTCGTTGAGTCCGCCGGCTTGCGCTTTGGGACAAGTTTATTCCCGGTATAACGAGGCGGAGTTTCCACCGGCGCCCCAGAGTGCTTGGAACGAGTTTGACTCGGCTCTTGATGAGTCGCGCGCCATGGACGGTGTCCCGAGCGTTTTCGGGGCGCTCCGCCCTTTTGACAATTGGAAAACAGTTAAGGATCAACATGAACTCTTATTCATCGGGAACACGCCAACGCCGCTCGCGCGGCGGGGGGCGACGCAGAGACAACCAGGAACGCTTTCGGGCACCCCAGGAACCGGCGAAGACGCAAAACAAAACCTTCTGGCAGCGGGTTGCCGAATTTTTCGGAAACGGCGGCGAGAAAAAGAAAGCGCTGACACAACCGCGCAATGGAACGCAGCCATCATCGCGATCTGCGCGCAAGCCAGAGCGCGTTGAAGTCACGTCGCCGCGTCTTTACGTTGGCAACTTGTCGTTTGACGCTACCGAGAGCGATCTCTTCGAATTGTTCAACGGCGTTGGACACGTACAGAACGCGGAGGTCGTAAGCTATCGGCATAATCAGCGCTCGAAAGGTTTTGCATTTGTGCAAATGCAAACCGTCGAGGAAGCGAAACGCGCGGTGGAGGAATTGCACGACAAGGAATTCCTCGGTCGCAGGCTCGTTGTGAGCGGCGCGAAATCCGATCAGCACCAGCCGCGCCAGGCGTGAAATAAGGAATGACGGCTTCCCAGCCGTCGTCATGGATTTTTCTATGGCTGCCCAAGCCGTCGCTCCTTGAACAGGGGCCGCGGTCCTATCTCTTAATCTCCAGATAGGCTCGCGCCTCGACGTGATTCGTTCCGGGCTGGAACTGTTCAACACGCATTTGTTTCAGGAACCAGCGCCGCTCGATTTTTTGCGCAGACACTACTTCGAAACGTTTGATGAGTTTTGCGTCCCAGTCGTAGCCCTCCACGCGCATCATTGCACCGCTTGCCTTGTCCACCCACAGAAACACGTTGGAGTATGGCGAGTCGTGCGAGGGCGCGCGTAACTGCAATTTCCAACATTTTCGGGTACGAACATTTTCCTCGCCTACCAGGCTCGGATTGGGCCAGTAGAGAAATTTGAATGCGAGATCTCCGTACAACACAATTGTGCCGCGAATTTTTTCCTGGAGCTTCGACGCCCCCACTTTTTCCGTTCCGGCGTCGCTTACCAACTCGAGCCGTGAGCTGTTTTCGCCGAGGCGCAACTCAAGAGTTTCATCCGGATCTGTGAACGTATACCGGATCAAGGGCCCATTCTGCATCAGGCGAAACGGAATCACTGTGTCATCTTGACGAAGTTGCCCCTGCAGATCGATCTGCTGGCGTGATTCAACCATCCGAACTGAATCGAGAATCTCTTTCGCGGAGGGCGGAGGCTCGGCAACAACCGACAAGGGCGTCATCGCAAAACAAATGATGAAGCATGAATGCCGAATCGAATTTCTGTCATTCCGAGCGAAGTCGAGGAATCCCGTGGCGAAAGCCTCGAAGTAATTCCACGGGATCCTTCGACTTCGCTCAGGAGGACGGCTGTGCAATGTCGGGTTCGTCACTGTTTCGATATTCCTCATTCGTGCTTCGTCATTCGCTCGCGTTTGTTTATTAGCGTGTAACGATTGAACCTTACGCGCCGGTTTATTCCATCGGATGGATCAAACTCTTTTTCACCTGATTAACCAACAATGGACGAGTCCGGCCCTCGACTTGTTCATGGCGGGGTTGAGCGATTCTCAAATTTGGAGGCCGTTCCTGATTGCAATTGGAATTGCTGCGCTGGTTTTCGGCGGATTCAAAGCGCGCGCGTTTGTCATTTGTCTGGGCATTTCTTTGGCAATCGCCGGACTGATCACGAGTGCATTAAAATCGGGCGTAGCCCGTCCCCGGCCGAAACAAGTTCAGAGTGTCCGAATGGTGCAATTACAAAAAGCACGGCCAAAGTTTTTAACGCTCTTTAAGAAATCGGTCATTCGGTTTTCTGATTCATCGGACCGTACCCGCTCGGGACCATCATTTCCGTCCGGACACACTGTGAACAACACTATCGCCGCAACGTATTGTACTTTGTTTTATCGACGCCGCGGCTGGCTGTACTGGTTCGTCGCTCTTGCCGTTGGATATTCGCGAATTTACCTGGGCGCGCATTGGCCCACTGACGTAGTGGCGACGCTCTTTCTCGGAATCGCTGAAGCGTTGTTTTTGCTCAGCCTCTTTGAGGTAACTTGGAGAATCGCGGCGCGGAAATGGATGCCAGATGTGTTTGCGCGTCACCCGAGTTTGGTCGGTGATCTCAACGGTAGGGCGCGATCGCCGGGCGCGCCGCAACGCGCAACATGAGCACCACGCGCGCAGTCTGGCTTTTTGTCGCTGCACTGACAGCGATTCGTTTTTCACTTCTGGCAACAACCGATCTCTCTTTCGATGAAGCGCATTATTGGATGTGGTCGGAGCGATTGGCGCCCGCCTACTTCAGTAAGGGACCTGGTATCGCTTTCGCCATACGCGCCAGCACCGCGATCTTTGGCGCCAACGAGTTTGGTGTTCGCTTCTTTAGTCCTGTGCTCGCAGCGGCCACAAGTCTGCTCGTGTTTTATTTTGCGCGCCGTTTGTTCGGCGCCACCGCTGGCCTGTGGACAGTGATCGCCTTGAATGCCACGCCGATTTTTAACATCGGCGCGATCGTGATGACAATCGATGCGCTATCGATTTTTTTCTGGATGGCCGCGATGTTTACCTTCTGGCTCGCCGTGGAAAGAAGTCCAAGTTTTTCGTGGTACTGGCCAGTTACAGGTCTCCTGATAGGACTGGGATTTCTCTGCAAGTACACCAATGCGTTCGAATTAGTTTCGGTGTTAGTCGTGCTGACGCTTGTGCCACGGCTGCGACGAGAATTCAAACGGCCAAGCGTCTATTTGCTAATCGGAATGTTCGTTCTTTGCACGATTCCGCCGATCGTCTGGAACGCGCAGCACGCCTGGATCACGCTGGCGCATTTGCGCTCGCGCGGGAATCTCGACCGCGGCTTTGGATTTCATCCAGCTGAGGTGCTCTCATTTCTCGGGCAACACTTCATCGTTTATTCGCCGCTGCTGTTTCTGGCGTTGGCCTGGGGTGTAATCGCAACCTGGCGGCGCATCAATCAGCAATTCAAAGTTCTCTTCTTAATGTGGTTCGCCTTGCCGGTGTTTGGTTTTTACCTGCTTCTGTCGCTTAACAAGAGCGCCGCGCCGAACTGGGATGGGCTTGCTTTTTTTGGCTTTGGTTTGGTCGCGACGTATTTCTGGTGGCAACGGCTTCAGGTGAGCGCGCCTTTGCGAATATGCGCCAGCGTCGCGGTCCTGGTGGGATTGATCATGAGCCTGGTCGCATTGAACACAGATTTGCTGCGCGTAGTCGGTTACCAACTGCCTCGGAGCGATCCCAGTGATCGAATGCGCGGATGGAAAAGCGCGACCGACGCGCTGGAAAAAACGCGCAACCATCTTGAAGCGCAACTGCACGAGAAACTTTTTCTCATTGCTGACGCTCGCGATCGCGCGTCCGAGATTTCGTTTTATCTGCGGGACAAAAGAGTGGAAGGGCCGGGGCATCCGCCCGTTTACATTCCTGAATCGCAGGACATGGTGAATCAGTTTTCGTTTTGGCCGCGTTACGACCAGTTCGTGGAGTTAAAACCCGGCACCCAGCTGCCGGAAGGCGAGGTTTACACTGAAGAGAATGGCATCAATTTGTTCATAGGACGGGATGCACTTTTTGTTAGGGCTGGAGAAAAGGGACGTGTGCCTCGCAACATCCAGGCGGCATTTCAATCCACTGAGCTGGTGGGAACAATCGAAGTGTCGCGTTACGGAAAGGTGATGCGGACTTGGCAGATGTTCCTCTGTCGTAGTTATCGGACACTGCCGTTATGAGAAGCTATCCTTACGAGCTCTTAACACGAGTCATCCTGAGCGAAGCGAAGCGGAGTCGAAGGATCACGCGACGACGTCTTAAGGGTAACGCTATGGGATTCCTCGACTTCGTTCGGAATGACGAGCCTTCGACATGACTTCATGTTGTCTCGAAAAGTAGCCATGAACCAGACTGCGAGTTCACCCCAAGTTTCTGTGATCGTGCCCCTCTTCAACGAGGAAGAAAATGTCCCGATCTTGCAAGCTGAGCTAAGAGCAGCGCTCAAGGCCATCGATCACGAACTCCTTTTTGTCGATGACGGATCAGCCGATCGCACCGTGGAGCAAATTGAGGCCGGTCCGAATGTGCGCGTGATCCGGTTCGAAAAAAATTCCGGTCAAAGCGCTGCGATTTACGCCGGGCTGGAAGCGGCACGCGGGGCAATTCAGGTTCTAATTGACGGCGATTTGCAAAACGATCCCGCCGATATTCCAAAATTGGTTGATGAAATTTCGCGCGGAGCTGATCTTGTTTGCGGTTATCGCGCGCAGCGCAGGGACACGCGTCTGAAACGGCTCACCAGTCGAATTGCGAACGCCGTTCGCAGCCGTTACACAAGGGACGGCGTGCGCGATACCGGTTGCACGTTGAAGGCAATGCGACGCGAGTGCGTCAGCGCGCTGTTTCCCTTCAAGGGAATGCATCGTTTCATTCCTGCGCTGATCAAAGACGCAGGGTACCGGCTGGTGGAAATTCCAGTCAACCATCGCCCGCGGCGCTTCGGTCAAACTAAATACGGTTTGGGCAATCGTGCCGTGCGCGCTACAACCGACATGTTCGGTGTGCGCTGGCTGCTCTCGCGGCGTTTGAATTACAAGATTCGCGAAGAGAACTAGGAGCCCAACGCTGCCGAAAACGCGCTTGTCAAGCTATGCCGTGCCGCTAAGCTTGGCCTCCCGCACGGAGCATCTGCATGTCCCTCGCCAATTTACTTTCTGCCGAGCAAATCATTCCCGAGATGAAAGCTACCGAGCGTTGGTCGGCTATTGTGGAGCTGATCGATCTGCTTGTTAGTCTCGGCAAAATCAAGTCCGCGGATCGTGATCCAATTTTGGCCGCGCTAAAGCAACGCGAGGAAACAATGAGCACCGGGATTGGATTCGGAATTGCCATACCGCATTGTTCATCCGATCGGATCGACGAAGTGGTGGCTGCGTTCGGAAGATCGACGAGAGGAATCGAGTTCGACGCGTTGGATAACGCGCCCGTGAAATTCGTTGTTCTTTTTATCGTACCGAAAAATCAATTTCAAACGCACCTGCGGACCCTGGCTTCGATAGCAAAATTCTTGAATGACCGCTCTGTGCGCGAGAGTCTAGCCAGTGCGAAATCCGCTGACGAAATTTTGGCGGTGTTTCGCGAACGTTCGTAATTTTATAGCCGTCGCTCTGTGAGCGACGCGGCCCGGACAACGCGCGCCGTTTTCCACAGGGACCAGACTACAGGTTGCCCGATGCAGACGTTCCAGTCATTACTAACAAAGAAACTTTCCGAGGCTTTAGCGCGCGCCGATTTGCCAGAAGCCGGTGAATTGACGCAGGCGACCGATCCGCGGTTCGGCGATTACCAGAGCAACGTTGCACTCATACTTGGGAAACAGCGCGGCGAAAATCCGCGTGCGCTGGCAGAAACGATCGTAGCGCAGTTGGATGTCAGCGATGTAGCCGAACAGCCCGCTGTCGCCGGTGCAGGATTCATCAACTTCACATTGCGTCCGGCCGCCGTGGAAAAACAGACACTAGATGTCTTGCGGGATGAATGTCTCGGTGTCGCCCAAACAGAATCACCGCGTCGCATCGTGATTGATTTCGGTTCGCCCAATGTGGCGAAACCGATGCATGTCGGTCACATCCGCAGCACCGCGCTTGGCGACACGCTGGCGCGCGTCGCGAAATTTCTCGGGAACGAAGTGATTCGCGATAATCATGTCGGCGACTGGGGAACACAGTTTGGGATGGTCATTTGGGGATGGAAAAATCTTTTGAATCGAGAGGCGCTGCAGCGCGATGCGCTGGCCGAGATTGTCCGCATTTACAAAGAAACAAACGAACGGGCCAGCAAGGACCCGGAGGTGCGTGAAGCCTGCCGTCAGGAACTGGTGAAACTGCAGGCCGGCGACAGGGAAAACACAGATATTTGGAAGGAATGTGTTGCGTTTTCGATGCAGGATTTCGAGCATGTTTATCGGTTGCTCGACGTGCATTACGACCTGCAATGCGGCGAAAGTTTTTACAACGATCGGTTGCCCGGGGTCGTGAATCGCCTGTTGAAAACGGGGATAGCAGAAATCAGCGAAGACGCGGTGGTCGTGTTTTTCCGCGGTGATCGCGAGCTGGCTGACAAACCTCTGATCGTTCGCAAACGGGACGGCGGCTTTAATTACGCCACAACCGATGTCGCGACGATTGATTATCGGGTTAACGAATTGAAAGCGGACGCGATCTGGTACGTCGTTGGCGCGCCGCAGACATTGCATTTCAAACAGCTTTTCGCGGTCGCCCGACGGGAAGGTCATACCGCCGATCTGCGCCACATCATCTTTGGAAGTGTGCTGGGGGAAGATCGCAAGCTGATGAAGACCCGTTCTGGTGAGAATGTTCCTCTGCGTGAGCTCCTGGAGGAGGCATGCAGGCGAGCTCGAAAAATCATCGACGAAAAAAATCCTGACCTAAGCGACGCTGAGAAGAACGACATCGCGGAGAAGATCGGCATCGGTGCCGTGAAATATGCCGATCTGTCGCAGTATCGCACCACCGATTATGTTTTTTCGTGGGACAAGATGCTTTCTCTGCACGGGAACACTGCGCCGTATTTACAGAATGCTTATGTCCGCATTCGCTCGATCTTTCGTAAAGCAGGCGAGTCTGCGAAAAGGAATGTCGGCTTCGCAGCCGTTACGTCACAAACCGACGGCTTCCCAAGCCGTCGCTCCTTGGAACTCACGGAGCCTGCGGAGATCAATCTTGCCAAACGAGTTTGTCAGTTCGCGGAGATCGTCCCGCAAGTGTTGAATGGGTTTCGTCCGAATATTCTCGCCAATTATCTGTTCGAGCTGGCAAACAGTTTCCATGCGTTTTACGAAGCCTGCCCGGTATTGAAATCAGAGGAACCGGCGCGCAGTTCGCGTCTGGCGTTATGCGAATTGACCGAACGCGTGCTGCAAAAAGGTCTCGAGTTGCTCGGCATCAAAGCGCCAGAGAAGATGTGACTTGGAACGAGACAGGATTAACACGATCCTGTCCGTCCTGGAGATCCTGTTTAGGTAGATGTTCGAGACCGCCGTTGTCTCAATGCGAGTCGATCATGCGCTGAAATCGTGGGTCGGCGCGGAGCGAATCAAACATTGGATCGAGCCGGAGCAGCGCCGGAGTAATTGGCGGATTTGCGGCGAGCGGGCCAGCATAGGATTTATCAAGGACGTCCTGCAGAGAAGCGATGGCCCCATCGCGCTCTCCGGTCAGCGCTGCGACGCGGGCCAGGACTTCGATCATCATGGGACCAAAAAGCGCGCTTTTTTCAACCGGAACGATAGTCGTTCCCCGTTCGGCTAAATTGAATGCGGCGGTCGTATCGCCCAGCGCCGCGTTGAGCAAGGCAAGATCAGCGATCAGAAAATGGTAGTCCGGCTGTTCCTTGAGGAGGGGTTCCAGCTCGTCGCGTGCCTGGCGCCAGTTTTCGAGCGCAGCGGCGTGATCGTCCTTAATTTCCTCCAGCCAACCTAACCAAAACCGCGCCTCGCCTCTGTCGCTCCCATCCATCGAGCTGTTCTTGGAAAGTCTCTCTTGGATCTGCGGAATCATCCGGTCAGGGCTCCGTTCGAGAAGCGATTGATAGCACTTCGCGTAAAGCACGTGATTGTTGGCAAGAGGCAACGGATCAAGCAGTGCTGCGGCTCGCTTCAAGTCGCCCTGGGCTTGAAAGATGGCTGCTTCCTGAATCAGAGCCATCGTGTCGTCAGGTATGATGTTGAGGACCTGCTCCAATTCTCGCCGCGCTTCATCAAAACGGCGCTGAAACGTGAGAGAACCCGCATGAAAGAAAAGCAGTTGAGCATTGCGTGGGTCGAGGCTCTTGGCTTCGCTAAAGTAAACTTCGCTCCGCTGCCAATCTCCCCGCTGCCTCGCCAGCGCCGCCAGCAACCGTATAACCTGGGCATCGTTTGGGAGAAGCTGACGCGCGCGCTCGAGGTAATGTTCTGCGGCGTCAGAATCACTCAAACAGTAGTAATAATATTGACCCGTGGCCAGGAATGCTTCGCCAAGGTCCGGCTGGAGCGTAAGCGCCGTTTCCGCAGCTCGGCGCGCCTCTTCACGACTGGCTGCCGTCGGAGGCAGTGTCTCCCCATAGCCCACTGAATCTACTCGCGCTAGCTCCGCCCAAGCCAGGGCGAACTTTGGGTCCAGGTGAACCGCCTGCTTAAAAGAGCTTCTTGCACTTAAGACGTTTTCGGAAGTGTGGCCGATTCGTCCCGCGTACACGAGACCGCGTAGATAAGCATCATAAGCTTCCGGATTGTCCGTCGATCTCCCCGCGATGACCTGCTTTTCGCGACTGGTGAGCTTCGCCTGTAACTGGTCTGCGATGGCTTTAGCTATTTCGCTTTCGACTGAAAGAATATCGGTAACCTTGCGATCAAAACTATCAGCCCATAGATGCGAGTCGTCGGCCACTTTAATCAATTCCGCGTTTATCCGCAGAGCGTCCCCGTTTCTTTGCACGCTTCCTTCTACGACGTACTCAACACCGAGTTGCTTTGCGAGCTGACGCAGGTTTCGGTGCGGGCCCTTGTAATTCTCCGCCGAAGTGCGGGAAATCACCTTGAGATCGCCGATCTTGGAAAGCCGGGTGAGGATTTCCTGCTGTATCCCATCGGCAAAATATGCGTTGTCCGGGTTGGCACTAAGATTCTCAAACG
>Ga0207697_10001638_pt1 | contig 12115 bp, 8 predicted proteins | sample KBSSwiS5withPhiX_FD_184293 | JGI IMG/M metagenome (GOLD analysis project Ga0207697, IMG submission 184293) | Switchgrass rhizosphere microbial communities from Kellogg Biological Station, Michigan, USA, with PhiX - S5 (SPAdes) (version 2) | ecosystem: Host-associated > Plants > Roots >... | reverse complement strand
TTCGTGGTCTACAGCTCGCACGTCCTCGAAAGCGTCGAGCAGGTCGCCAGCGACGTGGTGATCCTGCTCGATGGCCGGGTCGTCGCGCACGACTCGATTGTCCGCCTGCGCGAGCTGATGCACGCCTCGTCACTCGAAAGCGTGTTCCGGACGCTGGTCATCGAGACCGACCTCGATCGCGTCGCCCGCGAGCTCGTGGACGTCATGCGCGCCTGACCGAACAGCCCAGTGCGACAGGTCCGGCTGCTCGCCCGCACGTTCTTCGTCCGGCTCTTCGAGAGCGACCTGATGCCGCCCGGTCTGCCGCAGGTCCAGCTGGTCATCTGGAGCGTCGTGCTGGTGGCGACGCCGACGCTGACGCTCCCCGGCATGTTCGCGCAGAAGTACACGGCCCTCTGGTTCCACCCGGGCACGCTTGGGCCGGCGATCGCCAGCGATCGGTTGATCCTGCTGACGCTCGCGATGATCGTCGCCGGGCTGGTGGCAATCGTCGTCTGGGAGAACGCGCTGCCCGATCGCCGCGACGCCCGAATCCTGGGCGTGCTCCCGATTTCGACCACGGCGTTCGTGACCGCGCGGCTGCTTGCGCTGGCGCAGCTCTTCGCGCTCTTCTTCGTGACGCTCGGGCTGCTGCCGTCGGTGATGTTCTCCGGGCTTGCGGCGGCCTACATCGAGCCCGGGACGTTCCTGCGCATGAGCGCCGCACACATCGCCGCGGCCCTGACCGGCACGCTGGCCACGTTCTGCAGCGTGATCGCCGTCCAGTGCCTCACGATACGCGTCCTCGGCCGCACGGTGGCACAGCGCGTCGCGGTGGTCATCCAGATCCTCTTCGCCGTCGCGCTGACGCAGATGATCTTCTTCCTGCCGTCCCTCGGCCGGGAGATGCGGGACGGCATGCTGAGGCCGGACTGGCTGTCGTCCGGCGGCGCCGCCAGACTGCCGTCGGTGTGGTTCCTCGCGCTGTTCGAGGTGCTCAATGGCTACAGCGGCCGCAACGCGCATCCGCTGGCGCTCGGCGCGCTGCTGGCGACGGCACTGTCGCTGGTGGCCGCGGTGGGACTCTACGCGTTCGGATACCAGGCCCTCGCTACGCAGGCGTTAGAGACGCCGCCTCCGGAACGCGGCTGGATTCGTCGGGTAGGAGCGGCCGTCGCGAGACGCTGGCCACGACGGGCCGCGGCGGGCCGGAGGGCAGTCAGCCTTGCTGCGCGGGACTTCACGATCCGGACTCTCGTTCGTAGCCGCCAGCATCGCACGCTCGTCGCGCTGTACGCGGGGCTCGGCGTGGCCCTGGTGGTCTCGTCGATCCTGCCGGCGGCCCTCCAGCGCGGCCTGACCGATTTCGCGCGGCCGGGCATCGCCGTTCTTGCGGCACCTCTCGTCATGATCTTCGTCAGCCTTGCCGGGATGCGCGTCGCGTTCGCCATCCCGGTGGCGATCAAGGCCAACTGGATCATCCGCCTCCGCGAGCCGGCCGACCGCCACGCGGCGATCGACGGTGTCTTCTCGGCCATGTTCACTTACGGTGTCGTCCCCTTCGTGGGTCTCGGCGTCGGGAGCACGCTGCTGCTGTGGGGCGTCCGCGCCGCGGCGACGCATCTGGTCGTCTGTTCGCTGCTCGGCTGGCTGCTCGCGGAGGTGCTGGTCGTGCGCCTGTGCAAGATCCCGTTCACGTGCACGTATCTGCCCGGCCGATCGCAGGTCAAGACGATCTGGCCGATCTATGTGACCGCCTTCACGACCTTCAGCTACTCGATGGCCGGCCTGGAACTGCAGATGCTGCGCTCACCGCGCGTGTTCAGCGCGTTCATCGTCTTGGCAACCGCCGCCGCGCTCATCACCCGCCGCGTGCGCCGGATCTGGCTGGCGTCCGAACCTGGTCTCCGCTTCGCCGAAGATGATCCTGACGCGCTCTTCGAGGGTTTCCATTTGAGCGAGGGTCTCGCGGCGACGCCGAAGAGCGGGTTCATGGGTTCATCGGGTTCATGAGGTTCATGCGACATATGTCGGCGAGACGTCGGGTCCCGATGCAGCACCAATGTAGAATCGTGCATGCGCCGCACCGTTTTGACGCTGGTCGTCTCTCTCGCCTGCTTCGCGCCTGTGGCGACCCAGTCGCCGGCCGTCCCGACGCCTGAATCTTCCCTCGGGTTCAAGCCTGGAGACGACTACAAGCTCGCGACCTACGACCAGGCGATCGACTACTTCAAGAAGCTGGACGCGGCCAGCGATCGGCTGACGCTGATCGAGTCGGGTCACACCTCGTACGGCAGCCCGTACTACTTCGCGCTCGTGTCGAGCCCGGAGAATCTCGCCAATGTCGAGAAATACCGGGCCATCGCCCAGCGGCTCGCGCACCCGGAGGGGCTGACCGACGCCGAGGCGCACAGGTTGGCAGCCGAGGGCAAGGCCTTCGTCCACATCGACGGCGGGCTGCACTCGATCGAAGTGGCCGGCGGCCAGCACACGCTGCAGCTCGCCTACGACCTCCTCACGCATGCCGACGATCCCAAGCTGAAACCCATCTTCGACAACGTGATCTTGATGCTGTGGCCGTCGATCAATCCCGACGGTCAGAACATCGTGGCGAAGTGGTACATGGGGAACGTCGGCACGCCGTTCGAGACCGCGCCACTGACCGAGCTCTATCAGAAGTATGTCGGCCACGATAACAATCGGGACGCCTACATGCTGAACATGATCGAGTCGCGCGAGATGTCGCTGGCGTGGCGGCACTGGGAGCCGCAGATCATCTACGTCCACCACCAGTCATCGCCGTTCCCGACCCGCATCTGGCTGCCGCCCTTCGCCGAGCCGATCGCTCCGCGCGTGCCGGCGCTGATGTCGCGCACGGTGAACATGATCGGCATGGGCATCGCCCGCAGCCTCGAGGAGCGCGGCCAGGTCGGCGCAACGCACATGGGCACCGGCTTCGATGCCTGGTATCCCGGCTACGTCGATTACATGCCGATGCTCCAGAACATCAACTCGTTCTGGACCGAAACGGCACTGTGGCGCTACGCGACCCCGCATCAGTACACGATCAACGACTACCCCGCGGCCTATCGGGGCCTGCGCGCTGAATCGCTCTACCCGAGCCCGTGGACGCCGGGCTGGTGGCGGCTGAAGGACGCCGTCGACTACATGCTGACGGCGTCGATGTCGGTGCTCGACTACGCGTCGAAATACAAGGAGGAGCTGCTCTACAACCGCTATCAGGCCGGGCGCGATCAAATCCGCCGGTACGAGAGCAATCCGCCGTATGCCTACGTCATCCCGCAGCAGCAGCGGGATCCCGTTGCGCCGGTGGAACTGCTGCGACGTCTCGCGTTCAACGGGGTCGCCGTCAGCCAGTTGACCGCCGCGGCCACGGTCGACGGCACGTCATATCCTCCCGGTTCGTGGGTCATTCCCATGAACCAGCCGTTCGCGGAGCTCGCTCGCCAGCTGCTCGAAGTCCAGGTCTATCCCGACCTTCGTGAGTACCCCGACGGTCCGCCGGATCAACCCTACGACGCCGCGGGCTGGACCTTGCCCCTGCAGATGGGCGTCACCGTTGTCGAGGCCAGGACGCCGCTGAGCAACGAGGCCAAGGCGGTGTTGAAGCCGCTCGGGCCGGGCGCGAAGAGTGTCAGCGACGATTCGACAGCTGATGCGGCGCCGTTCGACAGCGTGCCGGGCGCCGGGTTCGACAGCAGCCCGCTGGCGGCCGCGATCGTGCCGCCGGCCGGCCGGATCACCGGGAGCGGACCGGCCACGGCCATCGATCGCGCGCAGAATAATGCCTTTCGCGCCGTGAACGGCGCGTGGAAGGCGGGCGCCAGAGTCCGCGTGGACGCCGCGGGGCGCTTCGTGATCACGGGACTTGCCGACGCAGCGACGCGCAAGCTCGTCGAGTCGCTGGCGTTGCAGGCCGAGAAGACCGCGGCGGCAGGCACCGACCTGGCGCGTCCCCGCATCGGGCTCTACCAGCCGTGGAGCGCCAGCATCGACGCCGGATGGACGCAGTGGCTGCTCGAGAATTACGGCTTCGAGTTCAGCGCCGTACGCCCGGCCGACGTCAAGGCCGGGGCGCTGCGCCAGCGCGTCGACGTCCTGATCGTCGGCGATGAGAACGCGCGCTCGCTGCTCGACGGCGTGCAGGCCGGCGCCGTGCCCCCGCCCTTTCAGGGCGGCATGGGCAGCGACGGCGTGCAGGCGCTCGACCAATTCGTCAAGGACGGAGGCACGCTCGTCTGCATGAATGGCAGCAGCAATTTCGCCATCGCGCAGCTGAAGCTGCCGGTCAAGAACGTCGCCGCGGACGTGCGCCGGGCGCAGTTCTTCGCCAGCGGTTCGCTTCTGCAGGTCACGACCGATCCTGCGCATCCATTGATGGCCGGCATGCCCGAACGGGCGGCGATCTTCTTCGACGGCAGCCCGGTCTTCCAGCCGCTCGAGGGATTCAACGGCGAGGTGCTCGCGAAGTATCAGGCGCAGGGCTCACCATTACTTTCCGGATATCTCCTCGGGGAGAAGACGCTGCAGGGTCAGGCTGCCGCTCTCGACGTGCGGCTCGGCAGCGGACACGTCGTCCTCATCGGCTTCCGCCCGCAGTGGCGCGGTCAGCCATTCGGCACGTTCCGCGTGCTCTTCAATGCCGCGCTCTACCATGGCCCGGTGGCCGCCGGCGCGAAGGGCACTCCAGGCTTCTGGGCCTCGACGAGCAGCGCCGTTGCCCGCTGACCTCGCGGCGCACGGGACCACGGCCGTGATCGATGTGGTGGTCTTCGATCTCGACGGAACGCTCGTCGACTCCCATCAGGATCTCGCCTTCGCCGCTAACGCGCTCGTCGTCGAACTGGGCGGCACGGGTGTGTCCGAAGCGGCAGTCGTGAAGATGGTCGGGGAAGGCGCGGCGGTGCTGGTCCGGCGTGCCCTCACCGCCTCAGGACTGGATCCCGACACGCCCGGCGCGCTGGACCGCTTTCTCGCGATCTATGACACGTGCCTGCTGGACCGGACGCGGCCGTATCCCGGCATGGTCGAGACGCTCGAACGCCTCCAGCCGCTCGCACGGCTCGCCGTCCTGACCAACAAGCCGGCGCGCGCGACCGCAGGGATCCTCGACGGCCTCGGCCTCGCGCGCTTTTTCGATCCGATCATCGGCGGCGACAGCGCCTTCGGCCGAAAGCCAAATCCTGCCGGCCTGCGCCACATCATCGAGACTGCGGGATCGTCGGCGTCGACGACGATCATGGTGGGCGACTCCCCTGTCGATCGCCAGACCGCACGCAACGCCGGCACTGCGGTGTGCCTGGTGCGCTTCGGCTTCGGCTTCTCGTTCGGCCCCGGCGATCTCGACGGGACGGAGACGATCATCGAGACGCCGTGCGATCTGGTCGGGGTGGTGAAGGGCTCAGGCTGATGGCTGATGGCGATCGTCACTCCGCTCCCTACGCTTCCGGCAACTCCAACCCGAATCGTTCCGCCATGCGATAGAGCGTGCGGCGATCGACGCCCATCACGGCGGCGGCACGGCTGCGGTTGCCTTCGACCGACTTCAGCACGTGGACCAGATAGCGGCGTTCGAGCTCGTCGAGCGAGGGCAGATCGGTGAACAGGCCGGCCTCGAGCCCGGGACCACGCGATCGGATGGCCTCGGGGAGATCGCCGACCTCGATCACGCTGGCGCGGCTGAAAAGGACCAGGCGCTCGACGGTGTTTTCCAACTCGCGCACGTTGCCCGGCCAGCCGTAGCCGCTCAAGGCGTCGATGGCCTCGGGGCTGATGTCGATCCGCCGGCCCGCGCGCGTGCAGGCCGCTTCGAGGAACCGCGCGATCAGCAGCGGGATGTCGCCGGGCCGCTCGCGCAGCGGCGGCATCACGATCACCACCACGCTCAGCCGATAGAACAGATCCTGACGAAACCGGGCGGCCGCCACCTCCGCCTCGAGATCGACGTTGCTGGCGGCGACGATCCGGGCCGCGACGTTGACGACGCGGGCGGCGCCGATCGGACGGACTTCGTTTTCCTCGAGGACCCGCAGCAGCTTGACTTGCAAGGCCGGTGTCGTCTCGCCGATCTCGTCGAGGAAGATCGTCCCATCACCCGCTTGTTCGAAGAGGCCGCGGCGATCCGCGATCGCGCCGGTGAAGGAGCCGCGGGTATGGCCGAAGAGCTCCGAGTCGAGCAGCGTCTCGGCGATCGCGCCGCAGTTCACCGCCACGAACGGCCGCGAGCCCCGGCGCCCGTGGGCATGGATCGCGCGCGCGACCAGCTCCTTGCCCGTCCCGCTCTCACCCTGGATCAGCACCGGTGCCGACGAATCGGCGGCGCGGGCGATCTGCTTGTAGACCTCGAGCATCGAGGCGCTCCGCCCGAGCAATCCTTCCGGCGCGATCCGCGATCGCGGCGGGAGCGGGGTGTCGCCGTGCGCAGCCTGCGCCAGGGCCCGAGTAACCGTCGCCTTGATCTCGCCGATGTTGAACGGCTTGCTGACGTAATCGAAGGCCCCGGCGCGGAGCGCCTCGATCGCGGTCTCGAGCGTGCCGAACCCGCTGATCAACACGACCTGACCTGACGGTTGGCGGGCCTTGAACTCGCGCAGCAGGTCGAGGCCGGAGGCGTGCGCGTTGAGGTTGATGTCCGACACGATCAGATCGAACGGGCGCCGCGCCATCAGGGCCGTCGCCGCGACCGGATCGTGGGCGGTGTGGATCTCACGATCCGGCTGCGCCAGCAGCTCCGTCATGAACGTGCACGTCTCGCGGTCGTCGTCGACGATCAGGATGTTGGGCATGAGGGCGTGTTCTGTCGGGCGTCAGCGTGGCGAAGCCGATTGCGCACGGGCCGTGACCTCGGTCTCGGCCGGGGCCGCGTGCGCCGGGGGCAGATCGACGGTGAAGACGGCACCACCGGCCGGACGGTTCGACACCGTGATGGTACCTCCATGCGCGGCGATCACCCCTCGCGCGATCGCCAGGCCCAGGCCGGTGCCCCGCCCGAACGGCTTCGTGGTGACCCACGGCTCGAAGATGGTGTGGATCAGGCCTTCCGGCACGCCTGGTCCGCTGTCGCCGACTTCCAGGCGGATGCTGTCGCCGATGCGTGAGAGGGTCAGTGTGAGCTTCCCGCCTTCGACCATCGCGTCGATGGCGTTGGTCACGAGGTTCAGCAAGGCGAGCTCGAGCTGCACCGTGTCCGCCTCGATCTTTGGCAGCCCGGGCTCCACGTGGACCTCGACCGTCACATGATTGCGATCGAGCCGCGGCTGGGCGATTTCGAGCACGCGATCGATCAGTGCTGACGGCTCGACCTCGATCCGCTGCACCGTGCGCCGTGCGCGATCCAGCAGGCTGCGGACCGCGCCCGTGACCTGCTCGATCTGGCGCTGCATCATCTCGAGCCGCCGCCGCGTCCTGGTATCGAGTGACGCGTCCGACAGCAGGATCTGCACGTAGCCGGAGACCAGATTCAGCGGCGTGCCGACCTGATGCGCGACGTTGGCTGCGGCCTGTCCGACGGCGGCGAGCTGCTCGGCCTTCGCGAGCGCTTCACGCAGGTCGAAGACCCGCTGATACATCTCTTCGACGTCCGCATTGCGGGCCCGGAGCTCCGCGGTGGCGTCCCGGACGCGCGTCTGCAGCGAATCGCTGAGCACTTCCATCTCGGACAGCATGTTGTTCAGCCCGCTGACGATCGCGCCGATTTCGTCCGGCCGCTCCACCGCCGCGCGCGCCCGCAGGTCGCCGTCGGCCACGCGCCGCATGGTCTCGCGGATGTCGCCCAGCCGCCGGTGCACGAGGCGTCGCGCCAGCCAGTCGAGCAGCACGATGACGATCAGGATGGCCGGCAGCATGACCCACAGGGCGAGCAGCCGTCCATCACGCGAGACGCGCTCGACGGCCAGCGTCGAGACCGCCACGACCACTGCCATCGGATCGCGCGGACCGACGAACGGCACGCCGACGAAACGCATCAGGCCCGCGCTCTGATCGATCTCGTCACCGGCAGCCATCGCACGGTGTGCCACGTTGAGGGCGGCCGGGCGCTCCTCCGTCGACGTGCTGAGGACGACGGTCGGCGTGTCGCCGTCCATGCGGACCACCGTGATCGAGCGCACCGCGGGGTTGACCTCGAGGAACTCGTGCAGCACCGCGGCTTCCACCGCGTCCTCGTCCGTCCGCGACCGCAGCTCCACGTCGTCGGCAACGGCGCGCGCGGTCACCCGGGCGCTTTCTATCAGCTCGCGCTCCATGCGGACGGTGAACATCCGCAACTCGAGGAAGGCGGCGGCGCCGACCACCAGCGCGACGATGAAGCCGACCAGGAGGGAGAGCCTGGTGCGAAGCGAAAGGCGGGCGAACAATCCCGCCACAGCATGGCGGTCCTGCTGCCGCCCGAGACTCTCGCCGGGCTCTATTTCCATGCGCTAACTCCCGCTCCACCCGCAAGTTACGTGATCGTATCGCGGCCGGTCCGGATCGGCACGCCTGTTGGTTCGGTGCAAGCAGCGGCGCGCCTGACGAACGGCACGACGCGGCGAACCCCGAGGAGAACGACCATGCGGATGCTCATTCTGGCCGCGGCGATCGCCGCCACCCTGACGGGCGGTGGGATCCAAGCGCAGACGGCCACCAGGGCGAGCACCGGGATCTCGACCGCGCCGGCCCCGAAGGCGCTGTCGGCGACCGGCAAGATCGTAAGCTTCGACGACAGCTCGAAGACGTTGACGCTGTCGACCGCGAAGGGGGAAGAGAAGTTCATCCTCGGATCGAGCGCGCGCCTCCAGCAAGGCGCGGCGACGATCACCGCACAGAATCTGTCAGGTTTGGCGGGCCATCAGGCGAAGGTCCGCTACACGGGTTCGGGCAGCGACAAGGCTGCGGAGTCCGTGATGGTGTCCGGCGGCGCCCGCGCGAAGTCGAGCAAGTAGACCGCGCTGACGTCCACGTGCAGACGGGCGACTCCTCCTTCACCCCGCCCGTCTGCACCGGACAATATCTGCAAGGTTCGAGGGTTCGGGGGTTCGAACGCTCAACTCTTTCCCCCTGACCATCGTCCTATAATCCTGGAACGGACGACAGGAGGATGGGATGTCCCTACGAACCCGCGCCAGCGTCGTCGCCGTCATGCTCGCCACGGCGCTCGCCTCATCGGTGCCAACCCGCGCGATTCAGCAGCCACAGGGACCTGCGACTGGCCGTGAAGGTGCCGCCGGGAGGGATACCCCGCTGAAGGAAACCGGGCCGTCGGTCAGCAGGCCGTTCCAGCAGCTCTTCGACATTCAGGGGGCGCCGCCGTCCGATCCGTTTCATCTTCAGGACAGGATGCGGGAGCGGCGCTTTCCTCAGCAGAGCGGCGTCGGGCCAGAGCCACCTCGAACGGTCTGCGGCCTGACGGTCTGGAACATCGACCCGGCACTCGATTCCCGCATGCGAATCCAGCCACCGCAGCCGCCGAACGTGACTTACACGATCAAGAAGCTCACGCCGCCGGTGTGCCAGGAGTAGAACAAAGGGCTGACGGCTACGCTTTCTGGCCTTTCGCCTTGAGCCTTCCGCCTGATTCCGCTACCGCTCATACGACTCCCGCGTCGCTGACGCGGACTGCTTGATCAGGTACCTCTCCGGGCCGGCCCAGAACTGCTCGCGCAGCTCGCTCAGGCTCGACGCGCCGCCGTAGCTGATCGACGAGCACAGGTGCTTGATCATGTCACGGACGATGGTTCGGGCCGAGCCGCGCGCGGGGACGCTGACCTCCATGCCCTCCGCGCCGAGCGCTTCGAGCTCCACCTTGTCCGCATCTTCGACGTCCAGCCGATCGCGGATCGCTTCGAGGGAGGCCATGCCGCGCAGCACCTTGAACGGCACCTTCACGGCTTTTTGCGACTCGGGCAGCATCACCGACTTGTGAACGATCTCGCCGGGCGCTTCTTCGGTGCCGGCAAAGGCGCTCCCCAGCATGCTGGAGTCGCCGCCGAAGAGCAGCGCCTCCAGGATCGCGCCGTGCCGGCGGACGCCGCCGTCGGCGATGATCGTCACGTTGCTGTCGCCGAGCGCCAGGCGGCAATCGACCAGGGCCTGCAACTGCGGCACGCCGAAGCTGGTCGTCATGCGCGTGGTGCAGCCGCCGCCCGGACCGATGCCGACCTTGACGCCGTCGGCGCCGCGATCGACCAGGAACCGCGTGCCCTCGGTCGTCGCCACGTTGCCGGCGATCATCTCGACGTGCTCGAAGCGCTTGCGAAACTCCGCCATGGCCCGGTCCATCACCACCGAGTGGCCGTGGGCGATGTCGATCACGATCACGTCGACGCCCGCCTGCACCAGCTCGGAGGCGCGCTCCAGATAATCACCGGTGGCGCCGATGGCTGCGCCGACGCGCAGGCGGCCGTGCTCGTCACGCGTCGCGAACGGCAGCCGCCGCTGCCGCAGTAGATCGCGCGCGGTGATCAGTCCGAGCAGCCGGCCCTCATCGTCTACGAGAGGGAGCTTCTTGACCTTGCGGGCGACCATCAACCGCTCTGCGTCGGCGAGTGCCAGCGGTCCCCGATGGACCACGAGGCGATCGATCGGGGTCATCCGATCCGCGACCCGGGTCGAGGGATCGGTGACGAATCGCACGTCGCGCTCGGTGAGCAGTCCCGACAGCTTCCGATCGCCGTCGACCACCACCAGCGTGCCGACGCGTGACCGTCGCATCTTGGTTGCCGCGTCCGACAGCAGGCTGGACGCGGAGGTGCTGTAGGGATCGGTGATCACCCCGTGCTGGGTGCGCTTGACGATCTCGACCTCGCGCACCTGCGGCTCGATCTCGCCGGGGCGGAAGCCGCGATCGATGATTCCGATCCCGCCCTCCTCGGCCTGGACGATGGCCATCGGGGCGCGGGTGACCGTGTCCATGTTGGCAGAGACAATCGGCCGCTCCAGCCGGATGCCGCGCGTGAGCTGGCAGGACAAATCGATCTTCGCCGGATCGCGCCGCGTCAGCACGCTATGCTGCGGCGTCAGGATGAAGTCGTCGAACGTGCAGCCGCGCACCATGTCGCGCACGATATGGCCGATGGCTGCGTCGATGACGGGGAAGGCGGTCATGGGGATATCGTACAGGCTTTGGGCTCATATGGAATGACCTGTGTCAAATCCAGAATCACTCCTCAGCATTGGGTCTCCCGCCGAGCGCAGCGCAGGATACCGGCCACGTCCTCACGGGCCCGGCACGGGGTCCAGGGGCGCCGCAGGCGCCGCCCGAAGGGCGCGCAGCCCTGGAGGCCGTGTTGGGCCCGTGAGATCGCCGCCGTGTCAGAGGACGGACCGCGGAGACGACGGACGATCGAGGGCGCTTCGACGACGAGTCACGCTCATATACGGTGGTTACGGCAGTCGCCCGCCGCAGAGCACACAGGACAGTGGTTCGTCGGGAGGACAGGCACTCTTTGGACGCGAGTCCAGGATGTCGCCATCCCTGTCGCATAGCCCAATCGCCGATCCTCCGAATCATGCCTCGGATCATCCGCCGTCTCCGCGGTCCGTCACCTCTCCGCCTCGAACGCGGTCCGGTCCGGCCCGGTCGTCGCCAATCGTTACCGCGCCGGCACCGACGCCGGCACCGGTTGCAGCGCCGCCCACAGGAAGCCCGCCAGCTCGCGCGCGATCGCCACGACGACGGTCGGGGCGGGCTTGTGCTCGGCCAGGCGTCGGAAGCGCCGACATAAGCGCTGCTGCGCCTTGTCTGCGATGGCAATCACCCGCCCCGGCTGGCCCCGGCGCCGCCGGGCCAGGACGACGCCGCTCCCGGGCCGATGCCGATAGTGCCACGCCGCTTCCACCAGCAGCCGGCGCACCAGCGCGTTCCCCGCGCGCGTGATCCGGCCGCGCCGATGTTTCTCGCCGCTCGAGTGCTCCCCCGGGACCAGGCCCAGATACGCCATCAACGCGCGCGGCGACTGGAACCGCCGAAAGTCATGCAGCTCCGCCAGGATCAACATCGCGGTCAAGGTGTCGATTCCCCGAAAACAGCGCAGCCAGCCCACGCGCTCCCGATACGGATCCGTCTCGGCGATCTCCGCCAGCCGCGCATCGAGCTCGATCCGGCGCGCCTCGAGATGATCGATCGCCAAGAGATAAT
>Ga0207697_10001637_pt1 | contig 12117 bp, 6 predicted proteins | sample KBSSwiS5withPhiX_FD_184293 | JGI IMG/M metagenome (GOLD analysis project Ga0207697, IMG submission 184293) | Switchgrass rhizosphere microbial communities from Kellogg Biological Station, Michigan, USA, with PhiX - S5 (SPAdes) (version 2) | ecosystem: Host-associated > Plants > Roots >... | reverse complement strand
GGGCCGGTTGGGGATTCCTGATCCTGACCAACATGCTCCCGAACCAGGGCACCGGCACGTTCGTCTTGCACATGCGCGCATTCGACATCGACGGTCAATCGAGCGCGCTCGGCTTCCGGGTGATCACCGCGCAGAATTCGTCGGCCTCGGAACCATTCGGCGCCATCGACACGCCTGGGCAGGGTGAGACGATCGCCGGATCCTCGTACGCGAACTTCGGCTGGGTACTGTCACGGGTGCGCTATGCCGATCCGCCGCACGGCGGATCGGTGGTCGTGTACGTCGATGGTGTCGCTGTCGGCAGCCCGACCGGCTGGGCGCCTCGTAGCGATCTCTCCGCAACGTTCCCCCGATATCCGGGGATAGATTCCGCGCTGGGGGTGTTCGGCCTCAACACCTACGCCTTCGGCAACGGGCTCCACACGATAGTGTGGGTGGTCACCGATACCGCCGGCGTGACCAGCGGCATCGGCAGTCGCTATTTCTCCATTTTCAACAGCAACGCGCAAACCGTGGCCTCTGCGTCCAGCCTGATGCGGCCGGCCGGCATCGATCTTGGCCGGCGTCCCGACCAGCTCCCGCCGGTGTCGGCGTCCAGCGCCGTGGCGTTGCGCCAAGGGTTTCAGCCAGCGGCGCGGCCGTTCGTGCTACCGCCAGGCATCGACGGCGTTCGGCGGGTGTGGGCCAGCGAGCGCGACCGTATCGAGATCCGCCTGGATGAAGCGGCGGCGGGCAGCAGCTATGAGGGCTATCTCGTGACCAACGGCCGATTGACCGAGTTGCCGGTCGGCTCGGCGCTGGATCCGTCCCGCGGCGCCTTCTACTGGCAGCCCGGCCTGGCATTCATGGGGGACTACGATCTGATGTTCGTCCGCCGCGGCCCAGACGGTACGCGCGAGCGGATACCCGTACGCGTTACCCTGCAGCCGGCGGCGCCGCTCCGGGCCGCTGGATTGCGCAGCCCCTGGTCCCGGGTCGACTTCCTGCAGTAGCACGCTTCGCGTATGCCGCGCGGGCACCCGCTGTGCCGGCGTGGCGCGGCTCACGTTCGTCAAGTGCTCATGAGACGAAGGACAGCACCTCTCATTGCCGCACTGCTGGTCTTGCTGGCGTCAGCGGCCTCGGCCTCGACCGTACGCTATGTCAGCGACGCGGCAATCATCGGGCAGTCGGACCGGGTCGTCCATGGGCGGGTCATTGCGCAGCGGACGACCCGTGACGGATCGTCGCGCGCCATCTACACCGTCACCACGCTGGCGGTGATCGAGGACCTGACCGGCGTCGACAGCACCACCGTAGACGTCTGGGAGTTGGGTGGCACCGTGGGGCGCGACGCGCTCTACGTCGGCGGGGCCGTGCGCTTCGAGGTCGGGAGCGAGGTGGTCGTCTGCCTGCGCCGCGGGGCGCGGGGCCTTCACGCGATCGGGATGGGCCTGTCGGCGTTCGATGTCGCCGCCGACGCCGATGGCCGGCCGCGCCTGATGCGGCAGGTTCGCGACACCCTGGTGCTGGGCGGACCGCGGCGTCTTTCCAATCCCAGGCTCGAGGAGTTCCGTGACCTCGCCCAACGCGTCACCGGCCGGCCATCGCGTGCCGGTCGCACCCCGGCGATGGCGCCGTCGGCATCCAGGCTGCGTCAGGATGCGAATGGCGGTGCGGGCGCGGTCTTCGTCGACGGGTTCCGGTGGCGGGAAGCGGACTCGGCCTCGCCGATCCGTTACTACTTCAACGCCGGCGCACAATCGCCGATCTATCCCGCCGATGCGACGGCGGCGCTCCAGACGGCGCTCGCGGCCTGGACCAATCCGGCATCCGCCTCGATCGTCCTTCAGTACGGCGGGATCACCAGCCAGCCAAGATCCGAAGGACCGTGGAACGGCACCATCCCAGCCGACAGCGTCGTGATCAGCTTCGAGGACCCCGACAACGAGATCGACGACCCGGTGCTGGCCTTCACCGCCAGCTACTCGAGAGCCGGGACCGGGGGCACGCTGCACGGCACCACCTTCGACGGGCTGACTGATGCGGCCATCAAGTTCAACAACGCCGCGGAGCTGCCGGCGTCGTTCCGCCAGTCGCTCGACTTCACCCGCGTGCTGACCCACGAGGTCGGCCACTCGATCGGTCTTGGCCATACCCAGAGTGACGACACGGTGCCGGACCCGCAGGCGGACATCATGTTCGCCTCGTGCTGCAGCGTGGCGACGCCGGTGCCGCCGTCGCTCGGTCCGGACGATCTCGACAGCGTGACGTATCTCTATCCGACTGGCGGCGCCTGCACCTACGCCGTCGGTCCGCCGTCGGCCGGTGTCTCTGCGGCCGGCAACTCGGGTTACTTCAAGCTCACGACCTACGCTCAGTGCGGCTGGAACGCGGTCAGCAACTCCAGCTTCGTGACGATCACGTCGCCGGCCGCCGGCGTCGGGCCCGGGATCGTGTTCTACAACGTCCTTTCCAATCCGGGCGGCGCGCGTTCGGGCACGCTCACGATCGCGGGTCAGACGCTGACGGTGACACAGGGCGGCGGTGGGCCGTCCATGTCGCTCGACAAGTCGAACCTGACGTTCGGGGCGGTAGCGAGCGGCGGCGCCTTCAGCGCAACGACCACGTCGCAGACCGTGCGGCTCACGCAAAATGGTGTTGGGTCGGTCACGTGGACGGCGACCCCGAATCAATCCTGGCTGCGGCTCGATCGCCAGTCCGGTACGGGCTCGGCGACGCTCACCGTCAGTGTGGCGCCGGTTGCGGGGCTCCCCATTGGCGGCGTGCTCAACGGGGCGATCACGGTGTCGTACGGAGGCGCGTCGAATGCCGCGAGCACCATCGCGGTCTCGTTGCTGGTGAAGCCGCTCGGGACGGCGGCCGGGCCATTCGGATCCGTCGACACGCCGGCTGACAGCGCCAGTGGTGTCAGTGGGGCCGTACCGTTCACCGGATGGGCGCTGGATGACGTGGAGGTGCTTGGCGTATCGGTGTGCCGCGCCGCGGTGGCCGGCGAAGCGGCGGGGCCGGATGCCCGTTGCGCCGGCGCGGCGCAGATCTACGTGGCCGACGCCGTGTTCATCGACGGCGCGAGACCGGACGTGGATAGCGCGTATCCGCTGCTCCCCCGGCACAGCCGCGCCGGGTGGGGCGTGATGGTGCTTACGAACTACCTTCCAAACGAGGGGAGCGGGACCTACCAGTTCTTCATGTACGCCCGCGACGCCGAGGGGACGATGACCGCCCTCGGATCGCGGACCATGACGTGTGACAACGCTCACGCGACGAAGCCGTTCGGCACCATCGACACGCCGGGTCAGGGTGAGACGGTGTCGGGTTCTGCCGTCTTGAACTTCGGGTGGGCCCTCACGCAGAACCCGAAATACATCCCAACCGACGGGTCGACGCTGACGGCCTACATCGACGGCGTCCCGGTGGGGCACCCAACGTACAACAACTATCGCAGCGAGATCGCTACACTGTTTCCGGGCCTGGCGAATTCGAACGGCGCCGTCGGGTTCCTCTCGATCAACACCCTCTCGCTGAGCAATGGCCTGCACACGATTGTCTGGACCGCGACGGACAGCGACGGCAACACCGAGGGCCTTGGCAGCCGCTATTTCACGGTGTCCAACACGTCGGCCGTCACCAGAAGCGCCGCGGCAGCGACGGCGGCAGCTCCGGCGATCACCGCTGCCACCCTCGCCGCCCTTCCGGTCGATACGTCCGGTGTTACCGGTCGCCGCAGCTGGGATCCCGATCGCCCGTGGCGCGAGTATCCCGCCAACGATGATGGGATCGTTGTCATGCGGGGTGAAGAGCTCGATCGTCTGGAATTGCAGCTGGCCGATCCGGGGTCAGGCCGCTACACCGGCTCGCTGCGGATTGGCGATCGCCTCGCCCCGCTGCCGGTCGGCGCACAGATTGACGGCGCAGGTCACTTCACGTGGGCGCCGGGGGTCGGCTTCGTCGGTAGCTACGATCTCGTCTTCGTGCGCTGGTCGGGTGCACAGCCAGTCGCCAGGACCGAGGTGCGCGTGATCCTCCAGCCGAAGCAGCTCGGTGAGGTCGGCCCGCGCGTGCTGATCGATACGCCCGTGGCGTTGGCCGAGGTCGATGCCGGGTTCACCATCGAGGGGTGGGCGGCGGATCTCGAGTCCGGCGCCGGCAGCGGCATCACAACCGTGCACGTCTGGGCCTATCCGGTGGACGGTGGCGCGCCGGTGTTCCTCGGCGTCGCCGCGAACGGGCTCCCGCGCCCCGACGTGGCCGCGGCGTTCGGCGACCAGTTCGAGTCCGCCGGGTACCGCCTCGAGGTTCACGGCCTCGCGCCCGGGCGCTACGATCTCGCGGTGTTTGGCTGGAGCGAGGTCCGCGCCGGGTTCGCTCCGGCAGCCGTCGTACGCGTCACCGTTCGTTGACGACGCCGTAACCGCCGCTGGCATGGTGGCGGAGCGCGGCGCGTATCGCCCGATGATCGCCAACGTGCCGTTCGTCACCCCACTGGACATCGGTGGGTGGGCCGAGTCCCGTCTTCCCGGCGACCCCTGACCTGACCCCAATCGCGGCAGCCACAATCGCTCGGGTGTGCATCGCTCCCATTCGTCCCCGTCTCGCGCACGTGAGAGATTCCGGCGCCCGTCCCTCTAAAGAGATGACGCGAGGGCGCACGGGACGTGAATGCGCCCGTCGGGCCGCGCACGCACCCGGGTCCAGGGCCGCGACTGGAGTAGGATCAGACCCCGCGTCGAGGGCTTCTCAGAACTTCCGGGTCATTGATATGGGTTTCATCCTGTCGGCCGGTGCCACCCGTCGCGCGTTGCTCGCGGCGTGTCTGCTCGCGCCATGCGCGACGGTTTCCGCGCAATCGGCGAACGTCTGGCCGCTGCCGCTGCCGCGGCTGGAGCAACGGGCGACCGCCAACGGCACCTCGGTCGAGATGACGATCCAGTGGAACGTGACCGGCGCAGCGGCGAGCGCCGACCCGCAGCCTGCGGACGTCGCCGGCCCACCGCGCAATGATTTTGAGGTCACGGCCCGGAGACTGGTCTCGGGCGCGCCCGTGCGCCAACGCGATCCGCAGCTCTCCGAAGACGACCTGGTGATCATCGCCGTCGACCCGCAAGGCACGGAGATGGGCTGGCAGGTAGTGAAGGATCCGAGCTTCGTGCGGGCGGAGACGCCGGGCGTCGCGGGGGAGCTGCAGCATCAGACGCTGCGCCGGCCCGAAGCGAGCTTCGTCGTCACGCTGCCTGAGCAGGGTGCGGGCATCGCCGAGCTGCGGCTGTTCAAGCCGCGCTGGACCGGCACCGCGTACGTGCTCGATCCACTCGGCACCGTCACCGTTCCAGGCGGGAGGTAGCGCGATGACCCCGCGCGGCGAACGCCGGCCATCGCTCGCCACCCTCCTCGGCGCCGTTTTCATCGTGGTAGCGGCGGTGGCCGCCCACGCCGATCCGGTGACCACCATCCGATCCAGCGGCAGCAGTGCCAACCGGGTGGACGTCGTCATTCTCGGCGATGGCTACACGGCCGCGGAGATTGCCTCGGGCAAGTACGCCGCGGACATCGAGACGTTCGTGCAGCGGGTATTGGCGCAGGAGCCTTACCTGGAATACCAGTCGTATTTCAACGTCCGGCGCGTGGACCTCGTGAGCGCCGAGTCCGGTTCGGACCATCCCGAGCTGGGGACGTTTCGGAACACCGCCCTCGACAGTACTTACAACTGCTCGAGCATTCAGCGGCTGGTGTGCGTCAACCAGACGAAGGTCAACGACGTACTGTCACGCTCGGCACTGGCCGCCACCGAGCGGGACATCATCCTGATCGTGGTGAACGACACGACGTACGGCGGCTCGGGCGGGTCGGTCGCCGTCTCGTCCACCAACGTGTCCTCGGCCGAGATCATCCTGCACGAGCTCGGTCACAGCTTCGGGCTCCTCGCGGACGAATACGGCGGCCCACCGCCGCCATCCTGCAACAACACGATCGAGCCCGCGGCGGCGAACGCGACCCGCGCGACCAGCCGTGCGGCCATCAAGTGGAACCAGTGGATCGATCCGGCGACACCGGTGCCGACGTTCTCGGCGGTGAACGGCGTGCCCGGCCTCTACGAAGGTGCCGCCTACTGCGACACCGGGCTGTATCGCCCGACCTTCGATTCCAAGATGCGGTCGCTGAACCGGCCGTTCGAAGCGATCAACACCGAGCAGTTGCTCAAACGGATTTACAACCTCGTGGATCCGATCGACGCCACCTTGCCGGCGGGGGACACGGTCACCGCGCTGGCCGGCCAGAGCGTCGGATTCAGCGTGACCGTGCCACCGCCTCGCACTCACGCCCTCGACATCACCTGGCGGCTCGATGGCGCGATCGTCGGCTCGGCGCGGGGGTTGACGTTGACCGGAGCGATGCTCCCGGCCGGCAGCCATCAGGTCAGTGTGACTGTTCGGGACACGACCCCACTGGTGCGCAGTGACCCGACCTCGCTCCTCGTGTCGAGCAAGGCCTGGACGCTCACCACGTCGGGGACGACCGTGTTTCCCGACAAGGGCACGCTGCGCTTCGCGGCGGTCAGCGAGGGCGCGGCGTTCGTGGCGCAGACCGGCGCGCAGAGTCTGCGGCTGATGCAGAGCGGCACGGGCCCGGTGAGCTGGACGGCAACCTCGAATCAGCCGTGGCTCACGGTCTCGCCGTCCGGCGGTACCGGCGCCGCCGTTCTCACCGTCTCGATCTCGCCGGCCGCGGGCCTGCCCCTCGGGGCGAGCCTCAACGGGGCGATCACGTTCGCGTTGGCCGGCAGCGGCAATCCTGTCGCGCAAACCGAGGTGGTGCTGCGGACGTATCCCGGAGGATCGTCGGCGCCTCCGATCGGGTTCGTCGACACGCCCCTGGACAATACCTCCGGAGTGGTCGGCGCGATCCCGTTCACGGGCTGGGCGGTTGACGACGTGGAGGTGGCGCGAGTCACGATCTGCCGGGATGCGGTCGCGGGAGAGAGCGCGCCGCTCGATCCGAATTGCACCGGCGCGGCGCAGATCTACGTCGGCGACGCGCTGTTCATCGACGGCGCCCGGCAGGACGTGCAGGCCTCCTACGCGGGCCTCCCGCGGGCCAGCGAGGCGGGCTGGGGCCTGATGGTGCTGACCAACATGCTGCCAGGCGGCGGCAACGGGCCGTATGCGTTCTCGATGTATGCCATCGACCGCGACGGGCACGCGGCGCTCATCGGCACGCGCCGGCTCAGCGCGTCCAATGCCACTGCCACGCTGCCGTTCGGCACGATCGACACGCCCGCTCCGGGCGACACGATCGGCGGCTCGGCCTACGTCAACTTCGGCTGGGCGCTCACGCCACAGCCGAAGTCCATTCCGGCGGACGGCTCGACGATCAACGTCTACGTCGATGGGGCGGCAATCGGGCACGTCTCCTACAACAACTATCGTGTCGACATCGCGACGCTGTTCCCCGGCTACAACAACAGCCTCGGCGCGATTGGCTTCCGCATCCTGAACACGACGCTCCTGGCAGACGGCCTTCACACCATCGCCTGGACGGCGACCGACAATCTCGGCGCCACCGAAGGCCTGGGCAGCCGCTACTTCAGGGTGATGAACAGCGGCGCCGCCGTCGCGGCGCCGCCCGCTCGCACGGCCCGTGTGGCGGCGGCGGTTCGGCCGGCGGATCTCGATCCTGCAGCGATCGCCACGTTGCCCGAGGCGACCGCTCCGTTGAGCGCCCGCCGCGGCTGGGCGGCAGATGCGCCGCTCCAGCATCTGACGTCTACCGACGGATCGCTCGTAGTACGCGGCGAGGAGCTGGATCGGTTCGAAGTGCAGCTCGGTGGCAGCGGACGGTTTGCCGGTTACCTGCGCGTCGAGAACGGGCTGCGCCCGCTGCCCGCCGGGTCACAACTCGATCCGCGGTCTGGAATATTCCTCTGGGCGCCCGGCGCCGGCTTCATCGGCCGCTACGACCTGGTGTTCGTGCGCTGGGAGGACGGCCGGCCGGTCTCGCGTCAGGAGGTCCAGATCCGGCTGGAGCCGAAGGGCCATGGGCATGTCGGGCCGCAGGTCGTCATCGATGCGCCCACCCCGCAGCAGGCGGTGGGGCAGCCCTTCGCGTTGGGCGGGTGGGCCGCTGACCTCGATGCCCTCAGCGGGACCGGCATCGACACGCTCCACGTGTGGGCCTATCCGGTTGCGGGCGGTGCCCCGATGTTCGTCGGCACCGCGACCGCCGGCGGGTTGCGGCCCGATATCGCGGCCGTCTACGGTGAGCAATTCCGGGAGTCCGGCTACGGGCTAATCGTGCAGGGCCTCGCCCCTGGCACTTATGACCTGGCCGTGTTCGCCTGGAGTCACGTGCGCGGTGATTTCGCGCCCGCGGCAGTCGTCCGCGTGACCGTGCAGTAGCGACCTGACCGTGTGGTCGAACGCAAACCGGAGCACGAACCAGTACCATGGCGCGTGCTGCGAATCGGATTCGACGGCCGCGCTCTCGCGTCGCCAGCCGGCGGGGTGCGCCGGTACACGCGCGAACTGTTCGGCGCGCTGGCCGGGCTCGGGGGCGACCGCCGGATCGTCGCGGTTGGGCCGCCGACGGGCGTCGCGCTGCCACGCGGCGTCCGCGCCGAGCCCGCGGCACCGTCACTGCGCAGTAACGCGGGCTGGATGCTGACCGGTCTGCCGCTCGCCGCCCGGCGTGCCCGGCTCGATCTGTTTCACGCTCCGGCCTACACGGTTCCGGTGATGTCGCCGCGTCCGCTGGTGGTGACGATCCACGACGTCAGCTACGAACGGCATCCTGAGTGGTATCCCTACCGGCGCGATCCCGTTCGTCGCGCGTTCTATCGCTGGTGCGCGCGCGCCGCCGACCGCGTGATCACTGATTCAGCCTTTTCGCGCGCCGAGATTTCGGCCGCTTACGACATCCCGCCCGAGCGCATCGACGTCGTCCCACTCGCCGCGTCCTCAGCGTTCACGCCTGGGCCGGCGCTGCCCCTGCCGCCCGCGGTTCCGCGACGATATGTGCTGCACGTCGGCGACTTGCACAAGCGGCGCAACCTCGACGTCCTCGTGCGTGCCATGTCGCGGTTGCGATCGATCGACCCTCACTTGCGTGACGTTGGCGTGGTGCTGGCCGGGGTCGATCGTCAGGAGGCCCACGACGCGTTGTCCGCGGACGAGATGAACGCCAGCGGCGCGATCGCGCTCGGCTCCGCCGACGAGGCGACCCTGCTGGCGCTCTATCGATCCGCTGCCGCGCTCGTGTATCCGTCGCGCTACGAAGGCTTCGGGCTGCCGCTGGTCGAGGCCATGGCGTGTGGCGTTCCGGTCATTGCCAGCCGGGCATCGTGCATTCCCGAGGTTACCGGGGACGCAGCCGTTCTGCTCGATCCAGACGACGTGGAGGGCTGGACGGCAGCGCTCGCAGAGCTGCTCGGGGATGCCGGCTTCGCGGCCGCGTTGGGCGAGGCCGGCGCGCGGCGCGCGGCGACGTTCTCCTGGCGGCGGACCGCGCAACAGACCGCCGTCATCTACGACCGGGTGCTGAACGGCGTGTGACGGCGATGCGCGTCTCGGTGATCGTCCTGAACTACAACGGCCGCCAGTGGCTCGATGGCTGCCTGAATGCGCTCGCGCTGCAGAAGGGCGCGCCCTCCTTCGAAATCATCGTTGCCGACAACGGATCGACCGATGGCTCGATCGTCTGGCTGGCGAAACATCATCCGCACGTCCGCGTCCTGCGCAACGGTACCAATCTCGGCTTCGCGGCCGGCAACAACGCCGGTGCGGCCCAGGCGACGGGCGACTGGCTGGTGTTCCTCAACAACGACACCGTCCCCGAGCCGGATTGGCTGGCCGAGTTGTGCCGGCCCCTCGGCGAGCACTCCGACCTCACGATGGCGACGTCGCGGGTCGTGTTCATCGACGACCCCAGGGTGGTGGACAGCGCCGGCGACGGCTACCTGCGGGCCGGCGGCGCCTACAAACGCGGACACCGCGCGGAGGTCAGCGGCTTCCTCGAGTCGTGCGAGGTGTTCGGCGCCTGCGGCGCGGCGTTCATCGTGCGGCGCGACGCGTTCCATGCAGTGGGCGGCTTCGACGAACGATTCTTCATGGTCTACGAGGACGTCGACCTGTCCTACCGGCTGCGGCTGGCCGGCCATCGGTGCTGGTACGCCGCCGCGGCCGTCGTTCGTCACGTCGGGAGCGGCACGCTCGGGCGGAGCAGTCCGACGGCCGTCTATTACGGGCAGCGCAATCTGGAATGGACCTGGATCAAGAACACGCCCGGACCGCTGATGCTGCGAACCGCGGCGCCGCATATCGTCTACTCGCTGGCCGGACTCGTGCACTACCTGCGCCGCGGACGGTTCGGTCCCGCGTTGCGCGGCAAGCTCGCGGCCGTCGCCGGAGTGGCGGCGATGCTGCGCGCGAGGCGGCAGATGCGGCCGCTGCGCCGTGTGGACTGGCGGGCGATCGATCGCTGGCTGGATCGCGGATGGGTGCGGCTGAAACAGCGCGAGAAGGCGGCCGCGCTCAGCGCGTCCCGATGACGGCGTAGTCGAGAAACGAGTAGATGCGGCTGTTCAACTTGTCCACGTTGGCGTTGAACGAATCGACCAGATCCGCGAGCACCGGTCCCATCGCTGCAGTCGCTGTCACCGGCTGCAGCTTGTCGGCGTCAGCGATCGGCGAGCGGTACTCGACGTCCGCGCTGGTGAAGCCGCTGGCGACGACGAGGAACTGGAGCGTCTCGGGGTGGAGCGGCCACACGTGCGTGATGTCCCGGATGTAGCTTTCGAAGAAGGCCACCCAGCAGGACGGGTTGAGCGTTTCCAGCACCAGCCGTCCACCCGGGCGCAGCTTGTGAAATGCAAGCTCCAGGAAGGACAGCAGGTAGGCCGGCTCGAGATGTTCGACCACCTGCGCCGCGAACAGCCCGCCGAGCGAGCCATCGGGCAGGGCAGACAGATACCCCACCGCGTCCCCTTCGGTGACGTCGAGCCCGTTCGCCCGGCAGGTCTCCACCATTTCGTGATTGAGATCGAGGCCGCGGGCGGTGATGCCGGCACTGGCGAGCAGCTCCAGGAACTCGCCGCGGCCGCAGCCGACGTCGAGCACGTCCGAGGCGCCGTCGAAGAGCGGCAGGTAGGTCGCCATCCGGGCACGGATTTCGTCGCGCGAGCCACGGAAGCGATCCTCGAACGCCAGGTATTTGTAGGCGTCGAGCGCCGGCGCAAAGGCCTGATCGGCCGATGCGGCCGGCACGGGCGCCGACGTTCCCGCCGGTGCAGTGACCCTCGGCGCAACTTCCAGCCGCGCGACCTCGCGTTTCAGCACCAGCGAGGCCTGCTGGACGACGCTGAGCGCGGCGCGCAGTGAGTCGTCGGTCGCCGCCAGTGCGTCGAGTCGCGCGTCCACGCGTGCGGCCTGGGCGGCAGCCGTCTCGGCCCGCTTGTCGATCCCTTCGGCGACGCTGCTGATCGCCGCATTCAGGACGAGGGCACCGGATCCGGCGGCCCGGTCTCGAGTGTCGACGTAAAGCGTGATCTGTTGCAGATACTGGATCAGCCGCGCCTGGAACTCGACCAGCCCGCGGCTATGCGCCCGGATCGCGTCCGCATCCTCGAGCGCCGCCTGGTGCGCGTTCCGGGCCGCGGTGAGATTGCGATTCAGGTGGTCCACCAGCCACGAGTTGAAGGTGAGCTGGCGCTGAAAGTAGGGCGCGACGATGCCCCAGACGAGGGCGGTGAGCTTGCCGCGAACGCCGCTCCCGACCGGCGGCGCGGGCAGGATGTTCCAGGCGCTGTTGAGTGCGGCGATCTGGTGATCGTCGAACGGCGGCGCCGGATCGGGCGTCTCGAGGCGCGGGGTGGCTGCCCCGTCCAGCGCGGTCAGCGCCTCGTTATAGCGGCGGTCGGCCTCGTCTCGTTCTTTGGCCAGCCGCTGCAGCGTCTCTTCGAGCGTGGGCACTATCGGATCGCCGCGCGTGAATACTGGGCCTGCCGGGCCGCCACTAGCGCGGGGCCCCGGTGGCGGCCACGGCGGCTATGGTGCCGTCGACCGGGCTGCTGGCCGAAGCGTACATCCGCTTTGGAATCCGCCCGGCGCGATACGCGAGCCGGCC
>Ga0207697_10001635_pt1 | contig 12127 bp, 6 predicted proteins | sample KBSSwiS5withPhiX_FD_184293 | JGI IMG/M metagenome (GOLD analysis project Ga0207697, IMG submission 184293) | Switchgrass rhizosphere microbial communities from Kellogg Biological Station, Michigan, USA, with PhiX - S5 (SPAdes) (version 2) | ecosystem: Host-associated > Plants > Roots >... | reverse complement strand
ATTCGATCGCTGGATCACGGAGAACCCGCCGCGAGGCCCTGGACGTCGCGGCCGAGCCGATCGCCCCCCCAGCGATCGCTGACCACACATCATGCATACCCGCACCCGCGCCGCAGTCATTCTCCTTTCCACGCTGGGTCTCGCCGTGGTCTCGTTGTCCGCGCACGACAAGCGCGCGCACTTCGATAGCCAGTGGGCGTCGACGCCGATTGTCGTCGACGGTTCTCCGACCGACTGGGCGGGCCCGCTGGCGCCGTTCAACGACGAGCCGCTGTCGATGGCCGCGGTCAACGACGGTGACTCGCTGTTTCTCGTCCTGACCGCGAGCGATCCGGCGGTGCGCCGTCAAATCCTCCGCCAGGGGCTCATCGTCTGGTTCGACGCCGGCGACAAGGACAAGAAGAAGTTCGGATTGAAGTTCCCGATCGGCGCCGGTGTGAGTGAAGAGGAATTTCATGGCCGGCGCCAGGGCGGCGGATCAGGCACCTCCGATCACAGCGGCCAGGACGGCCAGTCGCGCCAGCTGTCCCCGCCGCCGCCGCTCGAGCCCGCCAACCGCCTCGAGGTCCTGGGGGCGTCGAAGGACGATGCGCGAAGTTATACGGCGGATCAGGCGCCGGGGATCGCCGTCAAGGTCGGGCAGGCCGAAGGGCTGCTGGCTTACGAGCTCAAGGTTCCGCTCGCGCCGACGGAGGCGCATCCGTATGGTGTCGGGGCCAAACCGGGCCAGACGATTTCAGTGGGTCTCGAAATGCCCAAACTGGAGATGCCTGAAGGGCGCGGGCGCGAGGGTGGACGCGGCGGCGGCATGGGTGGCGGCGGTGGGGGCGGGCGCGGCGGCGGGTTCGGTGGCGGCGGTGGCGGCATGGGCCGGCGCGGTGGTGGCGGTGGTGGTGGTGGCGGCGGAATGGACCGGCCGGAGCAGGCCAAGCCGCTCAGCGGCTGGGTCGAACTGCGACTCGCCGCGAAGTAATTCTGGGACCGTCCTGACGATCAGCGCAGATCGGCGAGCACGCCGAGCACTTCGTCGATGTCGGCGGCCGTGTGGGCGGCGTTGATCTGAAAACGAATCGTGTCGTCCCCGCGCGGCACCACCGGGAACGCCAGACCGACGGCGAGGATGCCGCGCTCGAAGAGACCGCGGACCATCTGTCGTGTGCGATCCGTATCCCTCACCATCAGCGGCACCACCGGGTGCGGTCCGGCGATCGACTCGAACCCCAGATCGGCCAGCCCGGCCCGGAACTGATCGGTACGTGCCTTGAGGTGCGCCAACCGCTCGCGTCCTTCGCCACTGTCCGCCACGTCCACCGCGGCAATCGCTGCGGCGCAATCCGCGGCGCCGAGCGGGTTGGTGTAGATGTAAGTGTCCGCCTTCTGGCGGACCGCTTCGACCAGCGTTTCGCTCCCAGCCACAAACCCGCCGTTCACGCCGAACGCTTTGCCGAACGTCCCGATGAAGATGTCGACCTTGGTGCCGCAGTGCTCCTCGGTGCCGCGCCCGGTCGAGCCGTAGGCGGCAATGCCATGCGAGTCGTCCATGATCGTGATGATGCCGTCGCGGAAACGTCCCTCGTGCCGGGCGATCGTCGCGGCGATCTCCGGCAGCGGCGCGTGATCGCCTCGCATCGAGAAGATGCCGTCAAAGATCACCAGCACCCGGCCGGTGCCTGCCGGTACCTGCGACAGGTGATGGTCAAGGTCCGCGACGTCGTTATGGCGGAAGATGGCCCGCTGGGTCGAGGGCACGTTGGCGATGCGCATCGCTCGAATGATGCAGTTGTGATTGAGCGCGTCGCCAATCCAGTAGGTATCAGGGCCTGACAGCGTGATCGCCACTCCCAGCATCGTGGTGTAGGCGGAGTTGAAGGCGCGCGCCGCGGGCCGCGAGACGAACCGCGCGATCCGGCTCTCGAGCTCGACATGCGGGGCAAAGGTGCCGTCGATGAAGCGCACCGCACCGGGCCCGGCGCCGAAGAGGTGCGACGCGGCGTCCGCCGCCTCGAGGACCTTGGGATGGTGCGACAGCGAGAGATAGCTGTTGCTGTTCATCCGGACGTAGTCGCGATCGCTGCCGCGCAGCCGGTAGCGCGGCCCGCGCGATCCCTCGGCCGGTCGATACGAGACGATCACCCTCTCCGGCGCCTTGGCCCGGCCGTCCTGTTCGAGCGCGATCAGATCGGCGGCGAGCGCCGCATCAAGCTTGTCCAGAGCCATCCAGACAGACTATGGCGGTTTGCGGGAAATGGCTAGGGTAGGGTTCTACGGGTTCGACGGGTTCGGGGGGTTCGAAAGGTGCGCGTTCGCGGGTTCTACTGGTTCTGGGGTTCGATACAAGAGAGCGGCGCGTCTGAGTAGAGCGCGCCCGCATTGCAGGACTGCCGCCGCCGATCGGAAAAGTCCCGCGGGGATGGAGAGCTCGAACCTGAGAACCCGAGAACCCTGGAACACGCACCCTTCGAACCCCCGAACCTGCAGAACCCTTGCGCCCCAGTGCTTCGCTACTCGTCCAGGTCGAGCGTCGTCGGCTCACCGGTGACGACCCCGTTGAGGTCATGGCGCAGCCGCGAGACGGCCTGGTAAACCGTGCGCCGCGTTCGGTTCACGCTCCCGAGCGGCCGATGCTCCGGCAGGGTGTGCCATGGCGTGTAGGCGATCCGTTCCGCCAGAGCCATCTGCTGCGGCGAATCGAAGCGCTGCACCGGGATGGTGATCGTCGCGACCCGCACCAACGGCGCCCGCGCCTCGCTCCACTCGACCGTCGCGTCCTCGATCGGCATCGACGCCGGGTCGGTGCGGCGCTGCACCAGGAACGGCAGCTGCGCCGGCGCCTGGGCCAGCCGCGCCGCCAGCCGCTCGCGCAGGAAGTTCGGCGACCGGTCCCGGCGTGCCAACGGCTCCTCCGCAGCCGCAATCGGCCCGACGCTGTACTTCACGACGTGCGGCCCAAGCCGGTAGGCCGTCTGGCTCCAATAGCGGAGCGCCAGCAGATCGGCGGCCGGCCGGAGCGATCCCAGCAGCGCCCCGAGCTCGTGGATGCGCCACCGCCATGGGGGTCCCTGGAAAAAGTAGGAGAACAGCGTCGACGTCCGCCGCGTCGCCGCGGCGCGCGTGAACGCGACGTAATCGGCCACCGAGCGGATGAAGAACCGCGGATAGCTGGCCAGCACGAAATCCTGCGTCGCCGCATCCGCCTCGTCCGGCAGCAGCTTCCGTCCGGGCACGTCGAGCAGCTTGATGGCCAGCCCGCGCTGATCCCATTTCGCATCCGGCCGAATCTCCGGCGCGCCGTTCGACAGGCGGATCCAAGCCGGATAACTTCGCGGCGTCGCGAAGACGCCGTGCCGCAGGTCGGCTGGCAAATCGGCTTCGACCTGGAACTCGGCCCTGACGATGGCGTGGTGCTTCGGATGCGCGTCCCGCTGCGCCACCGCGCCGGGTCGCGTGTGGCGCCGCACGCTGTCCAGCAGCATCGCGGCAATCGCCTGGATCGCGGCATCTTCCGCGGGTCCTCCGCCGTCGTCCTCCGGAGCGATCGATTCGCGGAAATCAGCCGGGTCAGCCACGAGCGGCGCACATCCTAGCACGCCGGCCTACGGCGCTGGTCACGCCAGCCACCCGCCGCAGCGTGACGGCGCCGAGGACTGGACGAAGAGCGGCGTGTTTTGCACTCTGGATGCCCACGGATTCCCAGCTCCACCGTTGACGGCTGCTCAGCCAAACGCTATGGTTGCCCAATGCCGCAGTCAGGCCAGCTCACGAAAAACCACTTCGGCTACGCCTTGCCGATAGACGCGCCGTTGTACACGCCGTTTCCGCTGTATTACGAAGACGTCCGGATCCTCGCCTTTCCGTACTTGACCGACGCGGCCGCGGCCGCGGCGCTGCTGCCCTCGCAGTTCGAGCTGATCCCGGGAGATCCCGGGGGCAAGTATGCGATCGCGCAGGTGGTCTTCGCGAAGTATCCGTTCTCGAATATCGGCGCCTACAACGAAGTGGCGCAGACGCTGGTCGTCACCTACAAGGGGAAGCCGGGGGCCTACGCGGTCCGGCTGCACGTCACGAGCGATCAGGCGATGTGCGCCGGGCGCGAGATCGGCGGGTTTCCGAAGAAGCTCGGAAACATCTCCTTCGTCGAAGGCTCGACCTTCCTGAGCACGCTCGAGTCGGCGACCGGCCTGCCGATCTGCACCGGCGAGCTGGATCCGATGCAGCCAGTCGAGGCCCCCGACGATCACCCGACGACGTTCTATTCGCTGCGGGTGATCCCGAACCCGGTCGATCCGGCGACACCGTCGGTTTGCCAGTTGATCGAAACCGTGTGGGATCTCTACGGCGGGTCGTTCTGGTCGGCCCGCGGCATGCTGCACTTCAACGGCAACTCGGCGTTGAACCCGTATCACAGTCTGCCAATCCTGCAGCAGATGCCGCCGATGAACCCCAAGCCGCAAACCGATCTCGAACGCAGTACCCCCGGGGTGGCGCTCTTCCGCGGGCGCATGAAGATCACCCAGGTCACCGTGCTCGAAGATTTCTAAGCACCATCGTGGGCGACGTGCTGGGCACGCTGATCGGGCCTTACCGGATCGACGCGTTGCTCGGGCGCGGCGGCATGGGCGAAGTCTACCAGGGGCTCGACTCCCGGCTGGGGCGCTATGTCGCGGTGAAAATCGTCCAGGACGCCGGCCGCGCCGGCGCGGTCGATCGCTTCCTCCGCGAGGCCCGCGCCGCCTCCGCCCTCAACCACCCCAACATCGTCACGATCTATGAAGTCGGCGTGACGCCGTCGGGTGACCACTACCTCGCGCAGGAGTTGATCGAGGGGCGGACGCTCCGCGCCGTCATCGAGGAGCGGATCTCGGTGGAGGCCGCGACCGAGATCGCCCGGCAGATTGCCCGCGCCCTGGCCTCCGCCCATGCCGCCGGTATCGTCCATCGGGATATCAAGCCCGAGAACGTGATGGTCCGCGCCGACGGCTACGTCAAGGTGCTGGACTTCGGGCTGGCCCGGATGATGACGGCCGACCAGCCCGAGCCCGCGACCACCACGACGACCGACGTGGCCACGGCGCCGGGCACGATCCTGGGCACCGCCGCCTACATGTCCCCCGAGCAGGCGGAAGGAAAGCCGATCGATCCAGCTTCCGACGTGTTCTCGTTCGGGACGGTGCTGTACGAGCTGCTCACCGGGCGCCGCCCGTTCGAGGGCGGCTCGAGCTTCGCGGTGATGGCGGCGATCGTGGCCCAGCATCCGCCTGCGCCGACCCGGATCAACCCGAACGTCCCGCCGATGCTCGAGGGGTTGATTCTGCGGATGCTCGCGAAGGATCCCGCACGGCGGCCGCCGGCGGCGGAGATCGATCGTGAGCTGGCGGCCATGGGCAGCCGCGGCACGATCGCGGCGGCCTCCGCGGCGGTGATGACGCGGCGCACGACGGTCGGCCGCGAGGAGGAGCGTCAACAGCTGCGCGGGGCGTTTCTCCAGGCGGCCGCCGGCGAAAGCGGCTTCATCACCGTGACCGGGGAGCCCGGCATGGGCAAGACGGTGCTGGTCGAGGACTTCCTCGCGGAGATCGAGGTCGGGCCGTACCGGCCAGTGATCGCGCGCGGCCGGTGTTCCGAGCGGCTCGCCGGATCTGAAGCCTACCTCCCGGTCCTCGAGGCGCTCGAGGGGTTGATGCATCCTGCGAGCGGGGAGTCGTTCTCGGAGTTGATGCGGGTCACCGCCCCGACCTGGTTCTTCAATGTCGCCCGGCTGACGTCTGACGGATCCTCGACGGAACAACTCAGAGCCGACGTCCGCACGGCCTCGCAGGAACGGATCAAGCGCGAGCTGGCCGCACTGTTCCTCGAGATCTCGCGGGTGCGGCCGCTGGTCGTGTTCTTCGACGACCTCCACTGGGCCGACATCTCGACGATCGACCTCCTGAATTACCTGACCGCCCGCTTCGAGGGCGCGCGGGTGCTGGTCCTCGGCACCTACCGGCCGTCCGAGATGGCGGTCCTCCAGCACGCGTTCCTGCAGATCCGCAGCGACCTCCAGTCGCGCGGCCTGCTGGCGGAGCTGCCGCTCGAATTTCTCGCTCACCAGGACGTCGAGCGGTACCTCGCGATTGAGTTCCCCGAGCACCAGCTGCCCGGCGAGTTGGCCGAGCTGATTCACGCCCGTACCGAAGGCAACCCGCTGTTCATGGTGGATTTGCTGCGCTACCTCCGCGACCGCCACGTCATCGCGAAGACCGACGGCGTGTGGTCGCTGGCGCGGACGCTCGCCGACGTCGAGCGCGAGCTGCCGGAGTCGGTGCGGAGCATGATTGCGCGCAAGATCGAGCGGCTCGACGAGCACGATCGCCGGCTGCTGGTTGCGGCCAGCGTGCAAGGGCACGAATTCGATTCGACGATCGTCAGCGAAGCCCTGGCGGTCGATGCGGCGGACGTCGAGGAGCACCTCGAAGTGCTGGATCGGATCCACGTGTTCGTGAAGCTGGTGGGAGAGCACGAGTTCCCCGATCGGGCGTTGACGCTGCGCTACCGGTTCGTCCACATCCTCTACCAGAACACGCTCTACGCCACGCTCCAGCCGACGCGGCGGGCGGCGATGAGCGGCAAGGTGGCCCACGCGCTGGTCCGCCATCAGGGGCCCGACGTCACCGCCGGTGCCGCGCAGCTCGGCATCCTGTTCGAAGCGGCGCGCGACTTCGGCGCCGCCGCCAATCAGTTCTTCGCCGCGGCGCGCCATGCCGCCGGGCTGTTCGCCTTCCGGGAAGCCGTGACGCTTTCGCGCCGCGCGCTGCGGGCGCTCGAGTCAGTGCCCGAGGATGCGGCGCGCATGCAGGTCGAGCTCGGCTTGCAGCTGATTCTGGGCTTGTCACTGCGATCGATTCAGGGGTGGGCCGCGCCCGAGGTCGAGAAGCCGTATCTGCGCGCGCGGCAGCTCTGTCAGCAGCTGGGCAATGCGCCGGAGCTGTTTCCGGTGCTCTGGGGACTGACCCTGTTCCACGCCATCCGCGGCGATCTGCGGGTCTTCGAGACGCTGGCCGAACAGCTCCTGGCCCAAGCCAACGAGACCGGCGACCCGGCGAACCTCGTCGCGGCGCACCAGATGATGGCCTCGGTGAACGAGTTCCTCGGCCACACGGTTCGCTCGAACGAACACGCCGAAAAGGCGCTGGCGCTGCACCACCCCGATCAACACCTGTCGTTCATCTCGCGGTTCGGCCTCGACCCGGGGATGATCGTGCGCGCCTTATCGGTGCGGCCGCTGTGGTTCCTTGGCTACCCTGACCAGTCGCTCTCGCGGATCCAGGCCACCGTCACCCTCGCGCGCAGCCTGAAACATCCGATCAGCATCGTGTTCGCCGTCGCGCTGGCCGAGAACATCCACCTCCTGCGCGGCGAGGCGGCCGAGGCGGTGTTCCTCGGCGACGAGATGATCGCCATCTGCAGCGAGTACGGGCTGGCCCAGGAAGTCGAGTGGGGCCGGTGCTATCAGGCGCTGGCGTTCGCCGACCTCGGACGCGTGGACGACGGGGTCGCCCAGCTGCGCGACAGTCTGGCGGTGCAGGAGCGGATGTACGCCGGACTGCTGCGGCCGACGTTCCTGGCCCATCTCGCCGAAGCACTGCTCAAGGCGGATCGGCCGGAGGAAGGCCTCCGCGCCGTCCAGGACGGCTTCGATGCGTCCGAGCGCGGGCTCGAGCGCTTCTATCTCGCCGAACTGCATCGCCTGCGTGGCGAGCTGCTCCGCCTGACCGGCGACCTCGAGGGCTCGGAGCGCAGCTTCATCGCGGCCATCGATTTTGCCCGGGCTCAGGGCGCCAAGTCTCTGGAGCTGCGGGCGACCACGGGGCTCGCTCGCCTGCTCCAGCGATCCTCGCGGACGATGGACGGGCGGGCCATGCTGTCAGAGATCTACGGCTGGTTCACCGAGGGACACCAGACGCGGGACCTTATCGAGGCAAAGGGCTTGATCGAGACCTTACGGTAGGGTTCGATGGGTTCGATAGGTTCGATAGGTTCGATGGTTCGACGGGTGCGCGTTCCAAGGTTCGAGTGGTTCTGAGACTGTCGTACCGGTTCCGAACCTTTGAACCGGCGAACCTGAGAACCAGCACCTGTCGAACCGTCGAACCTATCGAACCATAGAACTACACCATCTTTACGTCCCTGTCCTGCCGTCGCAGCGTCAGCGTCAGTGATGGACGTCGCCCGATCGACGCTTGCGCATCTGCACTTCACGGCCGCCGTCCGTGAAGCTCACGTCGTCCATCAGCCGGTTGATCAGGAACACGCCCCGGCCGCCGGTCTTCATGACGTTGGCAGGATCGAGCGGGTCGGGCACGCTCGACGCGTCGAATCCCGTCCCCGGGTCCCGCACAACCACCGTGACCTGGCCCGACTGCTCGATCGCCACGGTGCACTGGACGTGGCGGCTTGGGTCATTTTGGCAACCATGACGGATGCCGTTCGCAAGCGCCTCCTGGATGGCGAGCTCCACCGCCATGATCTCGCGCTCGGGCCAGCCTTTCGAGTCGAGCAGGTGGTTGACGCCGTCGGTGATCGTCGGAATGGCTTTCGGATCCGCGGGGATCACCATGTTCAGCTCACACACCGATGTGTAGGGGAGGAGCGCCCCCAGTTTGTTCAGGCCGTCGAGTGAGGCCTGGAGCCGCCCGATGAGCGCGCGCTGCTCGGCCTCGGCGCGGTCGCGCTGCGCCAGCGCCTTACCGAGCTCGAGGAGGTTCACGCGGAGCTCGAGCTGCGCCTGGACCTGCCGTTTGAGGGCCTCCAACGCGTCGATCTGTGCCGGGTTGAGGGTCCGGGGCACGCTATCGATCACGCACAGCGTGCCGAGCGCCTGACCCTCGGGTGTGATGAGCGGCGCCCCGGCGTAGAACCGGATGTTGGGGTCGCCGGTCACGAACGGGTTCTCGCGGAACCTCTCATGAGTGGCCGCGTCGGCGACGATGTACAGGCCGGTCTGCTGGATGGCGTGTGAACAGAATGAAACGCTGCGCGAGGTCTCGGTCGCCGAAATGCCGATCTTGGACTTGAACCATTGGCGATCCGCGTCGACCAGCGTGATCAAGGCGATCGGCGTCTCGCAGACGTAAGAGGCGAGCAGCGTCAGGTCGTCGAATGCCTGCTCCGGTTGGGTGTCGAGGATCCGGTAGCGGCGCAGCGCTTCGAGACGCTCGGTTTCGCTCATGTCGGGTTCGCCCGCAGATGATACCCAATTCAGGCCGAGAGCTCACGGCTTACGAGTCACGCGATCGCCGGCCTCACCCGAGTGCGGGGCTGAAACAACTGACGGTTCCCAAGTGGACGCGTTTCTGGTGGCCGGAGTTCCGCGCGGCAGCTGCGACGGAAAAATGTCCACCGGACGTCGCCGGCACCATCCGGTTGGCCCGCACGCCGTCAGCTGGTTGTCGCGGCGGCTACGTGGGGAACAGCCGTGTGCCGCCGCAGCACGCGGAACCAGAGCCACCCAAGAGCGAAGACGAGCACCGCCGCGCTGAACGAGGCGGGCAGCGCGCCGGGAAACGGCCGCGGCCACCCGCGCGCGAGCGCGCCCAGCGCGCCGGATGCGCCGAGCGCCAGCGGGATCATCGACAGGTCCAGCCGCAGCAGACCGGCATAGATCCCGGACACGGCGGCGCCGGTTACGAGCGCCGCGATCAGCCAGGCGGTCATCGGTCCCCCGACCGGCGGCCCCGACGCAATCATCCCGACGGCGAGCAGGACGACCGCGGAAACCACTCGCAGGCGAGTCCAGCCATGGGTGATGCGGTCCACGATCACGAATAGCGCGAGCAGGACCGCGAGGCGGGTCAGGAAGCCGGGGATCGGATCGAGCACCAGGTCGGCAAATGGAACGAAGGAATTGAGCGAGGTCAGGTCGGCGTCCGGCGCCCATGACGGCGTGCGCAGCCAGCTGCTCGCGGCGCCCACCGCCGCGGCGAGCGCCCCGGCCGCAAGGCCGAGCGGAAGCGCATCTGCAGCGGGCAGCCGTGGCAGGCTGGTGAGCGTCTTGGGCAACGCACCCAGCGCGAGACCGACAAGGGCCGCGGTGATCCCGAGACCCACGAGACCCACGCCCGCCACCGCGCCGATCTGCAGCGGAAGCGGCTGCGCGGTCGAGAGCGAGGCCATGATCGCCGGAAACCCATTGGCGCCGTTCGCCACCGCGGCGACCAGCATCAGCGCGGCCCCGAGCAGGAACACCACTGGCGAGTATCGGCCGCGGCTCCAGAGGATCACTCCGATGATCGCCGCCCACAACAACAGGCCGCCGAACAGGATGCCGGCCAGGATGCGGACGATGACCGACCGCGTCTCCGACGCACGCTCCTGCCGCTCCCACTGTTCCGGCACGAACACGTAACGGCGCACCGCGGCGATCTCGTCACCCGCCAGCCGCACGTCGATCCGCGCCTCTCCCTGCGGTAGCGGGGCGATCGTGGTGTCGGCAAACGTGAACGTCCAGTCAGTGCGCGCGGCCAGCTTTTCTGGACGGGCCGAGACCTCGCGTGCCTGGCCGCGCTCGGCGTCGAGCTGTGCCCGCTCGCGCAAGGCCTGTCGTGCGATCGCCCGTGCCGCCGCTTCGTCCAGCGACGCGCCGGACCGGCTCTCCGGCAGCGTGTGCTGCAGCTGCTGCGGCGCGCCGCCGCGATCCACGATGACGGTCCATTCCTCTGCCCGCTCTGCCAGGTCCCCTTCGAAGTTGGCGACCCTGACGCGCCAGCGGGGAACCGGCAGGTAGCGCCCGAGCAACTGGATACGGCGCGTTTCGCCGCCGGTTCGTGAGACGAACTCGTGCGGACCGCCGGACCCGTCGTCGATGACCGGTAGCCACCGCCATTGCGGCGACAGCGTCGTGCCCCGTGCCGCCAACGCCTGGCGGGCGGCCTCGGCCGCCTGCGTTCGCCCGGCCGTGAACATGGGTTCGCGCGGGGCACGCAGCATCAGCGCCAGCACGACGAGCAGCGCCACTCCTCCTGCGCCGAGCCAGGCGCGGCGCAGAGCGGGGCTCAGTGCGGCGGTTCTCGGCGCTTCGGCGGCCGTTGCACGTTCGGGCGGCGCCGGCGGCGGGACCCACGCCGCATTCCGATCCTGCGGTGCCAGCGTCGTCCAGGCGCCGGCGAGATAGCGGCGCCACAGGACGACCCACAGCGGCACCAGCGTCAGCGCGACGATCATGAACTGCTGGAACCGGATGCCCGGGGCGACGGTGATGAAGACCGGCAGTGCGAACCAGACCACGTCGAACGTGAAATGGAGCACGATGCCGGGGATCAGGCCGAAGTACAGGTAGAGCAGGCCGAATCCGATCGACGGCAGAATCAGTTCGACGGGACGGGCGAACGAGGGCTGGTTGGGATACGGCGCGTGGCCCGCGCCGAAGACCAGGGCCTGGACGACGAAGGCGATCACGAGGAACAGCCGCCGCTTGCCAAAGCGATCGCCGATGAGCGCGGCCCCGGCGAGCGGTACGGCCCGGAACAGGCACTCCTCCCAGAAGCCCGCCTGGAACGAATTGGCGATCGCCGACAGCCACGGCGCATACGTCGCGAGCACGTCCGGGTGGAGCAGCGCTTCCGCCGGCGACCACCAGCCGAACGCGCGTGTGGTGATCACATAGAGCAGGACGTCGTAGGCGAAGAAGACCGAGACCAGCAGGTAGCCCGAGACCGTGCGGCCGAGGACGGCGGTGGAACTGCCGGGGCCGCGGCCCCACGCCCGCCACGTCTGGGGATGAGTGCCGAACGCGGCCCGGCCGAGCGTCTCGGCGGCCATGAACGACAGGGCGAAGAAGGCGGAGAAGCCGAGGAACGTCACCACGATGGTCGCGGCCTGCTGGAGGAAGAACGTGGTCCGCGGCACCGCCGTGTCGTAGGACATCCAGATGAGCGGGAATTCGTTGAGCGACGCGAGCGTCTGGAGTCCACCGACCGCGATGCCCCAGATCGCCGCATGCCGCCAGAGCACGTAGCGCCGGCGCATCATGAAGAACATGCCGACGCCGATGCCGCCGAGCACGTAGAGGAGCGCGAGCCCCACCGTCGAGCCGATGCCGATGATCTCGTTCGCGGACCGCATGCTCGTGTAGCGGCGCGTGAACGCCTCG
>Ga0207697_10001629_pt1 | contig 12138 bp, 10 predicted proteins | sample KBSSwiS5withPhiX_FD_184293 | JGI IMG/M metagenome (GOLD analysis project Ga0207697, IMG submission 184293) | Switchgrass rhizosphere microbial communities from Kellogg Biological Station, Michigan, USA, with PhiX - S5 (SPAdes) (version 2) | ecosystem: Host-associated > Plants > Roots >... | reverse complement strand
GAAGCACATCGCATTACCGGTGCCCGCCTCGGACCGGTAGCACGGCACGTAGTCGATCTGGTGGTATTTCAACCCCGCGGCGTTCATGGCAGCGATGACAGGAATCCAGTTCTTGATTTCGGCGGTTCCCACTTTGAAGAAGCTCTCGGGGAGCTCCGCCAGTGCCGCTTCGTCGCCGGCTTTCATCGCCGCAATCACCTTCTGATCGAAATCCTCGTCGATGACAAAGTGTGTCAGGCCACCCGACGCCATGAGCGCCACGCGCTTGAAGCCGTCGAAGCCCTTGATGGCGCGTGCGAGCGCCCGTCCGAGCTCGAGGCAGCGATGCACCTTCGGCGTGTTGTGCGGAAAGTGCACGTTGAGGATGATCGGCACGCTCGGCGGAGTCTGGTCCTGGAGAATCGTGTGGTAGAAGAACCCGTACGCGTGCGGAATACCGCCGCGCGGTGCGCCGCTCGGTGTCGCGTCTGACTGGGCGAGATCGAAGTTCTCGTCGCCGAGCGATCGCAGGATGTGATCGGCAAATGCCGTGGCGCCAGGGTAAGTCGCGCCCTCGGCCGGCGAATTGGCTGGCTCCGCGATGTTGAGACCCGGCGCATCCTCGTTGAGGTGCTGCACGTTGCTGATCGTGCTGCCGCGATACACCGTGATCGATGGCGTGAGCCCGGCGTTGAAGAACTCACGCTGGTCGTTGCCGAGGATCACCACCGCATCAGGGCCAACCTCGTTGAACTTCTTCCCCAGCGCCTCGAGCGCTGTCCGGCATTTCGTGAATCGCTCACGCCGCTTCTCGACCGTGATTTCGTGCGCGAAACCTGGCTCCCGCGATTTCAGCAGCGCCTCGTAATCGTAGGTCTTCCCGCGGAACCAGTGATTCTTGTTCTCACGGTCAGCTTTCGCGCGCAGATCCCACTGCTCCGGCGGCGTCGAGAGCAGAGGCCCGTGCGACGATCCGATCCCGAGGACAATTTCTGCCATGTTTACTCCTAAAGGGGGTCGGGGGTCATTTGATCAGGACACTCTCGAGGCCCACAACATTGTGTCCTCTTTAAATGACCCCCGACCCCATTTAACGCTCTGGCCTCCACCTCGAAAATCTCTTCTCCAGCTGCTCGGCCAGCCAGCTCAATGTGATTCCCGCGAGTGCGATGATCGTCACCCCCAGAAACACCGTGTCCGTCTGAAACGTCTGGCCGCCGTAGTTGACCATGAAGCCGATGCCTTCGCTGCCTCCGAACATCTCGCCGACGACGACACCGATCAGACCGAGCGCCACGGCCTGACGGACACCCGTCAGGATGAACGGCACCGCACCCGGGAGGACGACGGTCGTGAAAATCTGCCAGTCTGAGGCGCAGTACGCCCGCGCCGCCTTCAACAGATCGTGGTCGATGGCTCGAACACCGCCGATCGTGTTGATGAGCACCGGAAAAACGGCGTTGATGAAAACGATGAAGACTTTCGACCACATCCCGATGCCGAACCAGATCAGCACCAGGGGCACGAGCGCCACGCGCGGCGTCGAATACAGCGTGGTCACGAACGGGTCGATGACCATCGCCAGCCGCCGGTACCATCCGATCAGCACGCCGAGCACCACACCGACCGTGATCGCCATCCCGACGCCGATGACGAAGTTGAGCCCGCTGTAGGCCATGTCCTGCTTCAGCCGTCCGTTGGTCCATTCCTCCACGAACCGAACGGCCACCGACGAGGGTCCGGTGAAGAACAGCGGCGAGATCTTCCCCGTCGACCAGAGCGCCTGCCAGCCCACGAGAGCGACGAGGATCGCCGTGCCGCCAAGCAACAGACGCTCGTGACGCTCGTAAAAGCTGCGGCGCGGCCGATCGAGCATCTCGGGTTCGGAGCGCGTGTCCACTAGCTTGCCGCCTTACTCATACCGATACGTTCCGGCGATTCTTCAACCATCTGCCAGATTCGCTCTTCGATCTCGAGGAACCTGGCGTCCCGCTTCAAGGCCAGCCCGCGCGGGCGCGGAAACGGAACGTCGACGATGCCCTTCACGCGCCCCGGACGCGCGCTCATGACGGCAACACGATCCGCCAGGTAGACCGCTTCGTTGATTTGATGCGTGATGAACAGCACCGTCTTCCTGGCTGCGCTCCAGATCTTGAGCAACTCGGCCTGCATAAACTCCCGCGTCTGCGCATCGAGTGCGGCAAACGGTTCGTCCATCAGCAACACGACCGGATCGGCCGCCAGTGCCCTGGCCAGGTTGACGCGCTGCTGCATACCACCGGACAATTCGGAGGGATAGTGCCGTTCGAAACCGTTCAGGCCAACGAGCTTGATGAACTGCTCGGTGCGGCTGCGCATCACCTCGCGATCGAAGCGGCGCTGCATTTCCATCCCGTAACGAACGTTGCCGGCGACCGTCCGCCACGGAAGCAGGCTCGACTGCTGAAAGACGACCGCGCGCTCGACGCCAGGCCCGTCAACCTTCTTCCCGTCGATCACGACGCTCCCCGCATCGTAGCGAAGCAGACCCGCCACGATGTTGAGGAGTGACGTCTTGCCGCACCCGCTTGGTCCGACAATCGCCATGAATTCGCCGTCGTTCACCGAGAGCGACACGTCCGACAGCGCGAGTACCTGCCGGCCGTCGCGTTCCACGTAATAACGTTTGGTCAGGCCGACGATGTCGAGCTTGTGCATCCGGTCTCGAGCGCCCTATTTCCCGAACGCGAGCTTGGCCTTGCTCTGCTCCTCGGCCTTGACGCCGGGACCGAAGACCTGCTGAAAGAATCCTTCCTTCACGAGCTTGTCGACGACGCCGTTGTCGATGATCTTGCGGAAGTCGAACGCCTTGAGGTCGGACTCGATGCGCGGATCCACCTGCTGGGACAGCGTGGCCTTGACAGCGCCTGCCATCACGTACGGCACGCGCTCGAAGATGTTGCCCTTGTTGTAGAGGTCGTAAATACGCGAGACGTCGGCTTCCGGCTGTTTGTCGAACGCGATGTACGCCTTCATCGCAAAGGCCTTGTCGTCGTAAAAGCGCTTGATGGCCTCGGCGTGCGCCTTGACGATCGATTCCGCCAGCTTGGGATTGTCCGTTGTCGCCTTGCGCGCGAAGAGGTAAACGGTGGACAGGAATACGGACGGATTGTCGGCAAGATTCGCGAGGACCGGGAAACCGGCCTCCTCGAGGCGGAAGTAGTTCGGCGCGGTCAGCAGCGTGGCGTCGGCCCGGTTGGTTTGCAACGCCGCCGCCCGGCCGCTCACGTCTGTGCCGACGGGAATCCACTGGACGTCGCGAGACCCGAGGCCGAGTGTTCCGAGCAACGCGACGGTGTAGTTGTACGGCGCGTCGCCAATCTGCCCGACGGCGAATCGCTTACCTTTGAGCTCCTTGAGCGTGACGCCCTTCTGCGCGACCAGCGCGAAGAGCCCCTTGTTCGACGTGCTTCCCATCAACGTGAACGTGTTCGGATCGCGAACGCCGGCGATCATGCCCTGCTCGAGCGAGTGATTCACCATCACCGCCTGGCCGCTCGTGAGCATCGCCACACCTGCCGGATGGACGCCGAATTGCAGGTCGACGTCCAGCCCGTACTTCTGGTAATAGCCGCCTTCTTTCGCGATGTAGAGATGCCAGGAGGCGCCGCTGCGCGTCGGGTAGTTGATCGTGACCTTCTGCAGCGCCTGCGCGCGCGGCCAGCTGGCCCCGGCCAGCACGGCAGTCACGAAAGCGAACAGTACGAGATGCGCGCGCGTGGTTCTCATACGGCAATCCTCTCGGGCACTTTCAGGTTGAACAGCTTCTTCGCGTTGTCCTCGAAGATCATCTTCTTATCGGCGGCGCTCAGCCAGTCGATGGCTTCAATCGTAAACCTCGTCTCATCCAGCCATCGTCCCGTGCGCGGATCCATGACAGTGCCGACACCCGGCCGTTCGGTGCCAAAGAGACACCGATCGACTCCGACGGTCTTGAAGAGCAGCTCGAGCGCGTCCTTCGAGTAGAGCACCGTGTCGTAGTAGAGATGGCGCATCTGATCCGAGAAACGCGGTCCGCCCTTTCGCCGCAGCGATCCTGCCTCGAAGCGAGCGAACTGATACGGAATCGCCCCGCCGCCGTGAGAAACCAGGATCTTCAGCGTCGGAAAATCCTTGAACACATCTGAATTGAGGAGTGATACGACGGCGACGCTCTCTTCGTTGATGAAGTGCAGCGAATACGGCAACCGCTCCGAGCGGCAGCCGGTCGAATGAATGTGCCCAGGGATATCGAGCTCCACCATCTTCTCGTAGAGCGGATACCAGAACCGGTCGCCGAGCGGAGGGGTTTCAACGCCGCTGCATTCACCCGGATCAGGGTTGAGGAGAAAGCCGACGAAGCCGCGCTCCTTGATGCACTTTTCGAGATACGGCAGGACCGCCTTGGGGTTCACGCCCGGCGTCAACGGCAGGCCGCAGACACCGCGAAACGTATCCGGATACAGCTCCACCTGCTTCGCGATGATGTTGTTGGTTTCCTCGACGAACCACTGCACGAGCCTCGGGTTCTCGCTCGTCATCATCTGATATGGGCGAGGCGAGATCAGCTGCAGGTCGGTGCCGACTTCCTTGAGTTGGCCGAGATGCGAGCTGCCGCCAAAGACCGGCGAGTTGAGCGCTTCCCTCACGTCTTCCTCGACGGCGAGGTTGCCGCCGCGGCCGTGCGCGCCGCGGTGCGCGAGGATCTGCGCTTTGTAGACGTAGAGACTATCCGGCGCAGTGACGTGTCCGTGTGAATCGATAACCATTCGAACCTCAATCGTCAAGTTTCAACCCCCAACTTCCAACTCCCAAGGATCCAGATTGGGAGTTGGAGTTGGAAGTCGGGAGTTTCAATCATCCAGCTTCAACATCGCCGCGGCATTGCGCCAGTAGATCCGCTCACGGTCATCATCAGAGATCGGCAGCCGGTCGACGATGGCAATCGTCTCGCGGATGTACATCGGTCCCTTCTCGGGATCGAATGGCGCGTCCGACGCAAAGAGCACCCTCGGGACCCCGTAGAAGTCCAGACCGCAGACCGTCGCGTCATACGCCCCGAACAGCGCGGTGTCGGCGTAGAACATCTTGAAGTAATCGAGCGGCCGTTTCTTGAGCCCCCTCAGCACCAGTGAGAGGTCACGATCGGAGGTGCGCGCGCCCAGTTGATCCCAACCCGGGCCGACGCGGCCGGCGAAGTAGGGCACCATGGCTCCCATGTGGTGCGCGATGATCTTGAGCGACGGCCAGCGGTCGAAGAGGCCGGCGAACACGATGCGCGCCATCGCGGCGCTGGTGTCGTAGGGCCACCCGAAGGTCCACCAGATCTCGAACTCGGACGCCTGCTCCTTCAGGTAGTCCGGGAAGTCCGCACCACGATAGGGGTGCAGCCAGATCGGCAAATCGTACTCCACCATCGCCCCGAAGATTGGGAGGAACTCAGGCGAGACGAGCGGCTTCCCGAGAACGTTGGAATAGACCTGGACGCCCTTGGCGTTGAGTTCGCTAACGGCACGGTGGGCTTCTTTCAGCGCAGCATCGGGCGCGTTCATCGGAAGCGCGGCTGCGAACCCGACGAAATGATCGGGGTGCTTCTCGACCAGCTCGGCCATGCTGTCGTTCGCAATTTTGGCGAGGTCCACCGCCTGTTCCGGTGTGGTAAAGAGCTCGATTGGCGGAGTGGGCAGCGACAGGACCTGCTGGTACTCGGGGAAGTTTTCCATCACCCGAAACCGGACATCGAGGTCGTGCAGCATCGGCACGCCACGCGTCCGCTTGCCGATGTCCTTGAGACCGCCCGCGATTTTTTCGACGCCCTCGGAATAGCCCGGCGGGGAAATATGAGTAAAGACGTCGATCTTGCGCATCAGCCTCCTGCCCTTCGACTCGCGTGGCTCGCCCGGTCGAGGAAAAGGGATTTTACCTGCAGTTCGCTTGTGTTGGCCTCTCGGCAACGTCGTTGCCGTCGGTTTGGCTGCTGGTCTTAACCGCGACCGACGCGGACAGCCTCAACACAAGCGAAAAGTAGAGTAACCCGTCACGTGGACGGAGGCGTGCGGCAGATCTGGCGGGGGCGCGTAAATCAGGAAACCTGGGGACGTTCGTCGGTCCCGGCGGCGCGCGCGCGCGCCTTCATCTCGATTTGACCGCGAAGGATCGAGCACCACTCCTTGTGCTCGGCGACCGGCATCCCGCACTCGACACACACACGAACGCGCTGTTTCGGTGGTTCGGACAGACCCAGCAATCGTTTGAGCAATGACATCCCTGTCCCTCCCCGGCGTTTGTCCAATGAAAGACATTACGTTGGACGAACAAACGGGGTTCACAGTTGGCTAACCGGGACCATAATGGGCCCGGCTCCTGGGAAAAGACACCGACGAGGAGGCAACTCGATGACCCGTTCTCGGTACTTGCGCCTGATGACTGCGTTCTCGACGCTGACCGCGGCGGCCGTCCTGGCCTCTGCGCAATCGGCGGCGAAGCTGCCTGCTGACCTCGATCCCGATTCGCGGGCGCGCCTGCCCTACCTCCAGCGCCAGCACATGGACGAAAAGGCACAGAAGATTTTCGACACGCTGCCCGGTCGCAGTCAGGAGGGCATCCTGCGCGGACCGCTTGCCTTCGCGGCGTATAACCCCGGTGTCGCGCAAGCGCTGTTCGCGCTGCATAACGCGGCCGTCGGCGAAGGGACGTTGGACGCGCACACGCGCGAGCTGGCAATCCTCGTCGCCTGTCGCGAAACCAACTACAGCCTCGAGTGGAACGCGCATTCCCCGAGCGCGCTCAAGGCGGGCGTCGATCAGAAGACGATTGACATCGTGCGACACAACGGCCCGCTCACCGGTGTCGACGAGAAGGATGCGACCGTGATCCGCTTCGGCCGCCAGCTGCTTCACGACGGAAAGATGGATTCCGCAACGTTTGCGAAAGCGACGCAGCTGTTCGGACGCCGCGGCGCGATGGACATGGTTGCGGTCATGAGCACGTACGCCGTGAGCGGATTCTTCGCGATTGCCGCAGACGAGCACATGCCGCCGGGCCGGCCCGATTTCGAGAGTGTGAGCCGTTAGTCGTCGCGCCAGTTGAGCGGGCGACCGTCTCGATGCCACGGGAGGCGTCCGCTGGCCGTGTTGGCCATCGTGCGGCCGGGATTCGCCGCGAATCGCATACCGATTCGCAGGATTGGGTTCTTGACACGGCGTTCGGCCCATTGGACGACATACCGATCGAGCGCGTCTTCTGCCACGATGAGCCCGAGTGCGCCGGCTGGCGTCACCACATAGTCAACCCAGCCCGTCGTTTCCGGCCGCATCCCGACGTTGCCGATCGAGGCTTCGCTCAGCGGACCGATCTCGAACTGAAGGCTGTAGACCGCGCTGAACGCAAACGCGCGCATCCGAGATGACCAGTAGGCAGGGGTCGGGCGGAAGTCCGAAGGCGCCGCGGGGTCATGGTCAAGCCAGATGTACCCCGCTGCCGCGCCATGAATGGGATGGCCGACGTAGTTGATCAGGCCTGCGTCCGTGTCGCCCCACTGCCTGGGAAAACGAACCGAACGTCGATAGTCGGGCCAGAATTTGCCTTCCTCCAACGCCTGGCGTGTCTTTTCCTGGAGAGCGATGCGCGTGCCGTGCTCGATCAGGAGGAGTTTCAACGAATCGGAGACCGCGCCGAGAATATCGGTCTGCTGATGCTCCTGTCCCCCTGTCGCAAGCGCATTCTGTGCGGCAGCCTTATCGGCCAGGCACGGACCCGCGATGAACAGGGCAAGCAGGCACAATCCAGCAGGCCACTTCGGCATCGTTCAACCTCGCTCGTTTTGAGCTCCGCCGGGACGCTCCGACTTCGGGGATATGAGAGGCTACCATCACAGGCGATTTCGGCCATACCTTCGGATTCCAACAGTGCACGCTGCCGCGATTGCCAATTCTGATAGGATCCGCGCGGCGTTGCTGCCAAACCCATGCGCGCGAAACTCGCGGCAGTGGTCGCCTGGGTCGCATCCGTCACGACGCTATCGGTCGGTGTCGGATGGCTCGTGGACCACTTTCCCGCCGCGGTCGCACTGGCGCAAGTTGTCGGTCTTCCGTTTCCTGATCCGCCGCTCGGATCCCACTGCTCCTGCGAACGCGGTCTCTGTCCCCTCGACTCGAACGGCCGGCGCTGCTCGTGCGGGTGCGCAAAGAGAGCCGATGCGCAGCCGCTACAGAAACTCGATTCACTGATCGGAATCGCCTGTGCTGATGGTATGGCCGGAAGCTATCCATGCCGCGACATCGATCTCATGGCCTTTCTGCCGCACGGCGAGATGGGCGGAGGATCCGGGAACGACATCTGGGGCTGGACCGATCCATTGACGGGACGCGAGTACGCGCTGGTCGGGCGCTCCACCGGTACCGCGTTCGTCGACATCTCCAATCCGCGGGAGCCGGTCTATCTCGGAAACCTTCCCACCCAGACCGTCAGCTCGACTTGGCGCGGCATCAAGGTTTTTGCAGACCACGCGTTCATCGTGAGCGAGGCAGTCAATCACGGCATGCAGGTGTTCGACCTCACCCAGCTTCGCGGCGTCACCTCGCCACCGGTGACGTTCACGGAAACGGCACACTACGCAGGTTTCGGGTCGACGCACACGCTGGCGATGAACAGTCGCACTGGCTTCGCCTACGCGGTCGGCACGCGCACGTGTGAGGGCGGCCTACACGTTGTCGACGTGCGCAGGCCGACTTCACCCCGCGCCGCGGGCTGCTTCAGCCTCGACGGCTACACCCACGAAACGCAGTGCGTGATCTATTCGGGACCCGACAGCGTCTATCGCGACCGCGAAATCTGCTTCAACTCGAACGAAGACACGCTCACGATCGTCGATGCCAGCGACAAGCTCGACCAGGTCCAGCTTTCGCGCACCGGTTACGGCGGCAGCGCCTACACACATCAGGGATGGCTGACGGAGGATCAGCGTTTCTTCCTGGTCAACGACGAGGGTGACGAGCTCGCCTTCAAACACCCGACGCGAACATGGATCTGGGACGTGTCGGACCTCGATGCGCCGGTGCTCGCGAGCCAGTACGACGGCCCGACGCCATCCATCGATCACAACCTCTACATTCGCGGCGATCTCGTCTACGAGTCGAACTATCGAAGTGGCCTGCGCGTCCTCGACGCGAGCGAGGTCGCTCGCGGCGTGCTGCGCGAGGTGGGGTTTTTCGATATCTATCCTGCCGACGACACACCGGCGTACAACGGCGCGTGGTCGGTGTTTCCATTCTTCGCCAGCGGATCGGTCATTGTGAACGGCATCGAGCAAGGCCTGTTCGTCGTCAAGCCACGGGTGACGCCCCGAGGCGAGCCGGCGGGGCTCACTGTCTCCATCGCCGGACCCGGCATTACCGCTTCAGTCGATACCGACTGGTCCTTCGTCGTCATGGTCGACAACCGCGGTCCCGAAAGCCTTTCGCAGACCCGCGTCATCGAAATGCCACCGGGCCCGGCGCAACTCCTCTCGGCGCGACCGTCGCAAGGTCAGTGCTCAATCAGCTCAATCGCGACATGCGACCTCGGGAGTCTGGCGCCGGGATCGCAAGCCTTCGTAATCGTCACGATCCGCCCCACGGCTGAACACGATCTCGTCAACACTGCGATTGCCAGCGCGAAAAGCGGGGACGGTTCATCACGCGAAACGTCCGCGCAGACAACCACGAGAGCTGTCAAGTACGAGCCGACGCTGGCACTGCGCCGGCCGTCGAGCGACGCCACCTTTTGGATCAACCGGAACAACACGATTCAATGGTCGCTGCGCGGAATCCCTGGTGGCGTCAGGATCGAACTATCGCGCGACGATGGTGCGACGTGGACGAGGGTGAGCGACGAAGCAGAGAACGTCGGATTTTACGACTGGACTGGAACAGGCGGCCTGACCGCTCGCGCACGGATTCGAGTGACGAGCCTTACGCGACCGGCGCTGACCCAGACCTCGCCTGCGTTCTCGATCGCCACGCGATAGACGCCGCGCCACGCTACTCGTCGTTCTACTTGGCGTCCTGCGCGACTGTCACATTGTCCCCGGCGACGGTCAGCGAGCCCTCGCGCTTCTTGCCATTGTTCGCTGCAACGGTGAATCTCACAGGTCCGTTGCCCGTGCCGCTCGCACCAGCGGTGATCGTGATCCACGAGTCATTGCTCTTCGCGGTCCACGCGCAGGTGCTTCCAGTCGAAACGTTGACGGTTCCCGAGCCCCCGCCGTCCTTGAACTTCACCTCGCCTGGCGAAACCGAGTAGTTACAAGAGGGCGGCGGTGGCGATGGTGGTGGCGGTGGAGGCGGCGGCTGGGGTGGGGGGACTGCTGGTGCTGCCTGCGAGACGGTAAATGCGCGACCGCCGATCGTCAACGTCCCCGTTCGCGCAGCGCCAGTGTTGGCAGCGACACTGAATCCAACCGAGCCGTTTCCGGTGCCACTCCCACCGGATGTCACGGTGATCCACGACGCACCGCTCGTGGCGGACCACCGGCATCCACCCTGCGTCGACAGCGCGACGGTCCCGGTCCCGCCCGACGCTGCGACATTCTGACTCGTGGGAGAGATCGCGAACGCGCAGGGCGCTGCGGCCCCAGCCTGCGTGACGGTGGCCCTCTGGCCGGCGATCGTAATGGTGCCGGATCGCTCGTTACCTCCATTGCCGGCGACGGCGAACCCGACAGCACCGCTGCCGCTGCCAGATCGTGGCGGCTCCAGGCTGATCCAACCCACGTCAGTGGTCGCGCTCCAGGCGCACTCGGCCGACGTCGTCACGCTGACGTTGCCGTCGCTTGCGGCAGAGCCGACCGTTTGGTTCGGCGGAGACAGCTCGTATCGGCAGGGCGCGCGTTGCGTCACGTGCACGCTGCTGTTGTTGACGACGATGTCCCCTTCTCGCCCTGAACCACCGTCGTTGGCCGCGACACGAAATTGGACGTCGGCGTTACCCTGTCCCGCCGCCGGTGAGAACCCTGAAATCCAACCTGCGGCACTCGATGCCGTCCACGCGCATTCCGGTTGCGTCGCAACGGAGAATCCGGCGGTTCCACCGCCCGCATCGATGGCCGACAGGTTGGCGGCCAATGCCACCTGACACTTGACTGGGTCTGGACCGCTGGGGGTCGCGGTCGTGGTTGAGGACGCGCTGCACCCGGCTGTCGCAGCGGCAATCAGGCCAATGCCCGCCGCTAATGATGATCGGCGGCACACACGAACGAGATTCGACGCCAGCGCTCGAATCATTGCAAACACTCGTCTCTGACCAACCGTGCCGCCTGGGCGTCGGCTGAGCAAGAGCTATTCCAAGCAAAGTGGATCCTAGAGCAGGAGAGGAATCTCGACAAATCACCCTTGAGCGCGCTGCAGGGTCGCGGCGCGACTTGACGCTTTGCAATATTTGCATCGACGCGCGGGTGCCCACGCCGATCCCGAACCGGCCATCGTGGAGAAATGTCGAAAGCCCTCACACCACAAACACACGAGCAGAAACAAAACGCCATAAAGGGTGTAACGGTGAAGGTTCTGGAACAGCAGAAGAAAGGTTCCGACGCGGTAGCGGTGACTGACGCAGGCAACCTGGAATGATCGTGTATTGTTGACGGCGGTCTTCCCGATTCTTCAGGACGGGTGCCTCAACTATGCGCCGCAATGCCTGGTCTCTGTTGTGGATAGTCGTCACCTGCGTGGTGGCAGACGTTTCGATGCGGGCCCAGTGGTTGAACCAACCCATGGCCGGCGCGCCGCGAACGCCTGACGGCAAGATCAACATGACGGGGCCCGTTCCGAGGGTGAACGGCAAACCGGATCTCTCTGGCATCTGGCAGGTGCAGGGCGACGCACGCGCTCCTAACGGACTCTTCGGCCTCGGTGAGTCGCTCAACTCGCGGTATTTCCGCGACATCCTGTCTGACTTCAAACCAGAAGAGCGGCCGCTCACACCGCTCGGCGTCGAGCGATTGCGCCAGCACACCCAGCCGGGAGCGTTCAACCCGACGTTGAACTGTCTTCCCGACGGCGTTCCGCACGGCGATCTGCTGCCCGAGCCGTTCAAGATCATGCATACGCCCGGCGTGATCGTGATGCTCTACGAAGTCGAGACGACGTTTCGTCAGATCTTCATGGA
>Ga0207697_10001628_pt1 | contig 12139 bp, 18 predicted proteins | sample KBSSwiS5withPhiX_FD_184293 | JGI IMG/M metagenome (GOLD analysis project Ga0207697, IMG submission 184293) | Switchgrass rhizosphere microbial communities from Kellogg Biological Station, Michigan, USA, with PhiX - S5 (SPAdes) (version 2) | ecosystem: Host-associated > Plants > Roots >... | reverse complement strand
CACGAGGCGGCCGAAGCGTTCCACTTCTCGTGGTGCGGATCGGTCACGGGTCGAATGCGGTTTCCGAAAGCAACCAGAGACTGAAGTGCCGCTCGAGATCGAGGCGATCCGCAGGTTCAAGCGTCATTAGGCGAGATCTCAAACGCCATTACTTGGACAGCCTCTTGACGACCAGCAGGTAGGAACCCTCGGGTTTGGACACGACTGAAATCGAGATGGCCTGCTCCGCCTTCCGCAACAGCGCCCGGTATCGGGGGCCGCCTGGCTCTTGCGCTTCGCTCTGAGTCTCCACGATCCAGGCCGCGTTGGAAGCCTCGTTCAGAACGCTGCCGAACAACGCACTCGCTGTTTGGTCGTAGCGCAGCACATAGAACGCATTCGGTATCACAGGTTGCCCCGCCTGCGATGGAACGGAGATGAAGGTGCCCCCATCGATACGGGGAAAGCCCTCGGGATAGCCGGCAGGGCAATCGCCAATGGCATCACCGCCGCAGACCGCAAGGCAGATAGCGATGAGGGTGGGGAGCGACTTCACGGCTTGGCAATCCCGAACGGCCAGCCTTTCATTGAGGCGGCGCCGTCGGTGAACTCGCCCTGGAATGTCCTGCTGAGTGATGATCGAGTCAAGTGCGTCGGAGCACGTGCAGAGGGACAATGAGGGCGCAGCCGTAGTGAGCGCTCCACTGATGTTGAACAATGCCGTCCTTGACGGAACAGCACCACCATGAAAGCCGCCTTCTACGACCGCCTGGGCCCTGCCCGCGATGTCCTTCAACTGGGCGAAGTGACCGATCCCCTACCGGCTGCTGGCGAGGTGCGCGTTCGCATCGAGTGGTCTGGCATCAACCCGTCCGACGTTAAGTCGCGCTTGGGCCTGCGCGTTGGGACCATGCCGTTTCCTCGGGTGATTCCTCACAGCGACGGCATGGGCGTCATCGACGCGGTGGGTGACGGCGTCCCCTCTTCACGGCTGTGTCAGCCGGCCCCGCAAGCAATCTCTGTCCTAAGTGCGATCCTGCCATTCGCCCGCGTGGACGCTAGTGCTGGCCACTTCCCGGTTCTTGTCCTCAACGACGTGAGGCAGAGGTGACGTGTCGAGAAATGGGCGGACCTTCTCCCACTTGGTGTTTGACTCGTTCAGCGTCCTCTCTAATTCATCGACCGAATCAACCGAATGGTTTTGCTCCCCTTCGGGTGAGGATCGGGGCGCGGTTAGCTCGCTTGGGGGTACAGCTGGCAGCTCAAGTTCGAGCCTTCGCCTGAGCGCCCGTAGCTTGCGTCGGTACCACCACCAACAGGCAAGCCACGTCGCGAAGGCCGACATGGCGCCAGCAATGACGAGCTGAAGCCAACTCATGCTGTCTTGATTGCTGCTTCAGACCGACCAGACCGCGCGCTCGAACAGATTCAGGACGTGAGCGGGGACGAGATAAGCGCCGGTTGATTCGTCTACTGGGTAGTCGTCCAAGTCAAAGCCCCACGGCACCCCCAGTACAACCACCCCATGCGACTCGTCTGGCGCACGGGCGTTTTCCCTTGCAAGAAGCTCAGTCACCTGGACCGGCTCCTGCGAGGAGAAGCCCTCGCGTGCGATTTCCCTTGCGCGGTCCAGCGACCTGCAGCAGTGATAGAGCACCACGTTGCCTCCCTGGCGTTAGGAAGATCGTCTGCCGCTGACGTACACGGTGGGGCCGCGTTCGGATAGTCTGGAAGCGGCTTCTCACCGTCGCTGTCGGGGAGGTTGCGAATCTCTACCGTGCCGGGCACTGCTCGGGCGCCCGCGTAGCGCTGCAGCGCCACTTCGCGCGACATTCGGTACGTCGTCATGCGGCGGTCGCCGAACTCGTCGGTGATCCACCACAGCCAAAATTCGGTCGGTATCACAGGCGATCACACCGATCCGCGGGATCGACTCGCTTCTTGCCCATCGACTGTTCTTCTCGACTTCAAATTCCGGAGTACCGACGTGAGGCCTCGAAGGAATAGCCAGCAGGTTGATTTTACGTGTCCGTTTACGTGTACGTTCATAGGGTTTGCAAGGAAGCCTCAGCGCCGTTGGTTCTCAGCGGCTCTACCTGTACGCTGTCGGCACCGATGTGCGAATGCTCGCGAGCAAGTCCAGATCAACGACGATGACCAAGACCCTCCAAGCAAAGAGGCGTGTGGCCTTGCCTCGCGCGAGACGCGGCAACGTGGAAGATGCTCAGCGAATGCGCGCTGCAATGACCGAGGCAGCCTGGGCCCTCTTCGCGCAGGGCGGGCTTGACGCGGTGTCCATGCGTGGCCTATCGGCGCGGCTGAATATCTCCGCCATGACGCCGTACCACTATTTCGCCGACAAGGCAGAGCTTTTGAGCGCACTGTGGCAACACGTGCTCAAGGACCTCTACGCGGCTGTGTCCCAAGCCGTCGAAGCTCATGTCGGGGGGCGGTCTCGGCTCAGGGCGTTCATCGACGCGTTTCTGCTCTATTACGAGACTCACCCGGATGAGTACCGTCTCGTCTTCTTGACTCAGCATGCAGCCCATCAGTCGGAGAAAGTCGGCGCGGAGCAAGCGAGCATCTTCGTCGAGCTAAGGAGCCTCTTTCGGCGCACGACGAGCGAGTTTGCGGCCGAGCTCGGCGGGGGTGTCACTCACCTGAAGATCGCGGAAGACCTCGTGGTCATTGCTCTGCTTGGTTACCTGCAGGCCGCCTTGCTCAACAGGCGCTACCCATGGAGCGAGCGGACCGTCTTGCGTTCAGCATGCGTAGGCCAGACATTGCTCATGATCGAGCGCTGCCTGATCGACGGTGCAGACGACGCCCCATTGCTGAACAGCTAGGACGAAGCGGAACTCGGAAAGGGCGACGAGCATGCTGGAGTGCGCGTCCCCGTGCACTACCGTTCGAGCGCCAATCAGATCGGAGTGCCTCTCGATCTCACGGCCCCGCCCAGACAAGTAACGTTGCGGTTAGCTGGCTGGCGGATTCTGTGCAAACTGAGGAATTCCATTGGGGAGCTTGACCCAAGGTTGGGCGGAACTGCACCATACGCTGACCTCCGGTTTCACCCAAGACAGCGTGCCAGCCTTGAGCCAATCCAGGGTCGGCGTTGCCTCGACCTCCGACACGATCGGCGACCCGCAAGTTGCGCAGAAGCGACGATGGACAGGAAGGCCACTTGTTCCGGTGTCCTCGTAGGTAGCAGGTGTTTCTCCCGTGTACTTCAGGGATCCTTTAGGAATGCCAACGTTGATCGAGAACGCCGCGCCCGACTGGCGTTGGCAATGGGTGCAGTTGCAGATCGCGGTCACCACCGGCGCATGCGATGACGTGTAACGGACCGACCCACAGAGACAACCGCCTTCGATCTTGCTCATTTCAGTCTCCAGCCGGTGCCCCAGCCTTTCCCCGTTCGGTTTGACACTCAGCGTGATGATGCGCTCAGTACGGTGGGATGTCGAACGATCTGGCTAACCTGGAGGGCGTTCAACACTTCGCCAGAGAGACCTGGGACCGCGATGGGCTCATCGTCCCATGAAACAACGAGCCCAAGCTCTCGGCGGTTCAATTAATGGCGATCTATGGATGTTGGCTGACAGCCGAGACTGCGAGAGTGGTAGCCTTTTGGTAGCCGTGGGGTGCCTTCGAACGGTTGAGCACATCATGGTCAGGCCGCGTCACCTCCCGCCAGGATTTGACGCGGCCGACTTACGTATCTCATCATTTCAATGTCCGCGGTCGGGATGTCACGCTCGAGGAATGGATTCGAGCCGCGAGGGCCACCAACCTCCCGGCACATGTCGGACATCGACTCGGCGCGCACCGATCACGTCGGCCACCTCTTCGTGAGTTCGAGGACTACGTCTAGCCATGACCTCCCGCCACGCCATCTGCCGAATGCGTCTCGCCGTTGCTTTCCTCGCGCTATCCGGTTGCGCCTCGATCGGCCCGAGCCCGTCAGTGACGGAGAACGACTTCGCGACCATCGAGCCCGGCATGACCCGCGATGAGGTCGTCGCCCGCTTTGGCCGCCCCACCTGGACGTTCGGCGTGCGCCAGGAGAACCTGACCATCATGAACTACCGTTACAGCCACAGTTCGTGCACGATCTATCAGGTGAGTGTTCGGCCCGATGGCACGGTTCGCGACGCGGGCTCCGCATGGGACCCGAAGTGCGACGGTCCGAACCGGCCCTGACGATCCCCTTCCGGACTGCTGCGGAGAGGACATGCGACAGATCAAGCCCGTTACCCGACTTGCCTTGGCGAGCTGCCTGGTCTCCGCCCTCGGGGGCTGCATGCATGCTCAGCCGTCTAGACCAGTGACCGTGACGATCGATAAGGGCTACGAGGGTGTTTACCTGGACGTATTGAAAAGTGCGAGGCGCTGCTACCCGGCAACGACCGGCTCTGCACAACGTGAAGTGGAAGGCACCTTGGATGCCACCGCCCTCATAGGGAACGTGAGCTTCTCGTTCCGGTCGGCCACAGCACGAGAGACCTTCATGACGGCCGAGATTCGCAGCGTTGGGCGGACCAAGACGCAGGTTGACATCCATGTTGTGCCTGGATCGGAGCAGCACGCGAAGGCTCTGCAGGGTTGGGTGGATGGGACCTCGAGCAACTGCCCGTAGGTCCGGTCGTCTCACCACTCAGCTATATCCGATATCGGATTTTTGGGTTTCTGCTACCCCTCCCCCACCAACCGCAAGCGTCCTCGAAGTGGGAAAAGTGGGTTTTCCTTCAGGGGGTGGGTTCATAAAGGGCAAGCATGAAGACCACTGCTGAACGGATGTACTGCCTTCTCTATTTGAGGTCCCCTCCCCCTCACAAATTCCCCACTTTGCCACTTGTGTCCGCCGACTGAAGTTCGACGTGAGTACTGCACCGGAACCCAAGACAGGCCGTTCTGGCGTCGCCCTCAGGGACACCAGCAAAGACGGCCCGAGCTCTCGTTCGAGGAGGATCGGATGGCGGCGACGGGGGTGGTGATCCGTAGGTCCCTGGTTCGAGCCCAGGTCGAGGAGCCAGAGTATTTGGTTCGCGAACAAGCGCTTAGCGGTGAACCTGCTGAGTGCTTTTTTCTGGGCGGTGGTCGGTATCAGGGCAGTGGAGTCGGCATCACCGTGCCCAGATCACTTCCGGGGAGAACGCCGCCGAGGCATCCACGGCAGGGACTATGACGAGGAGCGCGTTAGCCGGACTGACGCTCAACGGCCGGGAGCCATGGATGTACCCCAAGGACGTGCTGGAACGCCTGCCCACGCACCCGAATAGCCGCAACGAGAAACTGTTACCGCACCGGTGGAAGGTGCCGTCCGACCGCTGACATACTGCGCAGTCATGAACATCGACATCAGCCTGCTGGACGAGGCCCAGCTGGCGGAGCTGAACCGGCGGATCGTCGCGCGCCTAAAGTACCTGCAGGAGGCTCGCACACATCACCAGATGCTGAGGTTCAACGTCGGCGACCGCGTGAGCTTCAACCCGCCGGGGCACGATCCGAAGATCGGCGTCATCCTCAAGTACAACCGCAAGACCGTCACCGTCGTTACGGAAGATCAGCACCAGTGGAACGTCGCACCGGTGTTCCTCAGCCGAGTGATCGAGGCTAGGGCCTGTTAACACATCCGCAGCCCATCAGCGACGAGCACGAAGCTGATGAAGCCGAGGAACATCAGATCGAGCTTCTCGAAGCGCGAGAAGATGCGGCGGTAGCCCTTGAGGCGACGGAACAAGCGTTCGACCTCGTTGCGCCGCTTGTACATCGCACGGTCGTACTCCCAAGGCTCAACCCGCGTGCTCATGGGCGGCACGACGGGGATGAAACCCAGGTCCAGCGCAAGCTGCCGTGTCTCGTTTCCCTCGTAGGCGCGATCCATGATGAGGTGCAGCGGCCGGCTCGGCGGCCCCAGCCGACTGAGCAGCGCTCGGCCTTCCGGCGCGTCGTGCGCCTGACCCGGCGACAGCGAGAACGTTATGGCCGTTCGAGCATCCGCGGCAACCATATGAACCTTGGTGTTCCATCCGCCTCGGGACTTGCCGATGGCTTGCGGGCCGTTTTTTTTAGAGCGCCCGTGCCGTCGGGATGAACCTTGATGCTCGTGGAGTCCAACGAGACCGCTTCGATCTTGATGCGTACGACCTGCGCCTTCTGCAACTCCTCGAACATCCGGTCGAGCACGCCAGACTTCGTCCAGCGGTTCATGCGCGTGTAGATCGTGTGCCACTTGCCGAAGCGCTTGGGCAGTCCTCGCCACTTGCAGCCGTGTTCGGCCACGTACAGGATTGCGTTGACCACTTGCACGTTGCTCAGGCTGACGTTTCCTCGCTGCGTCGGCAGGCAGTGCTCGATCTTGGCGAACTGTTCGGGCGTAATCTCCATGCCCGCCAGTCTGCAGGATGTTCGCTGCCTGCGCCATTAGTGTGAACACGCCCTAGATTGCAAGCTCCCTGCACAACGGGAGCGCAGCATGGATCCCTCGACCGGCACCTTGGCCCGCCTCCGCGCCATCAACTATCAGCCGCCGTTCAATCGCTGGTGCGGCATCGAGGTCGTGTCGGCGGTGCCCGGCAGCGCCGTCATCGCGATGCCGTGGCGACCCGAAGCGGGCCAGTACGCGGGCTTCCTGCACGCCGGCCTGATCGGTGCGTTGATCGACACCGCCTGCGGCTTCGCCGCGGTGACGTTGGTGGACCGAGTGCTCGCATCACACTACGCCGTCAACTGCCTGCGTCCAGCGGTCGGCCATCGCTTCATTGCGAGAGCGCGGGTGATCAAGCCGGGGAAGTCCCAGGTATTCACGGCCTGCGAGCTGCACGCCGAAACGGACAGCGGCGAGAAGCTGGTCGCGACCGGTGAGACGCTGTTGCTCGTGATCGCCGGCGGCACCGAGATGTAGGCGTCCTGCTTCGCGCCGGTCGTGCGTTGGAGCGGCTCGCCGATGCACCGAGCAGCTTGCTATTCTCGGATTTGGCAAGGACGCCGATCGGCGTCCGCCGGATCGAAACCTGGATAACCATGTCCAACAAGAGCACACACACCGGCAGTTGCCACTGCGGTCGCGTCGCCTTCGAGCTCGATGCCCAGCTCGATATGTCGTCGCGTGCAGCTGCTCGCTGTGCCGCAAGGTCGGCGCACTCTGGCACGGCGCGACCGACGCCAACCTTCGCATCATCGCCGGCGAAGACGAGCTGACGCTGTACCAGTTCAACACGATGACGGCGCGGCACTATGCGTGCCAGCACTGCGGCGTGCATCCGTTCTCGCGTCCCCGGCTCGACCCGAGCTGATGGGTCGTCAACGTTCGCTGCATCGACGCTGTCGACGTCGCCTCGCTCCCGCTGATGCATCTCGACGGTGCCAACTGGGAAGCGGCCGCCGAATCACTGCGGGCGAAGCGCAAGCCGAGAGGCGCAAGCTGATCCTGCGCCGTACCGCGCCATCGACGAGATGACCGCCGTCTCTCGCAGCAGGTCGGCGCACCGGACAGCAGGGTTCGCCGGATCAGGCATCGCATTTGCCTCGACCAGCAATCCATCCGTCGAGGAGAAAGAGCATGCCGGCCGATTCCATCGCTATCGCGCGCGCCAGCTATGAAGCCTATGTCTCGAAGGACCGCGCTGCCATCGAGGCCCTCATCGCGCCGGGCTTCCACTTCACGAGCCCGCTCGACAACCGCATCGACCGCGCGACCTACTTCGAGCGCTGCTGGCCGAACAGCCGCACCCTCGAAGGCTTCGAGTTCATCCACCTGCTCGAAGCGAACGGTCGCGTGTTCGCGACCTACGTCGGCCGCAACCGCGACGACCACCGGTTCCAGAACACCGAGATCCTGACGATCGGCGACGGGCAGATCACCGACGTCGAGGTGTACTTCGGCTGGTCGATACCGCATCAGGCGGCCGAGGGACGCTTCGTCGATGCGGCGGCCAACTGAGGACGCAGAGCAACGAGAGCGCGGTCGAGCGCGCGCTGAACGCGACGGGAGTCGAAACGCGAGCGCTATCCTGTCGCCTCGAGGCCAACCCTGAACCACCGAACGGACGAGACGGGAATGATTGAAGGAACCTGCCTGTGTGGCGCCGTTCGTTGGCGATTCGAAGGTCAGCCGGATGGCGCGACCGCGTGCAACTGCACCGCGTGCCGCCGATACGGCGTGCTGTGGGCCTACGACTACGAGGGTGAAGGCATCACGGTTGCCGGCCCGACGAAGGCCTATGTGCGCGGCAAGGCGCTCGAGTTCCACTTCTGTCCGGGCTGCGGCTGCGTGGCCTTTTGGCGCTCGCAGCAGAAGAACGCCGAAGGGCGCCTGCGGATCGCGGTGAACCTGCGGCTCGCCGAGCCCGATGCGGTCGCGCAGATTCCGATCGACCACTTTGACGGCCTCGTCACGTTCGACGACCTGCCGCGCGACGGCCGCTGCGTGGCCGACTACTGGTCCTAGCGCTCGCCACACCGGTCCCCCACCCATGCACATCACGATCCTCACGTTCGACGGCTTCAACGAGCTCGACTCGCTGATTGCGCTCGGCATCCTCAACCGCATCAAGAAGCCGGGCTGGCGCGTGTCGCTGTGCAGCCCGCAGCAGGAGATGACCTCGATGAACGGCGTCGTCGTGCACGCGCAGTCGCCGTTGTCGTCGGCCGCGTCGGCCGATGCGGTGATCGTCGGCAGCGGCATCAAGACGCGCGAGATCGTCGCCGACCCGCAGATCATGTCGGCGCTGCACCTCGATCCCGAGCGCCAGCTCGTCGCCGCGCAGTGCTCCGGTACCTTGATCCTCGCCAGGCTCGGCCTGCTCGACAAGGTGCCGGCCTGTACCGACCTGACGACCAAGCCGTGGGTGCAGGAGGCGGGCATCGAGGTGCTGAACCAGCCGTTCTTCGCCGCAGGCAATGTCGCGACCGCCGGCGGTTGCCTGTCGGCGCCGTATCTCGCGGCGTGGGTCATCGCCCGGCTGGAAGGCGAAGACGCGGCGCGCGCGGCGCTGCACTACGTCGCGCCGGTCGGCGAGAAGGACGCGTATGTCGATCGCGCGATGAAGAACATCGCGCCGTATCTTCACGGCGCCGAACAGCCGACCGCGCACGAGGCGCGGTGACTGAGGCACGTGCCGAAGCGCACGGCAACGACCGAGCAACCTGAACCGGAGACGACCATGGCGCAAGCGCTGACCCCTGTGACGACCGAGACGCTGCAGGCATTCGCCGACGCGTGGAATCGCCATGACGTCGATGCGCTGATGTCGTTCATGGCCGACGATTGCGTGTTCGAGGCCTCGGCCGGTCCGGAGGTGTTCGGGCAGCGCCACGTCGGCCGCGACGCCGTGCGTGCGGCCTACGCCGAAGTCTGGGCCACGTTTTCCGACGCGCACTGGGGCGGCGCGCGCCACTTCGTGCAGGGCGATCGGGGCGTCTCCGAATGGACCTTCACGGGCACGCGGGCCGACGGCTCGCGCGTCGAAGTCGACGGCTGCGACCTGTTCACCTTTCGAGGCGACAAGATCCACGCGAAGGATTCGTACCGCAAGAATCGCCCGCCGATCCCCGCCTCGGCTGCGCGGGCGGCATCGCGATGATCGTCCGCAACGGGCAGGCGAGGACGAAGAGCCGTGACGAACCCGGCTTCGGTGCGATGGCGACCGCGAGCTTCTCCGACAGCGCCGGCATCACCCAGTACGGCGCCTACCTGCAGACGCTGCAGCCCGGCGCTCGCACCTCGACGCGCCACTGGCAGGAGCAGGAGGACGAGTTCCTCTACGTGGTCGCGGGCCGCGTCACGGTCGTCGAGAACGACGGCCCGCACATCCTCGAGCCGGGCGATGCAGCCTGCTGGCCGGCCGGCGTGCCGAACGCCCATCACGTGCTGAACGAGTCGAGCGAGCCCCTGCTCGTACCTGATCGTCGGCACGCGTGTCACGCACGACATCTGCCACCACCCCGACGTCGGCAAGACGCTGTACAACGAAGGCGAGGCTTGGCGCCTCGAAGACGCGTCGGGCCAGGTGCTCAAATCCGGCCAGATCGAACCGGGGTGGTGACTTCCGGCAGGCGGCTCACTGCTGCGGCGAGCGAACGCCGCATCTTCTCCTGCCACGTGGCCCGCGGACCGTAGCCGGCGTGCGTGTACCACCCGCCGAAGAAAATGCTGGCGACGCTGTCGGTCGGCTTGAACCCCTTCTGCACGTGCAGCGGCTGCCAGGGACTGCGCTCCTCCGCCTCCGGGAGGACGGCCGTGTATGCCAACCAGTTGCCGAGCGAGCCCATGTAGGTGTCGTCGGGGACCGATCCGCCCTGAAGATTCTGTGACAACAGACCGTAGGCGCGGCCGATCGTGGCGTTGGCATGGTTGTACGGCCCCATCACGCCGATGCCCGAGTTCATCGCGATCTCATTGCGGATCGGGCCGTTGACGACCGTGATCGTGGCGAACGAATTGGTGCTGCTGGATCGCGCAGAGATACCGCTCGATGCGAGCGCGAGGATGACCGGGAAGTACTCGGGCCGCGCACCGGCCATCACGGCGTTGACCGCCACCTTCTCCACTGTGAATTCCCAGTACTCGCGGAACGCCGTCGGGCGGAGCCGGCCAACGATCTTGTCCGGCGGATGGCTCGTCCCCTTGAGCATCGCCTCGACGCGCGCCTCGGTCGGCAGCACGATTGGGAGCCCGTCCGTCCAGTTGTTCTCATCGAACGATCGCCGTAGGTCGTCCTCGGCGCCGGGCTCTACCAGACGGGGTGTCGTCCGCTCGAATGACAGACCCTGCAGATCGGCTTCGTCAAGCGGGGTCAGCAGACCGTCGAGCACTTCCTGCATGAACGGCCGGCGTGAGATCGGATCCTGGCCCTCGATATAGGCGCGAAGGTCCGCGGCCGATCGGTCCACAACCGGCTGCGGCACATACGCCTGACGGAGACGGGGCATGCCCATGGAGAGCGCCGTCGCGTTGCAGAGCCGTTTGAAGACGTGTGTGTGCACGGCGACCGAGGGAACGCCGTCCTGCTCGAGCGCCGCGGCGAGCCCGACGACCGTCGGGCTGCAGGTGCTTCAAAGACCGACGCCGAGAATCGCGCCGTCGCCATCGGCGGCGATCGCCGCTCGCATCTCGGCATCGTCGGACCACGTTTCCTTCGGGCGGATCGTGCGGACGCTCACGGCTGGCAGCCGTTCGACGAACCATTGCCGCAGCTGTTCCATGAACACGTCCGTGTTGTCGAACAGGCAGTCGACGAGATATATCGTCTTGCCGTCGAGCGTCGAGAGCCGCGGGGCCAGACGCTTGCCGACGACCTTCGGCGGATAACCACGAGGATCGTGGACCGTTGTCTGCTGACTCATTTCCTGCTCCGCTCCTCGGCCATCACCGCCACGCGTCGATCGACACGGTCGCCCTGAGCGCGCCGCTGATCATCTTCCACGCGCCCTGCGTCTCGCCGCCGGCCACGACGATGTTGATGTCCGAAGGTTCGTAGATCTTGATCACCTCGTCGGGATGAGCCTTGAGGCGCGCCGCATACGGCTCCACGCCAGCGACGGCCTTCGGGCGCAACAGCTGAATCGATTGATTGTCCCAGTACTCACGCGCGGTCAGCAGCGCGTTGTCGGCACACCAGGCAATCAGCTTTTCCTTGCTGTCGAAGCCGAGATCGACGAATCCGCGCGCCACGATCGGATCCATCACGAAGAGCGGCGGGCTGTACTGCTCGACCGCGGCCAGGGCGTGGCGCATCTTCTCCCTCCACGTGGCGCGCGGACCGTAGCCGGCATGTGTGTACCATCCGCCGAAGAAGATGCTGGCGACGCTGTCGGTAGGCTTGAAGCCGTGCTGCACGTGCAACGGCTGCCAGGGGCTGCGCTCCTCCGCCTCCGGGATCACCGCGGTGTACGCATACCAATTGCCCTGCGAGCCCATGTAGCTCTCGTTCGGAACCGACCCGCCCTGAAGGTTCTGCGACAGGAGGCCGTACGCGCGTCCGATCGTCGCGTTCGCATGGTTGTACGGACCCATCACACCGATCCCGGAGTTCATCGCGATCTCGTTGCGGATCGGGCCGTTGATGATCGAGATCGTGGCGAATGACGTCGTGCTGCTCGAGCGCGCGGTCATTCCGCTGGCGGCCAACGCGAGGATGACCGGGAGGTACTCGGG
>Ga0207697_10001623_pt1 | contig 12142 bp, 10 predicted proteins | sample KBSSwiS5withPhiX_FD_184293 | JGI IMG/M metagenome (GOLD analysis project Ga0207697, IMG submission 184293) | Switchgrass rhizosphere microbial communities from Kellogg Biological Station, Michigan, USA, with PhiX - S5 (SPAdes) (version 2) | ecosystem: Host-associated > Plants > Roots >... | reverse complement strand
ATTCTCGACAATCGAATCGTGACGAAACCCTACGGACGGGCCTTCATGAGTGCGCTGCCGAAGTGTCCGGTGGAGATTGTGTGAGCGGTACTTAGAACCGGTCATCCTGAGCGGAGCGAAGCGAAGACGAGGGATCCCAATGAAGATACCTTTAAGCTTGCGCCGCGGGATCCCTCGACTTTCGCTCGGATGACTATTATGTTCACTTGAACATATATTCAAGGCATCTTAAGTTGGCGTGTGAGAGCGGCTGCTTTGTCCATTGCGCCTGCGGTTTTACCGACAGGCACGGTCAAACAAATCGAACGCGCCAAAGAAACAGAACGCATTCTTTCGATACTGCATCAATGGGGGATTCACACCCTTGGGCAACTCGCGGCCTTGCCACGCGATGATCTGGCCGCGCGCCTCGGAGCGCGCGCGGTTGAACTGTGGGAACGCGCCAATGGCCGGGCGGAGCGAATTTTGAAACTGGTTTCTCCGCCAGAATCGTTCATCGAAAGTTTTGAGTTCGAAAACGAAATTGAGACCATCGAACCACTGCTCTTTATCTTGCGGCGATTTTTGCAGCAGCTGGCGACGCGATTAAACACCATCTATCTCGTCGCCAAAGAACTGCGCCTGCGCATTACTTTCACTGACAAATCGCAGTACGAGCGCATTTTCAAAGTTCCGCAGCCGACCAACAATGAAGACATCCTTTTTCGGATGCTGCACACGCATCTGGAAAACTTTACTTCGAAGCATCCGATTGTTGCCATTGAACTGGAAGCGCAGCCGTCACGTTCGGTGCGACAGCAGTTTGGACTTTTCGAAACAGCATTGCGCGATCCCATGCAATTGCATGAGACACTGGCGCGTCTGGTCGGATTGCTCGGAGCGGATCGTGTCGGTACGCCGGTGCTGGAGGAAACACATCGGCCGGACGCGTTTCGGATGGAGCCGTTCGCGTGGGACTTCGGTCACCCTGAGCCAGAAATTGGTCATCCCGAGCGGAGTCGAGGGATCCCGATGCGGAATCTGAAAGGTAACATCGCGGGATCCCTCGACTCCGCTCGGGATGACGGGGTGAATGGAGCGGTGAGGGGATGCGTTCCATTGCGGCGTTTTCGGAAACGCAAAAAGGCGACGGTGTTATTGGAAAATAATCGGCCCGCTCATGTGCGCGCCGCGGAAGTCCGAGCCGGACTGGCAGTGGAGGGCACGACGATGAGGCAGGAAGGGCCATTTCCGCTTTCGGGAAACTGGTGGGACGAGCGCGCCTGGGCGTGGGTGGAATGGGATGTGGAAATCGAGAATGGCGTCATTGCGCGCTGTCATTGCGATCAGACGGGGTGGGCGATCGATGGGATTTATGATTGAGGATCGATTACGAGCATGAGCACGAGCAGGAGTAGCTGTTTGGCGTATCCGCACTCTTGCTCGTGCTCGTAATCGTGCTCGTGCTTGGAGTTTGCCATGTCGTACGTCGAACTTCATGCTAACAGCGCCTTTAGTTTTTTACGGGGCGCGTCGTTTCCGGAACAGCTGGCCCAAGTCGCGGCTGAGTTGGAAATGCCTGCGCTGGGGTTGCTTGATCGCCACGGGGTTTATGGTTCGCAGCGATTTTCGGTGGCGGCGCGTGAGCAAAAAGTTCGCCCAATCATCGGAGCGGAATTAACAATGGAAGATGGCAGCGTGCTGCCGGTGCTGGTGGCAAGCCGTCTTGGCTACGCCAATCTTTGTTCTCTACTCACCCAGGCGCATCTGCGTAGCGCAGTAAAAGGGGAGTGCGCAGTGAAGTGGGAGGAGCTGCCGGAATTTGCGCAAGGCTTAGTGGCGTTAGTTGGATCGGGGAGCGCAGGCTGCCAGCCTGCAGCGTCTGGCAGCTTGCCGGACGCAAATTCTCCACGTGCGGGGCGTTTTGTTCCAGGTTTCCGGCAGGCTGCCGCAAACAGCAGGCTAGCAGCCTGCGCTCCCCAGACTACTGAGGATCGTGCGCAATGTTTGATCAACGTGTTCGGCCGCGAGAATGTGTATGTCGAAATTCAGCGGCATTTTTTGCGGGGCGAAGATCGGATTAATCGGGCGCTGGTTGATCTCGCCTCTAAATTTCGATTGGCCTTGATCGCGACCAATGGGGTGCAGTATGCCAAACCGTCCGGACGCCAAGTGCTGGATGTTTTCACCTGCATTCGCGAGCACATCCATCTCGATCTCGCCGGAAAATTACTCACCCAAAACGCCGAACGTCATTTGAAAAGCGATGCGGAGATGTGCGCGATCTTTCGTGATTTACCCGACGCAATCACGAACACGGAGCGATTGGCGGAACGGCTCGAATTTTCCCTCGAAAACATCGGTTACGAATTTCCCGAATATGCAGTTCCCGACGGGCACACGATGAATTCGTTCCTGCGCACGATGGTGTTATTCGGCGCGCAACAGCGCTACGAATCGATCACCAAGAAAGTAAAACGTCAGCTGGAAGAAGAACTTTCGCTCATCACCCGACTCGGGTTCGCCGGCTATTTTTTGATTGTGTGGGACATCATCAATTTTTGCCGGGAAAACAACATCATGGTGCAAGGCCGCGGCAGCGCAGCCAACAGCGCAGTTTGTTTTTGTCTCGGCATCACGCCGGTTGATCCGGTGAGTAATCATCTCGTCTTCGAACGTTTTTTAAACGAGAGCCGTAAAGGCTGGCCGGACATTGATCTTGATTTGCCGAGTGGCGATCGGCGCGAGCGCGTCATTCAGGAAGTTTACCGGCGTTACGGGAAACACGGCGCGGCCATGACCGCGAACGTAATTACCTATCGCGGGCGAAGCGCGGCACGCGAGATTGGAAAGGCGCTGAATTTTTCACCGAGCACTCTCGATCGCTTTTCGCATTTGTTCGCGAACGGCGATTTTCCGCACACTCTCGAGCTCGAAGCGCAGATTGAGCAGGCTGGTTTGCCGAAAGCCCACCCACGAATGCCGGCATTCGTGGGTTTGTATCACGCAATTTACGGATTGCCGCGCCATCTCGGGCAGCACTCCGGCGGGATGATTATTTGTCAGAATAAACTGAGCTCGTTTGTGCCATTGGAAAATGCGTCGATGCCGGGGCGGGTGGTGGCGCAATGGGACAAGGATGATTGCGAAGACCTCGGCATTGTGAAAGTCGATCTGCTTGGGCTCGGCATGATGTCGGTAATGCAGGATGCGTTTGAGCTTTGTCGTGAACGCGGCCGCCCACTAGATCTGGCTCACATTCCGAAGGACGACGCCAAAACTTTTGAGATGATGCAAACGGCCGACACCATCGGCGTTTTCCAAATCGAAAGTCGCGCCCAAATGGCGACACTGCCGCGATTGAAGCCGAAATGTTTTTACGATGTCGTGATTGAAGTCGCGATCATCCGCCCGGGCCCAATCCAGGGAGACATGGTGCATCCCTATCTGGCACGGCGCGCCGAGAAAGAAGCCGTCACTTATTTCGACGAACGACTAAAGCCAGTGCTGCAGCGCACCCTGGGTGTGCCGTTGTTTCAGGAACAAATGCTCAAGATCGCGATGATCATGGCGAATTTTTCCGGCGACGAAGCAGAGGAACTGCGGCGTGCTCTTAGCTTTCATCGTTCGGAAGAGCGGATGAAGAAGGTGAGCGTGAAACTGCGTGAGGCGATGGCGCGCAATCAAGTCGCGCCGGAGGTGATTGAGAAAGTTTTGCATTCGATCACCTCCTTTGCGCTCTACGGATTTCCAGAATCGCATGCCATCAGTTTCGCGATTCTGGCCTACGGGAGCGCCTATTTGAAAGTGCATCGTCCGGCAGAGTTTTACGCGAGTCTGATTAACAATCAGCCGATGGGCTTCTACACTCCGGCGACAATTGTGAAAGACGCGCGGCGCCATGGCGTGAAAGTGAAACCAGTGTGCGTAGCGCAATCGGAATGGAATTGCACGGTGATTGCAGACGACACGATTCGATTGGGATTTTGCGTAGTGAACGGATTGCAACGCGAACACGCCGATGATTTTTTGCGGGAACGAAAGGAGCGCCCGTTTTCTTCCTTGGAAGATTTTCGGAAGCGCGCACTGCTAACGAAAGATGAACTGCGGCGCCTCGCGAATTTGGGCGCGCTCAACTGTTTTGCCGAACATCGGCGCGCCGCCATGTGGAAAATGGAAGAAACGCCGCACGATGATTTGCTCACAGAGGCCGGTCATCCCGAGCGTAAGTCGAGGGATCCCGATGAAGTTACCTTAAAGCTTTCGCGACGAGATCCCTCGACTTTCGCTCGGGATGACGAGAGTGAGAGCTCACCACTTCCCCGAATGACTTTGCCAGAGCGGGTGCGGGCGGATTACGAGGTGATGGATCTGACGACTGGGCCGCATCCGATGAAATTGGTGCGCGCGCAATTACCCGATATTTGGCGAGCGATCGATCTGGCGCAGGCAAAACATGGATCGATCGTGCGGATTGCGGGGAATGTGATTTGTCGTCAGCGACCGGGGACGGCGAAAGGATTCGTGTTTATCAGCCTCGAAGATGAAACCGGGGTATCGAACGCAATTGTGACACCGGATTTATTCGAAGAAACCCGATTGCTCGTTACAGAAGAGCCATTTCTCGTGATCGAAGGCGAAGTGCAAAACACCGATAACGTGGTGTTAATCAAAGCGCAGAAAATTTTTCCACTTATCAGCGACGGTTTAGTTGGCTCGGCGTCGCACGATTTTCATTAAATGCAGAGAATGTCATTCCGAGCCGGGCAGACGGAGAGGAACCTCACAAACGTTCGTGAGCATATTGAGCATTGGAGAAGTCCTTCGCCGTGTATGCGGCTCAGAATGATACGCCTTTAGTTACGTGCTCCGGCGGACGAATCATTCGCCGGCGTGGCGCTTCGATGTCGGTTTCGGTTCACTGATTTCCTGGGCTGGCTGATCACCGATCCAATCGGTGTGAAAAATTCCCGGCTTGTCGATGCGCTCATAGGTATGCGCGCCGAAGAAGTCGCGCTGCGCTTGCAGCAAATTCGCCGGCAGACGCGCCGAACGATAGCTGTCGAAGTACGCCAGGGAAGCGCTGAAGGCCGGCGCGGCCACGCCGTAATTAATGGCGGTTGAGACCGCGACGCGCCAATTGTGCTGTGTTTTTGCGATGATGTCGGTGAAATATTGGTCGAGCAGGAGATTGTGCAGCTTCGGATCGCGCGCATAAGCCTCGGTGATGCGGTTAAGAAATTTCGCGCGAATGATGCACCCTCCACGCCAAATCGTCGCGATGTCCCCAAAATTCAAATTCCAGTTGTAGGCTGTGCTGGCGGCACTGAGTAACTCCATCCCCTGGGCGTAGGAAACAATTTTCGAAGCGTAAAGCGCGTCGTGCACGGCCTGGACAAGCTCGTCCCGATTGCCGCTGAATGTCGGCACTTGCGGCTGCGGCAAGATTTTCGATGCAGCCACACGTTCTTCTTTACGCGAGGAAATGACACGCGCTTCCACTGCGGCGTTGATGGTCGAGATCACGACCGATTGACTCAGGGCGGATTGCAAAGTCCAAAGTCCGGTCCCTTTTTGGCCGGCCTTATCGAGAATGACATCGACCAGCGCTTTGCCGGTATCGGGATCTCGTTTGCGAAAAATTTCCGCGGTGATCTCGATGAGATAACTTTCGAGCGCGCCGCGATTCCACTGTGCGAAGATATCGGCGAGATCTTTGGCTTCGAGCCCGAGGACATTTTTTAAAATGGCATAAGCTTCGCAGATCAACTGCATGTCGCCGTATTCGATGCCGTTATGGACCATCTTGACATAGTGTCCGGCCCCGTCCGGCCCCATATAGCGACAACAGGGCTCGCCATCGACCTGGGCCGCGATCTTGCGGAAAATGGGCGCAATCATTTCGTAACCCTCGCGGGAGCCGCCCGGCATGAGCGACGGGCCTTTCAGTGCGCCTTCTTCACCGCCCGAGACGCCGCAGCCGATGTAATGAATTCCCTTTCCTTCGAGGTCGTGAAAGCGCCGCTGGGTATCGGTGAAAAGCGAGTTTCCGCCGTCGATGAGGACGTCGCCTTTTTCCAGCAGCGGGACGACTTCGCTGATCACCTGATCAACCGGTTTGCCCGCTTTGATCATCATCATCGCTTTGCGCGGACGTTTCAGCGCGCCGATGAATTCCTCGATTGTCGAGGTCGGCGTGATTTTCTTTCCTTTGCCGCGGGTGGCGACAAATTTTTCGGTGACGGCGGTAGTGCGATTAAAAACGGCAACGGAAAATCCTTTTGATTCCATGTTGAGCGCAAGATTCTCGCCCATTACCGCCAAGCCGATCAGGCCAATATCCGATTGCATCGTCATGATTTTGAGGAACTGGTTTTAGGGTACATTTATTCTCAGGCAATGCAGTAAACGAGTAACCCAGGCGAATGGCAAATTGCGATTGTGAAGTGGCGTTAGTGAGCGGCCCGCTCGGCCTCACTTCACCGGAGACCACGTTGGGTGCAGGTGCGATCGTTGAGTTTCTTGGAAACGTCCGTCCGCTGGAAAACGGGAAACCTATTGAAGGGATCGAATACGAGGCGCATCGCGAAATGGCTGAGTATCAGTTGCGAAAAATTGCGCAGGAAGCAGCGGCGCGCTTCGATCTTTTGATGATCAAGCTGCATCATTGCGTTGGTTTTGTCGCGGTAGGTGAAACCTCATTACTCTTGCGGGTTGCGGCCGCTCATCGGGGTGCCGCGTTCGAAGCGAGCCGGTGGGCCGTCGATGAATTAAAAAAACGCGTTCCGATTTGGAAATCGGTCAGATTCCAGGCTGGATCGGCGAGGGAAAGGTCTGTTCCGGCGTTGGCATGAATTGGGCGAACCGTCTTACTCTTAGCCGGCTCGCTTTAACGATTTTGTTTGTAGCGGCGCTGAGCTCGCCCTGGCGTTACGCACACACTACCGCACTGATCACTTTTCTTATCGCCGGTATCACCGATTTTTTTGACGGCGAGATCGCTCGCCGTTACCAAACCGTGACAAACTTTGGAAAGTTGATGGATCCGCTGGTGGACAAGATCATGATCGCGGCGGCTTTCATCTCGCTTGTGCCATTACGCGCGATCCCAGCGTGGGCGGCGACGATCGTCGTCGGTCGAGATTTCCTAATCACGGGACTGCGCTTAATGGCAATCTCAAAGGGGCAGGTGTTAACGGCGGAGCGTTTGGGTAAACACAAGACTTCCTGGCAAATAATCACGGTCCTTTTCTTTCTTACTTTGCTGGCGATTGCAGAATGGAGCCGGAACATCATGGCGAGCGATTGGTGGCAACGGGCCTGGAACGAAGCGGGGGCCGCCTTAGTATGGTTAACTGTTGCGCTGACCCTTTACTCTGGCCTTGGCTACGCGTGGCGGCACCGCACTGTCATCGAAGCGGACGTTTAGCCTGACCAGTAGTAACCAATCGCTGAGAGTTTTTCGCCAAACGACTGCGACCGCGGCAGAGTCTACGGCTCGTTATCCGCGCGGGTTCTAGAATCTGTAGGTGAGCCCGGCGAAATATCGATTTCGAGTGTAGTTGAACCCCTGTGAGGCAATGGCTGATGTGGAACCTCGATCCGATTCGGTATGACGGTAACCGGCGTTAACAGCAAGAGAGTGTGTGATAGCGTAGCGGACCTCGGCCGAGACGTCAAAGACCTTCTCCGTCCCGCCAGCAACTCCACCGTTAAATCCAGTGTCTGCGCCTTGGGCCCCGGTCCCATTCTGGTAACTAACAGCGAGATTGGCGGAGATCCGCGCAGTGAATCTGTAATTTAGCAGCAGATTTGTACGAAAGGTCTCGCGCCCCGAACCTGCCCCCGTACCAGATTCTTCGATCGAGTACGTATTTGTCCAAATTACATTTGCCGAGTTAAACGAATAACGAAGTCCAGCGTCAATGTAAGGCGAAGTCTGCCCAGAGCGAAGTTGCAGGCCGCCCTGAAATGTGCCTATCAGGTGTGGTCCGAACGTCTGGTCTAATCCGGCGGTTAGGGTTTGACTAATGGGATTGTTTCCAGCCGTTTGGTAGTGGGTAATGTTAATTCCATACCCGGCAGTGGCAGTTGTTGTCGGAAACAAAAGATATCGAACATGCTCGCCCAAATGGTTTTCTAAACGATCGTTTGACGAGGCAGTAGAATTTTGATACTCCAGCGCGCTGAAAGTATAATTGGTGACGGTCGAAAAGCGGGGCGTCCACCTGTAATTTGCGGAAATGTTATCTGCCGACCTGAAAAAGTTTCCCAATCGCCGATTGGCGCTCAACGCGCTCGTGACGTCAGGTTGCGCTTGGTAGGCGGCGAAAGCCGAAACGTCAAAAGTTAGGCGCTCGCTTGCTTTGTATACGAGGGAGAGGTGGAGATAGATGTCAGGATCATAATTCCGGCCCCCAGGGTGGGAAAAATAGTAAGTGATTCCAGCTCCCGTAACGAGATCCATCGCGAGACGTGGATTACCGAACTGATAAGTGAAGACTGCGCTAGGGCTTGCGTACCACGAGGGAGAGCCGGTTGGTGTCAGATTGACATTGTCGTCGTACCCGCCAGTGAGCGAGGTTGAAAGTCCAAATCGCCGACCCAAGGTAAAAATTGGAGCGATCCCTCCGAGGCCCAAACGAACGCTACCGTCATCAGGGTTAGTCGGTGCGATTGGCTGGCCAATGGGAGTACTCTCGGATGGATTTTCACTCTCGCCGCTGGTGCTCTCTTCTGGGGCGATGTCTTGAGCTGAAAGTGAGGTGGCAGCAAAAACTATAATAATAGCCCCTCTTTTAATAGCTTTTATGATAGCCACGTGTTTTTTGGGTTGATGTCTGTGAGTGCGACGCGACAGGAAAAACAACAAAGCCTTGCGGCAGCCTAGGAAGTGATATTACTCAGATCAACTTTTTTCTGTTGGCAGTAAGCGCTTCCCAAGCCCACGACTGAACTGTTCGGATTACGATTTTCATCCTTATCCTGCCTATAAAATTCTTTCCGGCGACTGCTTAGCGACTCGAGCCTTCGCCAATAACTCGAAAGGTTACTCCGGCCACCCGATTAGCTAGACTCGTGCCTCGACGGTAACGGTCTGTGTGCCAATCACCTCTTTGGGTATGGTATTCGTGATTTCCAATTTCAATGGGGGCTTGGTACTTCCCTTATCCGTTTTCACTTCCCGCCCCAAGCCGCAGGCGTTGTCGCACCTAAAAAACTCTCCTCAGCGTCGCAAAATGGAAGGGGGTCACCCCAAAAGCTGCCCGAGATTTAGGTCAGCGGGTGAAGGGAATCGAACCCTCGTCAGTAGCTTGGAAGGCTACAGCTTTACCATTAAGCTACACCCGCGTTAGGGCTGCCCAAGTTGCCGCGCCTGCGCCTTCCTGCCAAGTGCTTTTTCCAGGCCGTCGCGACTTGCCAACCGCTGTTGTCGCCACTAGCACTCTTCTATGAAACGAATCGTCCTTTTTTTCCTATTCGCCGCGACCGCTTCCCTTCGCGCGGATCTTACCCTCGTCCAAAAGGTGGACATGGCTGGAACGCCAGGTGAAATGACAATCAAATTCAAAGGCGACAAGGTGCGAGTAGATCCGGCTCCACAAGTGTCGATGATCACCGATGTCAAAACAGGCGACACCGTGACCCTGATTCATGCGGAAAAGAAAGCGATGCGAATTTCGGGCGACAAAATGAAAGCAGCGGCGGAAATGGTTAAGAAGTTTGCCGGAGCCACTCCGGCTGAGCAAAAGTCGAAGCTGACTCCTCTTGGGCGTAAGGAGATTGTTAACGGTATGCCGACGGATGTTTTCGCCACCGACACGGCAGTGGGCAAGGCGACTTATTATATTGCCACCAACTATCCGGACGCGGCCGCGATTATGAAGGAAATGAAGACGGCCCAACCGTCTGCTTTGGCGAACTCTGGCACAAGCATTCCCGATTTTAGGGACCTGCCTGGCGTTCCTGTGAAAATTGAGATGGATACAGTAAGAGGGCGTGTCGTCATGACCCTCGTTGCGGTTAAGCGCGATCCGATACCGAACAGCGAATTTTCTATTCCAGCGGATTATACCGATGTGAAGATGCCCGATATTTTCGGCGGGAAAAACCCGCCGGATAATCCGGCGGAGAAAACGCCCGCCTCGCCGCGGGTCGCGCCGATTCCGTCAGCCACTCCTTAATCAGGGCGCCTTGCCGTGGCGTCGCCATTTATTCTTGCGTCGAATTCGCCGCGGCGACGCGCTCTTTTAGCGGAGGCGGGCTATGAATTCGAAGTCATTGTTCCAGCCGTGAGCGAAACGGCATCGGCCCATTTGTCCCTGCGCGAGCTCACAATCGCGAACGCCACCCGCAAGGGATTGGCTGTCTCCCGGCTTCACCCGCGTCGGATCGTGCTCGCAGCCGACACCCTTGTTGCACTCGAAGGGGAAGTCATCGGTAAACCGCGTGATCTGACTCATGCGCGCGCGATTCTGCGGCGGTTGAGCGGGCGAATGCACGATGTCTGTACGGGGGTTTGCATAGTAGGTCCCCAAAGGAAGATCAGCTTCGCTGAAATCTCACAGGTTCGTTTCCACAAGCTAAACGAGAGCGACATCGCCAATTACTTTCGTGTGGTAAATCCGATCGACAAAGCTGGCGCCTACGCCGCGCAAGCTGCCGGCCGAAGTATTATCGCATCGGTTGAAGGTTCGTTTACGAATGTGATCGGCCTGCCGATGGAACGGACAACCGAAGTCCTGGCGCAATTCGGACTTCAGCCGGTCAACGCGTCTCGACCGCAACTTCGGACGGGGCCGTCGCAGCGCGTGCGGGCTCGCGTTTCAACACCTTGTACAAAAACCAAACGATGAAACAGTTGGCCGCGAGAATAATGCCCGCAGCGATACTGGGACGATAATAAATGTGGCGTACTTCCAACGGGATCAACGCTCCGGTGGCGAACACCATGAGATATTCCGCCCAGCGTTTTTGTAAATAAACGCCGATACCTTCAGTGAATAGGACGGCGGAATAAAATAGGCCCAGGAAGCCCGTTGCACGCAAGAGGCCGCCACCTGCGAGTATGGCCTGCAAGCGGTTAAGTAAGTAATGTACCGCCTTGCTGTGCTTGAGCAGGATCTCATCTGCCACCCAATCCGAAATGTTATCCATCCAAGCTGCGCGCGAATTCAAAAAAAGAATCGAAATGCCGAGCACGAGAAGCAGGATTCCTTTGCCGATTTTAAAGAGCGCGATCAGCTTGAGATAGCGAACGCGGTTTTGCGGACGCAGAATCTTGAGGTCAGCCGTGGAATGAGACACGCTTAATCTTCCCCTGATCTGCTTCAGTCCGCAACGATTGCGCTCCCGCGACAGCAGATCTCCAGCTTATTTCCATCGGGATCTTCAAAAAATAACGCGTAATAACCAGGACTGTACTCAGGCCAGATTTGCGGCCCTTCCAGGTTCTGCCCGCCGGCTTCGCGCACAATTTTAGCCACGCGATCTACCTGTTCACGCGTCTCCGCCCAAAAAGCGATTCGTGTCTCGTTTGGGCGATGATTAGCGTCTTCGTCAAATGCGAAAAATTCCGACGGTTTACCCCCGCCATCTTTTTCAAATGCGCCCCAGTCTTCCGCGCTCTTATTGAGCGTAAATCCAATCACCGGCAAGATTTTGGCGAAAAACTCCTGTGCCCGCGCCCGGTTTCGCACGCGCAGATCGATGTGATCAAAGAGGCGACTTTGCAAAGTTCCGGCTGGGTTAGCTGGGCGACAATACGGCCGCGAATAAACCCTTCAGCGAGCAGTTTTTCTCACTGGGATTATCGCGGCAATCGAATCGATCTTCCGATCGCCGTAATTCAACTTTTCTTTAGTTCCGCTAAAGCTTGCAGTACTTCCTCGCTGTGGGTCTGTGGTTTTACTCCGGTAAATACTCGCGCGATTTTCCCTTCCGGGTTGATGATGAACGTATTGCGCGCCGACATCTTCTTCCCGTCATAATCCTTCATCGAACCATAGGCTTCCGACACCTTGGCATCGGTGTCGGCCAATAGTTTAAAGTTCAATCCTTCCTTTGCACAAAAGTTCTTGTGCGATTCGGCGTTGTCTACACTCACCCCAAGAATGATAGCACTGGCGTTTTGGTATTTAGCCAGGTCGCGCTGAAAGTTTTG
>Ga0207697_10001617_pt1 | contig 12162 bp, 9 predicted proteins | sample KBSSwiS5withPhiX_FD_184293 | JGI IMG/M metagenome (GOLD analysis project Ga0207697, IMG submission 184293) | Switchgrass rhizosphere microbial communities from Kellogg Biological Station, Michigan, USA, with PhiX - S5 (SPAdes) (version 2) | ecosystem: Host-associated > Plants > Roots >... | reverse complement strand
GCCCCGCGCCACCACGCTGTCGCGATCGAGCCGCGCCAGCCGGGCCGCAAGCCCGGCGATGGTCACCCCTGCCTCGCCCAGCAGCGCGGGCAGCATTTCGTGGTCGGCCTCCCGCGGCAGGTTCAGCGCCAGCCATCCGCCGCGCGCCTCGTACAGCCGGCACGCGCCGTTTGCCGAGACCCGGCCCTGTCGCGGCAGGCCCAGCAACCGCGCGCGCTCGCCCAGCAGCACCGCGCCCCGGTCAGGCCGGCCTCGAACCTCTTTTGGGCTTAGGACGCCCATTCGCTGAGGCCTCGGCGGCGAGCGCGTGGTGTGAGCCGCCGTGTCTGGTCGAGAGCGGTCGCTCGCCATCGCACCCCGCAAGCGGAAAGCGGATGCAAGCCTGCCGCTGCGTTGGAGCGGTACTCCCAATCGCAGCTCCGGGGTCGCCATTGCCCGTGCCCGGCCAAGATATTTCTCTCTGGCCTGCGGATGAACTGAGTGATTTCTGCAGCCAGACAGCCGATCCGTCCACGGCCTGATCACTGGCCGTAGCGCTGGCACCTGTCCTGCGTTACCTAGAGAGTAGATCATTGGTTCTCCGTCTCATGAAGAGGTCCAGGCAGTGGGCGACAGAGTTTGTATCGAAGGGCCGCAGTCCAACGCTCGCTTCGTATTGCTTTGTGAGCACGCCTCCCGTCACATTCTGGAGCGCCTGTGTGCCCTTGGTCTGGAACCGCACATCGGGAGTGCGCATGTCGCCTGGGATATCGGAGCTCTGGCCGTAGCGCAGCGACTGGCGGCGATACTCGAATGTCCGCTAATCTACCCCACCACGTCACGACTGGTCATCGATTGCAATCGGCCGCTGGATCACCCGGGCCTCATTGTCACCGAAACCGAATTTGGCCCAGTGCCCGGAAATCTTGATCTGCCTCCCGACGAACGGGAGCGGCGGATCGCCGAAATACACCGCCCTTTCCATCAGGCCGTCGATGATATTCTGGCGCGACGGAGGGCACGCGATATTCCCACCGCGCTCATCTCGATTCACAGTTTCACGCCTATTTTCCGTGGCTGCGCGCGACCCTCGCATTTCGTCCTGATTTACGACCGCGATTCCCGATTGGCGCTGCAACTGCACTCCGCCCTGATTGCCGCAGATGAGATCGAGGTCGGGCTGAACCAGCCCTACTCCCCGCCGGACGGAGTCTATTACGGCCTGACGCGCCACGGCGAGGCGAACGGCCTTCCTTGCGTGATGATAGAGATCCGCGACGATCTGATCCGCACGTCCGCCAGCCAGGAGAGGGTGGCGCTCAATCTTGCCAGCGCCCTTGCCTCCGCCGAAGGAGCCATCGACAGCATGTCCCCACCCCGGTCTCGCGAGACGGCCCGATGACGGCAACCGCCGACAGCATCATGGCTCTTGTGGCGGGCCGATCGCCGGCGGTCGCGAAGGTCGGCCTGTTCGATATGGACGGTGTTCTTCGCGGCAAGTTCATGGCTGCCGACAAGCTGCGCTCAGCGCTCGACAAGGGCTTCGGCTTCTGCGACGTCGTCCTCGGCTGGGATTTGCACGACCGGCTCTACGACAACGTCGACTATACAGGCTGGCATACCGCCTACCCGGATGCGCAGGTTCGGCTGCTGCCCGAGACGATGCGGAAGATCCCCTTCGAGGACGGGCTGCCCCTCATCCTCGGCGAATTCACAGGGGCGGCCGAGAGCATCTGTCCGCGCGGCTTGCTGCGGCGCGTGCTCTCGCGAGCTTCCGATATGGGGTTCGCGGTCAAGGCCGCCGCCGAATTCGAGTTCTTCGTGTTCGAAGAGACGCCGCGATCCATCCGCCAGAAAAACTATCAGAACCTCCAGCCGATCACGCCCGGAAACTTCGGCTATTCGCTGCTGCGCTCGGGCGTGCATGCGGATTTTTACCAGGACCTTCTGACCCTCTGCGCCGACATGCAGATCGAGATCGAGAGCCTCCACACCGAAACCGGACCCGGCGTGATCGAGGCCGCAATCGGGGCCGACGACGCGCTGGCGGCAGCCGACAAGGCCGCGCTGTTCAAGACCTTCGCCAAGATCCTCTGCCAACGCCGGGGCTGGATGGCGACCTTCATGGCCAAATGGTCCCCCGATTGGCCCGGCCAGTCCGGCCATCTCCATATGTCACTGCTCGACAGCACCTCCGGCGCCCCCGCCTTCTTCAGCGAGGAGGGAGAGAACGGCCTGTCGCAGACGATGCGCTGGTTCGTCGGCGGCCAGCAGCAGCTCATGCCCGAGCTGCTCGCCATGGTGGCGTGTACTGTCAACAGCTACACGCGGCTGGTGCCGGACTTCTGGGCGCCGACCCAGGCGAACTGGGGCTATGAAAACCGCACCTGCGCGCTGCGTATAATCGGCGGTTCTGCAGCAGCGCAGCGCGTCGAATATCGGATCGCAGCAGCGGACATAAACCCCTATATCGCGCTCGCGGCCGCCATAGGTTCGGGCCTGTGGGGTATCGAGCACAGGATCGAGCCCGATGCGCCGGTCCAAGGCAACGCCTATGAAGCCGAGCCCGCCGCCGCGCGTGCTCTCCCGCAGACGCTGTGGGATGCCGCCCAACGCCTCAAGGCATCCGGTCCGGCGCGTGCGCTGTTCGGCGACGCATTCGTCGATCACTATGCGGCGACACGCGAATGGGAAGAGCGCGAGGCGCGCAAGGCCGTCACCGACTGGCAGCTCGCCCGCTATTTCGAGGCGATCTGAAATATGACCACGGATCTCATCTGCATCTCGCCGATCGACGGCCGCGAATATTGCCGGCGGCCGCTTGCGAGCGACACAGAGATTGACGCCATTCTAGACCACGCCCGCGCCGCCCAGCGGCTATGGGCCGAAACGAAGCTGGCGGATCGCGCCCGGTTGATCCTCGCTTTCCTCGAAGCCCTGTCGGCCAGCAATGACGAGATCGTGCCCGAACTCGCCTGGCAAATGGGCCGCCCGGTCCGCTACGGCGGCGAAATCCGCTCCTTGCGCGAACGGATCGAGGCGATGGTCGACCTGGCCGAAGCGTCGCTGGCGCCGGAGAGCCCACCCGCCCGCAAGGGCTTCACCCGCGTGGTCCAGCGCGCTCCTGTGGGACTAGTCCTCGTGATTGCGCCCTGGAACTACCCTTATCTCACGGCCGCCAACACGATCGTGCCCGCCCTACTCGCCGGCAACGCCGTGATCCTGAAGCATTCGGCGCAGACCCTGCTCGCGGGCGAACGCTTCGCCCGGGCATTCGCACAGGCCGGTTTGCCCGACGGACTCTTCGCCAATGTCGCCATATCCCATGACGATGTCGCGCGCCTGCTGGGTTCCGGGAAGATCAACCATGCGACCTTCACCGGCTCTGTCCCCGGGGGCCGGGCGATCCAGCGCGCGGCGGCGGAAAGCTTCACCTCCCTCACCCTCGAGCTTGGCGGCAAGGACGCTGCCTATGTCCGCGCCGATGCGGACCTTGACCAGGCGGTAGCAGACCTCGTCGACGGGGCTTTTTACAATGCGGGCCAATCCTGCTGCGGCATCGAGCGCATCTATGTCGATCAGGCGATCTGGGGGCCCTTCATCGATGGCTTCGTCGAAACCACGCGCCGTTACCGGCTCGGTAATCCTCTGGACCCATCGACGACGCTTGGACCAATGGTGGGCGTCCGCTTCGCCGATCTTGTCCGCGAGCAGGTCGCCGAAGCGCAGGCGAAAGGCGCCCGCGCCTGCATCGCAGAGCACGAATATCCGGAAAGCCGCCCGGGAACGGCCTATCTCATGCCGCAGGTCCTGATCGACGTCGATCATGGGATGCAGGTGATGCGCGAGGAGAGCTTCGGCCCCGTTGTCGGGATCATGCCGGTCGGCTCCGACGAGCAGGCGGTGACACTGATGAACGACTCCCGCTATGGCCTCACGGGCTCGATCTGGACGCGCGACACCGCCGCCGCCGGGCAGCTGGCATCCCGCATCGAGGCCGGCACCGTCTTCTTGAACCGCTGCGACTATATCGACCCCGCGCTCGCGTGGACCGGAGTCAAGGACAGCGGTCTCGGCGCGTCGCTGGGACGATATGGCTTCGACGCGGTCACGCGCCCGCATTCCTATTATTTCCGGGAATTCTGAATGACGCCCCTGCCCCATGCCAACTGGAATTATCCCACGGCGATCCGCTTTGGTGCGGGCCGCATTCGGGAACTGCCTGAACTTTGCCGCCAGCTCGGCTTGTGCCGCCCCCTTGTCGTTACCGATCCCACACTTGCGGCGCTGCCGATCGTCCACGGAGCCATCGCTCATCTGGAGGCGGCCGGCATAGCGACCGCCGTCTTTTGCGACCTGCACGCCAATCCTGTCGGGTCCGATATAGCGGCAGGCGTTACAGCCTATCACAGCGGGAACCATGACGGCGTGATCGCCTTCGGCGGCGGCAGCGCGCTCGATTGCGGCAAGGTCATCGCCTTCATGTCCGGCCAGACGCGGCCATTATGGGATTTCGAGGATATCGACGATTGGTGGACCCGCGCCGACCCGCAGGGCATCGCCCCCGTCATCGCCGTGCCCACGACCGCCGGAACCGGCTCGGAAGTGGGCCGCGCCGGCGTGATCCTGGACGAGGCCGCGCATATCAAACGGATTATCTTTCACCCGAAGATGATGCCCGCCGCCGTCATTGCCGATCCGGAGCTTACCGTCGGCCTTCCCGCGGCGGTTACGGCGGCGACCGGCATGGATGCGCTGTCGCACTGTCTCGAAGCCTATTGCGCGCCCGGCTTCCATCCGATGGCGGACGGCATCGCACTCGAAGGCATGCGGCTGATCCACGACTGGCTGCCACGGGCCTTTCACCATGGCGACGACCTTGAAGCGCGCGGTCGGATGCTGGTCGCGGCGTCGATGGGTGCAACCGCCTTCCAGAAAGGCCTCGGCGGAATGCATGCACTCTCGCATCCGATCGGCGCGCTTTGCGGCACCCACCATGGCCTGACCAACGCCGTACTCATGCCTTATGTCCTGCAGTTCAACCGGCCTGCGATCGAAGATCGGCTGGGCCGGGCTGCGGCCTATCTCGGTCTCGGCGCGTCATTCAGCACCTTTCTGGCTTGGGTGCTCGATCTTCGATGCGAGCTAGGGATTCCGCACACTCTGACGGAAATCGGCGTGGCGCCTGATCTCTTTGCCCAGCTTGCCAGCTTGGCTGCGGTAGATCCTTCGGCAGCCGGAAACCCGATAAAATTTGATGCCGCTGCCGCTAGTTCTGTTCTAGCAACGGCCCACCACGGTCAACTGTGACAATCCACACTCATGCGTCGTCGTCCTGCGCAGTCCATTCGGCGAGATTGGGCTCCTGCCCGATCAGGGCAAGATCATGGGCGATGGAGGTCAGTTCCTGGCCGCTGACGATCTTGTGCGCGCCGAAGCGCGCTTCGAACAACCGGCGCACGGCCGGGATCAACGACGATCCGCCCGTCAGGAAGACATGGTCGATCCGGTCCGCGTCCAGTCCGGCCTAGGTCAGCGCCGTGTCGACCGTCTCCGCAATGCGCGCGAGATCTGGCGCTATCCAGCGTTCGAATTCATTGCGCTCAACCTCAGCGTCGACCGTCAGGCCATTGCTCTCAAAGCGGAAACAGGCGCGATCGTCACGCGAAAGCGCGCGCTTGAGCCGGCCGACGGCCTCGTAGAGCAGGTATCCCAACTCATGCTCGACCACAGCGATCATGCGGCCGATCGCGGTCGGATTGGTGGCGCTCCGCTGCAAGCGGGCGAGTTCTTCCAATGTCCTGCGGTTACGCATCAGCGCGAGCCGGGACCAGTCGCCAAAGTCGGCAAAATGCCCGGCGGGGATCTCCAGCACCTTGTCGAACGAGCGATACGTGCCGCCCTTCCCTAGCATCGGCAACACCAGGTGATCCATTATCCGATAATCGAAGCGGTCCCCCGCTATGCCGATGCCGGCCGAACCCAGTGGGATGCAGCGCCGCGCCGCGCCAGGCGCCTCGATCCGCACGATCGAGAAGTCGCTGGTGCCACCACCAAAGTCCGCCACCAGCAACGTCGCAGGATCGGTCAGGCGCGACGCGAAGCTGAAGGCCGCGCCCAGCGGCTCATAGATATAATGGATCTCCTGCCCCAGCGGCTCGAACATCGCATCATATCGCGCTCGGGCCAGCGCCGCGTCAGGCCGCGCGCCGACATAGCGCACGGGCCGTCCGACCACGATGCGATCGGGCAGATCCCGCAGGGGCGCGCCGCCGTGCCGGCGCAGATGATCGAGGAAGATGCCGCCCAGTTCCTCGAAGCGCAGGCGCTTTTCGAAGATCGTGGCATGCTCGAAGCCGGGATTGGCGGCGACCGACTTAAAGGATTGCAGGAAACGGCTCCCCTGCGGAAACTCCAGAAATTCGGCGATCGCCCAGGGCCCCGCCTCATGGGCGAGGCGGCCGCGTGCGCCTTCCTCCTGCCAGAAACATAGGGCCGATCGAAACACCGGGCCGGTGCCGTCGCGCGCGTCGAAATCGACAAGCGAGGCTTGCCCATCGCTCCCACCCATCGCCACGACCGAATTGGTCGTGCCGAAGTCAATGCCGATGGAGCGCATGGCGAGCGTATCACGGGTCATGCTGGATCCTCGTGGCGAGGGAAAGCGGCCGGCGCCTATGGAAGGGCTGAACCGCACACGCAACTACGCTTCGGCGAATACCCCCCGATCGGTTCCGCGCGCTGGAAGAGCGCTTCCGAACCCTCCGCCGCCCGGCGTCTTGATGATGAACAGGTCGCCTGGTTCCATCTGTGCCGACACCGTCGGTGCAAGCTCTTCGACGGTGCCGTTTGCGCGGACGATTCTATTGACGCCAGGCAGTGCATCCTCACCGCCTGCGAGGCCGGCCGGAGGTACCAAGCGCCGGTTCGATAATATGCTAGCGTTCATGGCCGCGCGAAACCGCATGTGTCGCTCCACCCCGTCGCCGCCTTTGTGCCTTCCACCGCCGCCCGACCCATGGCGGATGGCAAAACGTTCCAGCAAGACCGGATAGCGCGTCTCGAGTATCTCCGGATCAGTAAGGCGACTGTTGGTCATGTGGGTCTGCACCGCGCTCGCGCCGTCAAAATCCGGCCCCGCACCGGCACCGCCAGCAATCGTCTCATAATATTGGATGCGCTCGTCGCCGAAGGTGAAATTGTTCATGGTTCCCTGGCTCGGCGCCAGCGCACCGCAAGCGGCGAAGAGCGCGTCAGTTATCACCTGGCTGGTCTCGACATTGCCGGCGACGACGGCTGCGGGATGAAGCGGGTTGAGCATTGAACCCTCCGGCACCTGCAAGGTGATTGGGCGCAGGCAGCCGTCATTCATGGGTATGGCGTCGTCTATCATCGTGCGGAAAACATAGAGGGTCGCGGCACGGCAGATGCTGTGCGGGGCGTTGAAATTGTTCGGCTGTTGAGGGCTGGTGCCGGCAAAATCGATAACGGCGGAGCGTGCGACGGGATCCACCTTCACCGTGACCGACACCTGTGCGCCATTGTCCATGCGATAGGTAAATTTGCCATCCTTGAGGCCTGAGATCAGGCGACGAACCGACTCCTCGGCATTGGCCATGACATGGGACATATAGGCGTCGACAACATCGCGGCCATAGTCGGCAGCCACGCGGTGAAGCTCCTGTGCTCCCCGTGCGCAGGCGGCGATCTGCGCCTTGATGTCGGCGACGTTGCGGTCGGGATCGCGTGCCGGCCACTTGCCCGAGGCGAGCAGCGCGCGGAAGTCGGCGTCGCAAAAACGGCCGGCGTCGACCAGCAGCGCATTGTCAATGAGGACGCCTTCCTCATGCACGCTGCGGCTCTCGGGCGGCATCGACCCCGGCGTGATTCCGCCGATATCCGCATGATGCCCGCGCGTTGCGACAAACCAAGCGGGTTCCGCGTCGCCCGCCACGAAGACAGGCATGACAACCGTGATATCGGGAAGATGCGTTCCCCCGCGATAAGGCGCATTGAGCACATAGGCATCGCCCGGCTTCATGCCGCGTCCATCGCGGCGCTGTCCCCGCGCCTCGATGATGGTGCGGATGCTGTCGCCCATCGAGCCGAGGTGAACAGGGATATGCGGCGCATTGGCGATCAGGTCGCCCTGGTGGTTGAACAGCGCGCAGGAGAAATCCAGCCGTTCCTTGATGTTAACCGACGCAGCGCTGTTCTGGAGGGCAACCCCCATTTCCTCGGCGATCGCCACGAACAGATTGTTGAAGATCTCGAGCATGATCGGGTCGACGCTGGTGCCCCTAGCAGGCGCGGATAGGCGGGGTTCGACCCGCGCGAGGATCAGATTGTCCAGGGCATCGATCGCCGCCGACCAGCCGGGCTCGACCACGGTCGTGGCGGACGGATCGATGATGAGCGCCGGACCGGCGATGACGGTGCCGGGCCTAAGCCCGTCCCGCTGCCAGATCGGGCGCTCGGCATCGCCCTCTGGCTGTGGCGGATCGGCCGCCTCGCACCCGGCCATGGCGCTGGCCATCATTTGCTCCGTCGGTGCGGCCGCCACTGCCTCCGCGATCGCGGTTTCGGTCACGATCCCTATCTCTTCGGCCGCAAAGCCGAAGCGCTGCCGATGAAGGTCTTCGAAGGTCGCGCGCATGGTCGCGGGGTCGGTGACCGCGATCTCGATGCTGCTATCGCTGCCCTCGTAGCGCAGGGCGGCGCGGTGGTGGATTACGATGGTGTCGGCGACAACACCGCGCGCCGTCAGCGCCGCGCGCGCTTCCCTGCCCAGGTCCGCAAGCAACGTTTCCAGTGCAACTAGCCTATCCAGGGGTTGTCTCAGGCTCTGCTGGCGCAGCTCGATCATGTCGGCAAGTCCCATGCCATAAGCGGACAGAACACCGGCCAGCGGATGGATCATGATGCGGTCAATGCCCAACACGTCGGCGACCAGGCAGGCATGCTGCCCTCCCGCACCGCCGAAGCAGGCAAGCGTGTAGCGGGTGACGTCATGACCGCGGGCGACGGAAATCTGCTTGATCGCGTTCGCCATGTTGTCGACCGCGATCCGCACAAAGCCCTCGGCTACCTCGCGCGGCGTCGGCTGGAGCCCCATGGCCTGTCCTATCTCCCCCGCCAGCGCTCTGAACCGCCGCGCGACCAGCGCCGCGTCGATCGGCAGATCCCCATCAGGGCCGAACAGGGCGGGGAAATATTCGGCGCGGATCTTGCCCAGCATGACGTTGCAGTCGGTGATGGTGAGCGGACCGCCCCGGCGGTAGCAGGCAGGGCCGGGCACGGCGCCGGCGGACTGAGGGCCGACGCGAAGACGGGCACCATCGAACCGGCAGATCGATCCCCCTCCGGCTGCGACGGTGTGGATTTCCAGCATCGGTGCGCGCACCCACACGCCCGCGACCATCTTCTCGCTGCTTCGCTCATAGCTGCCCGCGAAATGGGACACATCGGTCGACGTGCCGCCCATGTCGAAGCCGATGACGCGATCGAAGCCTGCTTGCCGCGCCGTACGCGCCATGCCGATGATGCCGCCGGCCGGGCCCGAGAGTATGGCGTCCTTTCCGTGAAAGGACTGGGCATCGGTGAGGCCGCCGTTCGATTGCATGAAGAGGAGCCGGGCCTCTCCGCCGAGCGCGTCTGTTAATTGGTCGACATAGCCTCGCAGCACTGGCGAGAGATAGGCATCAACCACGCACGTGTCGCCGCGGCTGACCAGCTTGATAAGGGGCGCCACCTTGTGGCCGACCGAAATCTGGCTGAATCCGATGGCCTTGCCGATCGCCGCCAGCCTGCATTCATGATCCGTCCAGCGCCAGCCGTGCATCAGTATGATGGCGAGCGCCCGGTACCCCTCGCCATAGGCGGACTGCAACTCGGACCGCGCCCTATCCTCGTCGAGCGGCCGAAGCACCGCCCCTTCGGCGGTCATGCGTTCGTCGATCTCGACAACACGGCTGTAGAGCGGTTCGGGCAGGACGATGTTGCGCGCAAAAATGTCCGGCCGTGACTGGTAACCGATCCGGAGCGCGTCGCCAAAGCCGCGCGTAATGGCGAGCACCACCCGCTCGCCCCGTCTTTCAAGCAGGGCATTGGTGGCGACGGTCGTGCCCATCTTCACGACTTCTATCGGGCCGCCTCCATGCTCCTTCAGTATGGCGCGAATGCCCGCCACCGCCGCATCTGCATAATGTTCGGGATTGTCGGAAAGTAGTTTGCGGACGATGATGGCCCCATCGGGTGATCGCGCGACGATGTCGGTGAACGTCCCGCCACGATCAATCGAGAAATGCCATCCACCTGTCATAGCCCAAGAATAGCGCCTCGACGTCACCATTGTAGAGCGGGATTTCGGTGAGATCGAAGATTGTGATCTCAACGCCGTCGGGCAGCGAGGTCGACGGCCGGGCGGAGCAACCGCAGACTGCCGGCAAAGCCAACGACGGAAGGGTCCATTATGTGGTGGCCAGGATTGGCTCCGCAGCCATGGCGACAGGAGGGTTGGGCACAACCAACGCGATGCGCCGCAAGAATTTATCCATTTTGGATATATTGCTTGGCGCGAGCAGCGAAGGACAATCATGTTGAAGGCGCAAATGCGCGACGACACCCGATGGCGCGCCGTGACGATCTGCAACGTGTCTTCGCGTGGCCTGATGACGAAGTGTTCGGCTCCGCCAGCGAAGGGAGCTTACATTGAGCTCCGTTTAAGTGCAGCGGGTGGCGCATTGCTCGGCAAATCAATCGATCAGGATGGAGTGCGCTGCCGTTAGGGGTGCCAGGGCACCGGATCAGGCATGCCTGTTGCCGAAGCGCTGGCAGATGCCATCGAATGCGCATCCCGATGAAATGAGCGCAAGACACTGCCTTGACCGCAACCTGGGCGGAAGGCTGAATCCCCAATCGCGCAGGCAAAATACAGTTTCCGATCTGAGATGGGGCCTGTTCATTCCTGCGGCAGTGTTTCAACGTGACACGCTCCGCGCTTGGGATACTGAACTCTTGTCTCGACTCTCCCTAGGACTGGGAATAGCTTGCCTTTGAAGCCGGGGAGCGGTGACTATGACGAGGCGAGCCCGTTGGTTCACAGCTATTGGATTAATATGCTTGGCCATAAGTGGTCTCGCAGGCTACAAAGCGTATGTAACGGTCGTTTCTGCGCCGGCACCGACAGCGCCAGGTGCCGGCATTGACCCCAGCGACATTATAAACATGAAGTTGTTTCATTTACAGGCGCTTGGCGCCGAGTTTTCTGTGCTGGCATTCATTATGCTTGTGCTGGCATTCGTCATGTTTCGTGTTTCGGGCATACTCGGTGTGTTTGAAGAATACGACGCGCGCGCTAGCGAGGCTTCGGAATCGTCAAACCAAATTCCGCGCCATGATTGATTGCCGCGCCCACGAGGAATTTCAAGAAACCTTGCCGTTATCCTGAGGAACGAGGAGAGCGGACAAGGAAATGAAGAATTTCCACCAGAATCTCTGCAATAAACTATTGAATATATGCCAACCGTCATTATCCCCTTCTGATCGACGGCGAGGCGCGCCGGAACGGCTGAGGTGGGCGGAAATCGGAATATGCCAATCTGGCCGTAGGTGGACTGTGTGCTCGTGGATGCCAGTCTTCAAGAGTGAACGTCCGACCCGTCTCAGACGTTCAGGCGTTTTCGACTACGGTCCGAAACCGGTCGGACACTCATATCCGGGGAGTCAGTTCAATCTGGTCGAGCTGAAGTGGAAAGCTTGGAAGGCGATCGGTGTGAGCCTACGTGTCCCATATACCTTTTCGGTTTCACCTTCGAAGGGATTAAAGGTTTGCCAGATGCTGCGCCGATCGCTTGCCTTCGGCGCTCGCAGCCATGCATCGAACACATGATCGACGCCGGGGAAGTGCGATCCGCCTGGTGAGAAACAATTAATGCTGATTCAATCGGCGGCACCTCAGTTCATTTTAGTCAATATTAACCATGTCCGTTTTGGGTTCTATACTTATAATCAGCAGATTTTGAAGAAATGGGGCAAGACGGCAGTGATGAAATGGACCAAGTGAACAGGACGGTTCCGCCGAACTCCAGCCAGACGGCGCCCTCCACGGCGAAATCCGCTACCACAACGGCGACGAATATTCCTTCATCGCTCGAAAATGGACTTCTTCAACAGCCTGCTAAA
>Ga0207697_10001616_pt1 | contig 12169 bp, 10 predicted proteins | sample KBSSwiS5withPhiX_FD_184293 | JGI IMG/M metagenome (GOLD analysis project Ga0207697, IMG submission 184293) | Switchgrass rhizosphere microbial communities from Kellogg Biological Station, Michigan, USA, with PhiX - S5 (SPAdes) (version 2) | ecosystem: Host-associated > Plants > Roots >... | reverse complement strand
TCCGGGTGGTTGCTTTGCACGCCGCTGTCGAGCACGGCGACGACGATGCCCGCCCCGGTGGAGGTGTTCCAGGCGGTGGAAGCACCGATCTTCGTGATCTGCCATTCCTGCGGCAGGATCGGGTCGTTCGTAGTCGCACTCGCCGACACGATCGTGTCGACCTCGGCGAACTTCACATGGGGATTGCGGGCAAGGGCCCTGGCGACGGCCTCCTCGTTCGCGTTGGCCGGCAGCTCCACCACGTGCACGTCCAGGCCGCGCACCTTGCCAAGAGATTTGCCGCCGTGCGGAGCCAGCACGCCCGCGAAGTCATCGTCGGAAAGGCCGGCATTTGGCGCCACCAGGATGCGGCTCTTCGCCCAGTTGCCGAACGCAGAATGCGCGATCGGCGTCGAGACTGCTTCGTTTGCTTGGGCCTCGGCGGGCAGGTTGGTCTCGTCAAGGCTCGCAGCCGGCACGCCAAGGGCGACGGCTAATGCGCTCGCGCATATGAAGAGTCCGACGCGCCGCGTGATGCTTTTATTCATGCTTTACCGATGCTCCTTCCATCGTTGCGTCGGACGGAAGGGCTGCAGCAGTCACGCGAACTATGCGTTGCGTCCGCACGTTCTGCGGACGTGTGCGGCAATGCCGCACGATCTGGCAGTCCCGCCGCCCTAGGGCTGCTTCGCCCAGTAGACCGGTGACTTTGCGCCGCCTGCTTTCGCAGACTTAGCCTTTATCAGAAAAGGTATGACGTAAGCATTATCCCAACGTCATATGTGCTAGTCAAGGAATTTGACACGGAGTTAGTTCGATAGTGCGGTCGCGCAACAGCGCACGTGTAGTAAACAACTTGATCGCGTCTGATGAAAGCACGCGCGAACAGAACATACCATGGTTCTCGATGCGACGACTAGCGCAGCATTGCTTTAAGCGCCTGCAGCCGCACGTTGCCGCTTTGCTTCGCCTTCACCGCTTCGTCTGCGGATAGCGGCTGGTCAGCGTAGCGCACGTCTTCCTGCGCAAGCTCGGCCACGAAGCGCGACGGCACGCAATCCACTTTCTCCCCTGCCCGCTTGCGTGTCCGGCAGTACGACAGGTGCAGCGTCTGCTGCGCGCGCGTCAGTCCGACGTACATCAGCCTGCGCTCCTCGTCGACGTTGCCGGCGTCGATCGCTTCGCGATGCGGCAGCACGCCCTCCTCGAGCCCGACCAGAAATACATGCGGGAACTCGAGCCCCTTCGCCGCATGAAGTGTCGATAGCCTGACCGCGTCAGCCGCATCGCCTTCGCGGCCTTCGAGCATCGTGATCAGCGCGACCAACTGGGTGAGCTCGAGCAGGTTCTTCCCGTCGGTCTCGCCCTTCCGCGCGAGCCAGGACACGAAATCATCGACACTCTGCGTACGCGCCTGGGCGTCACGCCGATCCAGCGTCGACACGAGCCATTCTGCATAGCCGATCCGCTGCATCATTTCGCCGAGCAGCCGCCCGGCGGGCTCGCGCTCCGCGCGATGCCGGATACCGTTGATCATTGCGCAGAATTCGTCGAGCGCCGCGCGCTGCCTCGCAGGCACCGACGCCGCCAGTGACGGCTCGAAGACCGCGCCGAACAGGCTCGTGTGCCGCGCCTGCGCGATGTCGCTCAGATGGCGCAGCGTCGTCGGACCGATGCCGCGCCGCGGTGCGGCCAGCGCGCGAACGAACGCAGGATCGTCGTCATCGTTCGCGATCAGGCGCAGGTAGGCAACGACGTCCTTGATCTCGGTGCGCTCGAACATCGATTGTCCGCCTGAGATCTCGTACGGGATCGATTGCGTGCGCAGCATCGATTCGAACACGCGCGCTTGATGATTGCCCCGGTAGAGGATCGCGTAGTCCGAGAACTTCTGCCGGTGCTCGAACCGGTGCGACAGCAACCGGCGCACGACGAGGTCCGCTTCGGCATCCTCATCGGCCGCCGGCGTAACGCGCAACGGATCGCCATGCGCGAGCTCGGTCCAGAGGCGCTTGTCGAACAGCTTCGGGTTGTTGCCGATCAGTGCGTTCGCGCAGCGCAGAATGCGCACTGTCGACCGGTAGTTCTGCTCGAGCTTGATGACGCGCAGATCCGGGTAGTCGCGCGGCAGCGCGGCGAGATTGTCGAGCGTGGCTCCGCGCCAGCCGTAGATCGCCTGGTCGTCGTCGCCAACGGCGGTGAACGGCGTGCTCGTACCGACCAGATGGCGGAACAACCGGTACTGCGCAGGGTTCGTATCCTGGTACTCGTCGATCAGGACATGCGCGCAGCGCGCCTGCCAGCGCTCACGCGCGTCGGCATCGCGATCGAACAGCGCCACCGGCAACGCGATCAGGTCGTCGAAGTCAACCGCCTGGTACGCGGCAAGCGCGTCCGCGTAGCCCGCATAGGCGCGCGCTGCCGCAAGTTCGTTGTCGTCCGCGGCACCGCCAAGCGCTGCGGCGGGCGCGATCAGGGCATTCTTCCATTGGCTGATCTTCCACTGGATCGCGCGGGCGCGCGCACGATCCACCGTTGCGGCGAGTTCGGCGACGATCGGCTCGATATCGGCCGGATCCAAGATCGAGAACGACGGCCTGATGCCCAGTGCCCGGGCTTCGGCGCGCACGATCGAAAGCCCGTACGCGTGAAACGTCGATACCGCGATCTTCGCTGCAGCGTCGGCGGCGCCTGCGCGCTTCAACGCCGCCTGCGCACGCTCGCGCATCTCGCGCGCTGCCTTGTTCGTGAACGTGATCGCCACGATCCGCTCGGGTGCGACATCTCGCGCGACCAGATGCGCGATCTTCGCGGTGATGACGCGCGTCTTGCCGCTGCCTGCGCCGGCCAGCACGAGCAGCGGCGCAGCGTCGTAGGCGACTGCCTCGCGCTGAGCGGGATTCAATGGGAATTGCAAGGTGATCCTCGTGCTGCATTGCTACAATCGGCGCTCGATTGTACCGATGCAATCGGAACTGCAGACGGTGGATGCCACTCATGGCGCTTTATGCGATCGGCGACGTCCAGGGTTGCCATGCGGAGTTCTGCGATCTGCTGACGCTGATCGGGTTCTCTCCTTCGCGCGACCGGTTGTGGCTGACCGGCGATCTCGTCAATCGCGGTCCGGATTCGCTCGCCGTGCTGCGCGAGGTGATCGCGCTCGGTGATGCCGCCGTCACCGTGCTCGGCAATCACGACCTGCATCTGTTGACGGTGGCAGCTGGCCATCGCAATGCCCATCGCGACGACACGCTCGCTACGATCCTCGAAGCGCCCGATCGCGTGGACCTGTTCGACTGGCTTGCGCAGCAACCCCTCGCCGTTGCCGACGACGGCATGCTGATGGTGCACGCGGGGACGTTGCCGCAGTGGACGGTACTGGACGTCGTCACCCTCGCGCGCGAGGTCGAGTCGATGCTGCGCAGCGCGGGACGCGACGATTTCCTGCGCGACCTCTATGGCGACGAGCCGCACGCGTGGAACAACGCCCTCGTGGGCCATGATCGGCTGCGCGTCATCGTCAATGCGCTCACGCGGCTGCGCTTCTGCGCAGCGGACGGCACGATGGAATTCCGCGAGAAGCGCGGCGCACGCTACGCACCGCGCGGCTTCGCGCCGTGGTTCGCGCATCCGAACCGGCAGACTGCCGCTTCGCTCGTCGTCTGCGGACACTGGTCGACGCTCGATCTGCTGCTCGCGCCCAACGTGCTGATGCTCGACTCCGGCTGCCTGTGGGGCGGCGCGCTTACGGCAATTCGCTTGCCAGACCGGCGGGTCTACCAGGTGCCGAGCCGCTCCAAGGTGACGCCAGCGCCGACCGAATGATCTCTTCGGCCTGCTGCGCGAGCTCGCGCCGATGCTTGCCCTGCGCCGGTAACGGCTTCGCCGCAACGATGTCGACGACGAGTTCGGCCGCGCCGGACACGCGCCAGAAGGAGCCGACGAACGTGACGTCGTCGACGTACGCCGGAACCGTCGAGCGAAGCCCGGTTCGCGTCCGATAGCGGATCGCAACGGGCTGCACCGCACCTGCCGCATCGACGATCGGCTGCAGCAGCGAGCCCTTGAACGGCAGCACGCTGGTGCCGTCGCTCGTCGTAGCCTCGGGGAAGACCGCAACGATGTCCCCCGCATCCAGCGCCTTCGCGACCTCCTGATTGACGCGATGCGTGTCATGCCGGCGCGCGCGTTCGATGAACAGCGTGCCGACGCCGCCGACGAGCCTTCCGAGCACCGGCCAGCGCTCGATTTCCGCCTTGGCGATGAAGCGCACCGGACCGGCCGCGTGCAGCGCGAAGATGTCGAGCCACGACACGTGATTCGCGACGACCATCACGTTCGGGTGGACGAGCGTGCCCGTCATCCGGATGTCGATGCCCATCAGATGCAGCAGGCGCCGCGACCAGCTCCGCACGCGCGCGCGTCGCGCATGCGCATCGAGCGATGGAAACACGAACCAGATCGTGCAGAGTCCGCGCACGAGGTGCGCGAGCATTCGCGGAATGCGCCACAGCCGTCGCAACGGCGGCGTCAGCCGAGCCGCGTCGATGCGGCAGCGCCTGGCCGAGCTAGGGGGCCTCGCCATGTCGGGGGGCCGCATACGACTTCAGGCTGCGGCTAGAACGGTCGCTCGCCGAACGCATCGCGATAGCGGGATGCGATCGTGTCGCGGTCGAGCGCATGGTTCTGTCCGCCACGACTGGCGATCTTGATCGAACCCATCACCGATGCGAGATTGCCGCTCGCTTGCCAATCCCAGCGTTGCGCAATGCCGTACAACAGGCCGGCGCGATACGCGTCGCCGCAACCGGTGGGATCGACGATTGCCGTCGGCCGCACGGCCGGAATCGCGTAGGTCGCGCCGTCGGCATGAATGACGGAGCCTTCGCCGCCCATCGTGACGACGAGCGCGTCGACACGATCCGCGATGTCGCCGATCGACCACCCGGTGCGCTCCGACAGCAGGCGGGCCTCGTAATCGTTGACTGTCAGGTAGCTCGCGTGATGGATCAGTTCCGCAAGCTCCTCGCCGTTGAACAGCGTCAGCCCCTGGCCCGGGTCGAAGATGAACGGAATCCGCAGCGCCGCGAATTCGCGTGCGTGCTGCTGCATCCCCTCCTTGCCGTCGGGCGCCACGATGCCGAGGCCGATATCGCGGATGTCGTCGACCCGGTTCACGTGCGAACGATTCATGGCACCCGGATGGAACGCCGTGATCTGGTTGTCGTCGTGATCGGTGATGATGAACGCCTGTGCGGTGAACGTGTCGTCGATCACGCGCACGCCGTCCGTGGTGAGGCCGAGATCGCGGAGCCGCTCGCGGTAGGCGCCGCCATCGCTGCCGAGCGTTCCCATGATCACGGGCTCGCCGCCGAGCCCGTTGAGGTTGTAGGCGATGTTGCCGGCGCAGCCGCCCCATTCGCGGCGCATGTCACTGATCTGGAACGACACCGACAGCATGTGCGTCTGTTCCGGCAGGATGTGCCGTGCGAAGCGATCGGGAAACACCATGATCGTGTCGAACGCGAGCGAGCCGCAAATCAGTGTGCGCATGGGTCGGATCCGGACGAGGGGACTGCGGATGGGTGCCAAGGCGGCGCCGCGCAAGAGTTTAGCGCAGCGGCGACTTGCCTATGGCGAATGCCGATGAACGCCGCGCGAAGCGGCGGTCGCGTGCGTGTCCGGCCGACTTCCCGGTGAAACCTTACGCGGCCGCGCCGTTCATGGCCTCGCGGCCGATCTCGCGGACGATGTACTGCTGGCGCCTGGACACCGGCAAAGATTCGTCGATGCCGTGCAGCAGCACTTCCCAATGCGCATCGCCATCGTCGTTCGCACGGCGCTCGAAGCCGCGGATGAAGTCGCGCGCGACGAGGCAGTTGCGATGCACGCGAACGAATCGCGCACCGAACTCCTGCTCGAGACGCGTCAGCGATTCCTCGAGCAGGTACTCGCGCTGTGCAGTACGAATCGTGATGTACTTGAGTTCCGCTTTGAGATAGATCACCTCGTCGACGGGGACGAGCACGACGCGTGAGCGTTCAGTGACCGACAGGAAGCGTCGCGCGGCGGCGGGCAACTGGGTGAGCTTCTCGATCGTCATTGGCTTCAATCGTGGCACCTTCTGCAATGCAGCGAGCAGTCGCTGTACACGCACCGGTTTGACCAGATAGTCGACGGCATGGACCTCGAATGCGGCGAGCGCATGCTGGTGGAACGCCGTCGTGAAGATAACGACCGGTGGATGCGAAAGCTTGAGCAAATGCCGGGCCAGCTCGATGCCATCCATGCCGGGCATGTGGATGTCCGTCAGGACGAGGTCGGCCGACGCCGTGTGCAGGATGTCGAGGGCTTCGCGCCCGTGTTGTGCCTCGCCGACGATCGCGATCGGCAGCACGGCGGCGCAATCGTCGAGCAGTTCGCGCAGCCGGTGTCGTGCCGGCGCTTCGTCGTCGACGATCAGGACGCGCAGGGGTGGTTCAGCCATGGTTCGATCCTCGTTGCGGTTTTCGCGGGTAGCGGGCGGCCGCGCGGCTGGCGCCGCTTGTGCGTGCCGCGGTCGTTGCCGCGCTCGGGCCGTTCGGACTTCGTCGTCGTCTTGCCGTTCGGCGCCGGCTTCTGCGTGCGGTACGGCATGCGTATGTGAACTTCCCAGCTGTCGCGCGTGATCCTCGACTCGAGGCTTGCCTCGGCGTCGAAATGCAGCGCGAGACGCTCGCGGATGTTGTCGAGCGCCATGTTGTTGCCCACCTGGTGGCGTGCGCCGGAGGCCACGTACGGATTCTTGAGGATCGCGTGCACTTCGTCGCGCGACAGGAATATGTTGATCGACAAGAGGCCGCGCTCGGTCAACGGCTCGATGCCGTGATAGACCGCGTTCTCGAGCAGCGGCTGCAGCACGAGCGGCGGAACGAGCGCATCGCCCGGCATGCTCTTGACGTTCCAGTCGATCTCGAGCCGATCACCCAGGCGAAGCTGCTCGAGCTCGAGATACTGGCGGCACAACTCGACTTCGTCGGCCAGCGGTGCGAGGTCGCGGTTGTCTCGCATCAGCACCCGAAAAAGGTCGGCCAGATCCTCGAGCGCCGCCTCGGCGCGGCGCGGCTCGCTGCGCACCAGTGACAACACCGCGGTGAGACTGTTGAACAGGAAGTGCGGCCGAATGCGCGCCTGCAATGCCTGAAGTCGGGCTTCAGTGATCGCAGGCGAAAGCGCGCGCGCGCGAAGCCGCGAGTAGCCGATCAGCAGAAACTGCGCGACGAGTGCGAACGCGAGGTGACGCGCGAGCGACCCCTGCGCTTCGCCGATAAGTTGGGGCGTCAGCACATTGAACGCGACCGCGAGCGCGCACGTGATCGCCGTAACGATTGCCACGGCCGTTCGCGGTCCGGCGCGCGTCAGCCACGGCTGCACGAGGAACAGCAGCGCCAGTTCGGCGAACAGGTGCGGCTCGACGAATCCGGTCAGCGACGCCCATTCGACGGAGAGCATGGACAGCCGCGGCTCGCGGCCGAGTGCGACGAGCAGCGTCGCGCCGTTGACGGCGAGCAGGATGCGCAGTATCGAGCCGAGGTTGCGAAAATCCGGCAATGCGGGAGGCTCCGACGGTTGTCTTATAATCCCATGCATAGCGGATGCAATATGCAAGCATCATGCCGGATGTCGGCAGTCGCTGACGCTGCGGGGCAGCCTGGCGCATGCCAGGGCGATCCCGTTAGTGAGCGCCGCTCTGGCGGACGTGGTCGTAGACCTGCGTCGTCCGCACGACGCGCTGCCCTCACCCGCGAGAATCATGCCCGACCCGGATCCGTCGCTTCCTCCCGACACTGCACGAATACCGAGCGCCGCCAGTGCGCTGCCGTCCGGCGGCACTTGGTCGGGCCGTTTCGGCGAGCCGATGTCCGAGCGGATGCAGCGCTTCAACGCTTCGGTGGATTTCGACCGGCGCCTGGCGAGCGCCGATATCGCGGGGTCCCGCGCGCATGCCCGGATGCTCGCGGCGCAACAAATCCTGACAACGGACGATCTGGCGGCGATCGAGCGCGGACTGGCACTTATCGAACGCGAAATCGCGACGGGAGAATTCGTCTGGCAGCGCGCGCTCGAAGATGTGCACTTCAACATCGAGCGCCGGCTGACCACCCTCGTCGGCGACGCTGGCAAACGGCTCCATACGGCGCGCTCGCGCAACGACCAGGTCGCGACCGATATCCGCTGGTGGCTGCGCGAATCGGTCGATTCACTGTGCGCACAACTGGTCGCACTGCGCCGCGCGCTGCTGGATCTCGCCGAACGCCACGCCGACACGATCATGCCGGGCTTCACCCACATGCAGGTCGCGCAACCGGTGACGTTCGGTCATCACCTGATGGCGTACGACGCGATGCTCGCGCGCGACGTCGAGCGATTCCAGGACGCACGCAAGCGCATCAACCGGCTGCCGCTCGGCAGCGCGGCGCTCGCCGGCACGAGCTTCGCGATCGATCGTGACCGCGTCGCACGCGAGCTTGGCTTCGACGCCGTGTCGACCAACTCGCTCGATGCGGTGTCCGATCGCGATTTCGCCATCGAGTTCGCGGCTGCGGCGGCGCTCGTCATGGTGCATTTGTCGCGATTCGCCGAGGAGCTCGTACTGTGGTCCACGCCGCGGTTCGGCTTCGTGCAACTCGCCGATCGCTTCTGCACGGGCAGCTCGATCATGCCGCAGAAGAAGAATCCCGACGTGCCCGAGCTCGTGCGCGGCAAGTCCGCACGCGTCATCGGGCACGTGACGGCGCTGCTGGTGCTGATGAAAGGCCAGCCACTCGCGTACAACAAGGACAACCAGGAAGACAAGGAGCCGCTGTTCGACACGGTCGACACGCTCGCCGATTCGCTGGCGATCATGACGGACCTCGTCGCGACGGGTCTCGTGCCAAACGTCGAGCGGATGCGCGATGCCGCGCGCGAAGGCCACGCCACGGCGACCGACCTCGCCGACTACCTGGTGCGCAAGGGTCTCGCATTTCGCGACGCGCACGAAGCAGTTGCGCGCGCCGTGCGCATCGCCGAAGCACGCGGGTGCGAGCTGGCCGCGCTGACACTCGACGACCTGCGGGAGTTCTCGGCACTGATCGACGCCGACGTGTTCGACGTGCTGACGCTCGATGGCTCGGTGAAGAGCCGCGATCACCCAGGCGGCACGGCGCCGCGGCAGGTCCGCTCGGCGATCGCCGCGGCGCGCCGCGACCTGAACCCGTCCGATCCGCCGTGCTGACGCGCACGCGCCGCTCGACGACAACGCCCGCGCCCGACTTCCGCACGCCTTGCACGGCGCAGCACTCTTCCTGGAGCAGACATGAACGGTAAGAAACTCGCGTTCCTCGGCCTCGGCGTCATGGGCTACCCGATGGCGGGCCATCTTGCGAAAGCGGGCCATAACGTCACCGTGTTCAATCGCACTGCCGCTAAAGCCGCCAAGTGGGTCGGGCAGCACGGCGGGCAATCGGCGCCGTCGCCGGCGGACGCGGCGCGCAACGCCGACATCGTGCTGATGTGCGTCGGCAACGACGACGACGTGCGCGCCGTGGGCACCGAAGCGCTCGCGGCGATGCCGAGCGGTTCGATCCTCGTCGATCACACGACGGCGTCGGCGGAAGTCGCGCGCGAAATGAGCGCTGCCGCAAAGGCGCGCAGCGTCGATTTCCTCGATGCGCCGGTGTCGGGCGGCCAGGCAGGCGCCGAAAACGGCAAGCTGACGATCATGGTCGGTGGCGACGAAGCCGTGTTCGGCAAGGCGCAATCCGTGCTCGAGCACTACGCGCGCGCGGTGACGCTGATGGGTCCGGTGGGCGCCGGCCAGTTGACGAAGATGGTGAACCAGATCTGCATCGCCGGGCTCGTGCAGGCCCTGTCGGAAGGCATCAACTTCGCGCAGCGCGCGGGCCTCGACGCCGAGCGCGTGCTCGACGTGATCAGCAAGGGGGCGGCGCAGTCGTGGCAGATGGAGAATCGCGGCAAGACGATGGTCGCCGACAAGTTCGATTTCGGCTTCGCTGTCGACTGGATGCGCAAGGACCTCGGCATCTGCCTCGACACGGCGCGCGCGAACGGCGCCGCGCTGCCGGTCACCGCAGTCGTCGACCAGTTCTACGCGCGCGTTCAGGCGCGCGGCGGCAGCCGCTGGGACACGTCGAGCCTGATCCGCCTGTTGCGCGACGCGAAGTAGCGCGTCAGCCGTCGACGCGATCGCCGTCGACGACGCGTACCTCGTAAGTGATCTCGACGGTGTGCGCGAGCATGATCGTCGCCGAGCAGTATTTTTCCTTCGACAGCTTGACCGCTCGCTCGACCTGGTGCGGGTCGAGCCCGCGGCCCGCGACTGCGTACTTGAGATGGATCCGCTTGAACACCTTCGGCTCGACCGGGGCGCGTTCCGCCTCGGCATCGACGACGCAGTCGGCGACGGGTTGCCGGGCGCGCTTCAGGATCCAGATGACGTCGAACGCCGTGCAGGCGACGGCGCCCCCCAGCATCATTTCCATCGGCCGCATGCCCACGTTGCGGCCCCCGGCCTCCGGGGCGCCGTCGATGACCACCGCGTGGCCGCTGCCGCTTTCGACGACAAAAGAGACCTGTTCAGACCATTTGACCCTTGCCTTCATCGCACTCCCTGAGATCGTGGATGTTGCGGCGCTGCTGACCGCCCATCGCTGATTTCCGGCCCTTCGCGAATATGCGGCTTGCATTGTGCAGCGCAATATGGAATGCTTACGCCTGTTCGCGGTTCAGCCGTCCTCCTCCTTCGGCACCGCGGACGCATTCCTCCATTCTCCTCCTATGGTGGAATCCTCGGCGCGGTCGACTCGACCGCGCCTTTTTTTAGGTTGCGTTGCACTGCACCACGACCGTCGTCGTACCGCCTCCCCGCGGGCAAGTCGACGCTTTAATAGGTCGGTCGGACCGCGAATTGACGGCCCCGCCACAAGAATAGTACAATCATTGACTTTGCTGAATTTAGCCGCCTCCGGCGCTCGCCTGGGCGGGAACGACAGGATTCTCCGATGAAAACCTTCTCTGCCCGGCCCCGCGACATCACGCGCGCCTGGTACGTCGTCGACGCATCCGACAAGGTGCTCGGCCGGCTCGCGACCGGGATCGCGCTGCGCCTGCGCGGCAAGCACAAGGCGATCTACACGCCGCACATGGACACGGGCGATTTCATCGTCGTGACGAACGTCGACAAGATTCGCGTCACCGGCAACAAGGCCGACGACAAGCTCTATCACCGGCACAGCGGTTATCCGGGCAGCATCCGGACGACCTCGTTCGGCGAGATGCAGGCCAGGTTTCCGGGCCGGGCGCTCGAAAAGGCCGTCAAGGGCATGCTGCCGAAGGGTCCGCTCGGCTACGCGATGATCAAGAAGCTGAAGTGCTACGCGGGCCCGTCGCATCCCCATTCGGCGCAGCAACCGTCCGCGCTCGAGATCTGACCTCCAATTATTCGGCGGTGACGCCCTCGCGGGCGCGCTGACTCCCAAACCTATGATCGGCAACTACCATTACGGCACCGGACGCCGCAAGACGTCCGTCGCGCGGGTCTTCATCAAGCGCGGCGACGGCAAGATCGTCGTCAACGACAAGCCCGTCGACGAGTTCTTCACGCGCGAAACCGGCCGGATGGTCGTTCGCCAGCCGCTGGTGCTGACCAACCACGAGAAGACGTTCGACATCATGGTCAACGTCATCGGCGGGGGCGAATCGGGGCAGGCGGGCGCCGTACGGCACGGCATCACGCGCGCACTGATCGATTACGATGCGCAACTGAAACCCACGCTGTCGAAGGCAGGGCTCGTCACCCGCGACGCCCGCGAAGTCGAGCGCAAGAAGGTCGGTCTGCACAAGGCGCGGCGGCGCAAGCAGTTCTCGAAGCGCTAGCCGCCCACCCGGGCCACCCCGGCACACGGACGAAGTGGAGAACAGGGCCGCCCGATCGGGCGGCCTTTTTCATTGCCGGCATCCGGGCGGCTCGTCATCCGGCGCCATCGGCTAGAATTGGCTACCACCAGCGGAAACGAACATGATCACCGTAGGCATCGTCGGCGGAACGGGGTACACGGGCGTGGAACTGTTGCGGCTCCTGGCGCAGCACCCCGAGGCCCGCGTGCGGGCTATCACGTCGCGCAAGGACGCGGGAACGAGGGTCGCACAG
>Ga0207697_10001614_pt1 | contig 12176 bp, 6 predicted proteins | sample KBSSwiS5withPhiX_FD_184293 | JGI IMG/M metagenome (GOLD analysis project Ga0207697, IMG submission 184293) | Switchgrass rhizosphere microbial communities from Kellogg Biological Station, Michigan, USA, with PhiX - S5 (SPAdes) (version 2) | ecosystem: Host-associated > Plants > Roots >... | reverse complement strand
GCGGCCGTACAATCGGACCCGAACGCGCCAAAGGAAGATGTCGTGGAAATTCTGCGGGCGGCCGGTCCGCCGAAGTACAACCAACCGCCACAGTTTGGAAATTCGGGTGAACCGCACAGCGTTCTCGCTGGTCTTCCGCTGCCAATTGTTATCACGACGAATTACGACGATTTCATGGTTCGCGCTCTTAAATGGAAATTGAAAGACGCGCGCCGCGAGATTTGCCGCTGGCAGGACATCCTGCAGCACGTGGAATCGATTTTCGAAAAAGAGCCTGGTTACAGACCAACGCCCGCCAATCCGCTCGTGTTCCATTTGCATGGCGCGCTCGACGTCTCCGAGTCGCTCGTATTGACTGAAGACGATTATTTAACGTTCCTCGCGAACATGGCCGCCAAACCGAATCTTCTCCCCGAGGTCGTGCAACAGGCCTTTGCCGCCACCAGCTTTTTGTTCATTGGCTATCGTTTGGGCGACTGGAATTTCCGCGTCCTCTTTCAGACTTTGCGCGCGCGGCAACAATTCAGCAGCATCGTCGTGCTAAAACCCCCAGATGAATCCGATCCAAATCGCGCGGCGCATCAGGCTTATTTCGAAAAATTTTACGGCGCCATGGATATGAAAGTCTTCTGGGGCACAGCCCGAGAGTTTTCTTCGCAGTTGGATGAGCGCTGGAAAATCTTCGAACAAACGAAAAAATGAGCGCTGACCCGGTTACTGTCGAATCAAAGGACGTTCTGCCGCCGAAGAGCGGCCGCGAGTTGGACGACAAGACCTGGGAGCGGCTATTGAAACGCATCAGGGACGACAAGTGCACGCCCGTGATTGGTGCTGGTGCGTGCACAGCGCCTCCCACTGGTGCTGATCCGGTAGAATGGGCGAAATTGAATTACCCATCGAAGGAACAGATCGCGCTCAAGTTCGCGGCTGATTACGCCTATCCTCTCGACGATGCAACCAAGCTGGAGCGAGTGGCGAAATATGTGGCAGCGACCGATGACATCATGGCTCCGAAAGAGGCGTTCGCCGAACACTACGGTAATCTGCCTTCACCGAACTTTTCGGGGTGGCCTAACGAACCGCACCGGGTTTTGGCTGATCTTCCTTTTCCAGTCTATCTCACAAGTAACTTTGACGATTGGATGTTTCGCGCGCTGACCGAATACAAGAAACGAGATGCGCGCCTTGCTATCTGTCGTTGGAATCGGCATATCCCTGAGAAAGCGCCAAGTTTTGATCCGGACTTTGCTTATTCAGTAGCCAATCCACTTGTTTATCACTTTCACGGTTGCACGCCGTGGCCGGAATCGGCGGTAGTGACCGAGGACGATTACTTTGAGTTCCTGATCAACATCTCGCGAGACTACAAGTCGCTCGCGCACAGAGTCGACCGAGCGTTAGGAGGCGCGCTGCTCTTTTTGGGCTACACCCTGTCGGACTGGGATTTTCTGGTGCTCTTCCGACTGTTCGCAAATAAGCTGCGCGATAGTGGTAATACGCACATCGCGGTGCAACTGGAGCCTTCTGACGCGCCAGGCGAGCAGGCAGAGAAAGCGGCCAAGGCCGTGAAGTATCTCGATTCGTATTTCGGTAGCGCGCAGGTGAAAATTTATTGGGGCACTTGTCAGGAGTTTTGCGAGGATCTGCGAGTACGTTGGGAAGCGTTCAGCCGAGGATGAGCGATTCGCCTTTCGTCGGACCGCGGCCTTTTGAGAAGGAGGACAGTGATCGCTTTTTCGGTCGCACGCGCGAGACGGAGGAGCTTCTCTCATTGATAATCGCACATCGGGCTGTGCTTGTTTATGCGCAATCGGGAGCAGGCAAAAGCTCGTTATTGCGGGCAGGCGTTATCCCGCGCCTGGAGAATCAGCAGTACCAGGTTATGCGATCCGCACGTGTTCATGGATTGCTGCCAAAGGATGTTCCACCCGAGAGCGTGCAAAACATTTTTGTTTATCATGCGCTTCAGTATTGGGCAGCAACATTGCCTAACGGGCAATCGATCAAAGATCATGCGAAGACCACGTTGTCCGAGTTTCTCAAGCCGCTGGTTGCTGCGCCAGCAGCAGACGAAGAGAGCTCGCCACCGTTAATCGTGATCCTGGATCAGTTCGAAGAATTCTTTACGACCAATCAGCATCGCTGGCAGGAACGACGCCCGTTTTTCGATCAGCTGGCACAGGCCCTGCACGAGTTACCGACGATGAAGGTTGCTTTCGTCATGCGCGAAGAATATATCGCGCAACTGGAGCCGTTCGCCGATTTGCTCCCGGAGAAGTTGCGGCCACGCATGCACTTGGAGCGACTGCGCGGCAATGCGGCGCGTTCCGCAGTCGTGCAACCTTTTCAGAACCGCGGCTTTTCCTTCGATCCGAACGCAGCGGACGAATTGATGGCAGAGCTTTCGGAAATTCGAGTAGCAGAAGGTGACAAGTTCCGTGAAACGCGCGGCGAATTTGTCGAACCGGTTCAGCTTCAAGTGGTGTGCCAATCGCTGTGGGAAAATCTGCCCTCGGAATGGAAGAACGGAGCGAACGCAAGTAGCGACGGATCGCATCTGATCACGGCCGAATACATCGAACGTTTCGGCGACGTGGATAACGCTTTGGCATGCTATTACGATCGTTCAGTTGAAAGAGCTACTGCTGCCAGTGAAGGCAGGATCGGAGAAGGTGAATTGCGGCGTTGGTTTGGAACAGCTTTGATAACGCCCACCGGAACACGCGGACTTGCTTTTCGCGGTGCGCCTGGAGCTACCTGGAGAATACCGGGCCTGGCACTCAAAGAACTGGAGGAAGCACATGTTATACGCCGCGAAGACCGTTCCGGCACAACAACTCACGAGCTGACCCACGATCGATTCATCGAACCAATACAGAAGTCGAATGAGAAATGGCTCGCACATTATCAGGATGCGGAGCGGTCTCGAGCTAAGTTGGAGGAACACGTCGCCCGCGGTGATGACCTGCTGGATGAATTAGCACTGCATGATGCAGAGCAGTATCTGAAATCGCCAGCGGCGAAGATTCTCGGTGCAACGCCGGAGGCGCAACTGCTTGTGACGCGCAGCCGGAAGCAACTGGATGAAGCCGAAAGACGCCGGAAAGAGGAATTGCATGAAGCACAGCAGCGCGCTGAAGAGCAGGAACGGCTGCATAAGGCCGAGAGTGAACGGGTAAAGCTTCTTCGGCGACAGCGGAACTTCAGCGTAATAGTCATCGTTTTGGGCGTGATTGTCCTTCTCGCGGGAGCAGCTTTCTACTTCGTACTTAGCGAACAAGTTCGGGACCACGTCGAGAAGGGTCGGAGTTCCAGAGAAAGGGCAAAAGCAGATTTGCGCGATGCAATGGATCCGATCCGAGACGTCACTGCGCTGCGGAATCTGGCGGTTGCTCTGAATTTGAATCGCAAGGATACCGAAGCGGCGAAGCTCGCTGGGGACTTATTATTACAGCGCGTTTGGTGTCCACCCGCGGCGCCCGAGGTACGCTATCGGCAGGACACATTACTCGCAGCGACCTTCGCTCCCGGAGGAAGTAACAGCGAAATTTTCGCTATAGCGGGCGATGGTCAATTGCTCTTCTGGAATGGCGGGCGCGAACTGTCGAGCGTGCGGTCTTTATTTCATAAGCCGAAGCAGGACCTTCAACACATCGTCCAACCTGGCTTCGCCTCTTTTAGTCCCGATGGACACTGGCTTTTCATTATTCGTCCGACGCTCGCTTCGGCTGTAAACGCCGGACCTGCTGAGCAAGGCGCTGCTCCACAGGGAGTAGGAGGAGGAGGGAGTTCCGCCAGCGGCAACGAACCGTCCAAACTGCAAATCTGGCGGTGGTCGACAGAGAGTCGAAATTATGAATCCGCTGGCCAGGACGTGAAGATTAAGCGGCTTCCAGGTTCGCGCATTACCTTTGCTTGGACTCCCGAATCAGACCGGGTTGTGCTTATCAGTACGCGCGGCACGAGCGATGTTGAATGTGCCTTTTGGGAGGTGAAGGGAAACACTTTTGAAGAGCGCGCGGATTTATCGAGTGAACTCAACAGGATGAAAATCGTGGCGCTTGCCTTCGCCGCGTATCGCAGCGGCATCGCTGCAGTCTATGTCGACCCGGCAGATCCGGTACTGCGCAACGTAAGTTTCATCGGCGCGGATGATGTCCAAGTAATACCCAGCACTATTCACGGTAAGGACTCGATTACATTGCCCGATGGTTTCCAACCCAATGGCGTCGCGTTCGGGCCGGGCAGCGATCAACTTACGCTGACGAGTTGGAGCGGTATCCGAATTCTTGATCTGCGGGATGAAAACCCCACTCCATTTCCTCCACCGACATTTCGCGATCAGTTTATGCGCATACTCCCGGGATCGCGTCGTGTTACTAAACGTTTCGTGGTGCTATCGCTGTACGGTCGAGTCGAAATCGACGAGGTTGCGCTGTCAGACGAAGCGTCAGAACGAATCATACAGTATCCGGCTGAGCCTATAGTTTTCCGAGGTTCAATCGGTATTCCACAATTCAGTCCCGATGAACAACGATTGCTGATTGTATCTGGCGGAACATGGAATGTTTTCGACAGCATGCGTCTAATCGATGTCAGTCCGTTGTATCGGAAGGGGCGGGCTGCACCTGGAAAACTCGAAGAGAAACCTGCGCCTCCGTGGTTGGCAGATATTGCCAGCGCGGTGAGCGCACTCGACACCAGCGGCGATGGCTCTTTGACGACACTGGAAGATGTGCGGAAAAAGTACCCTCGAAGCAAAAGCGGTGATGCCTACGAATCCATTTGGAAGCGTTTTTTTCCAGATGAGTCCCAACGATAGAGCGACTGCGGTCGAACGCTGAAGGTCCGACGCCGGTCATTGCCGGCGGAGGGGCTCGAACCCACACGACCTTGCGGCCACTGGATTTTGAGTCCAGCGCGTCTGCCAATTCCGCCACGCCGGCATCAGCGAAAGGTGATAGTACAAAGCATCGAACGAAGCTCAAATTTCAATCGCGCTTCCAGGAAGAGAAGCAATCGTTTTGTGCCGTTCCTGTCGCAGGGAATCGAGCGCCAAACCAGCAAGTATATAAAAACTAAGTTCCGGGCGACGGCCAACATTTGCTCGCACCACGAAATTACATTGGAGGGAGTTGTGAGGGAGAAGTTGGAAATCTTGTTTGGGCGCTTTGTTCCAACGGCGCAGAATTCCGGCGGTGAATTTGGGGAATTCGTGAGGGAAACCTTACTGCTGCTGTTCCGCCGGTTTCTGCTTTTTGCGCGGGATGTGCGGTACAATCGCGCAAGCCATTACAACTGCGAGCCACGCCCCAGAGTTGAATGGCCACACGTAATCAATTCCTCGGTTGCAATCCATTCGCCACCAGTTTCGGCCACTTGGATTTGGTATCATCACCATAAACACTGGCATCACGGGCATTATCGAAGTCGGCGTTAAGAGCGATCCGACAGCCCGTGCAGTGTTGGCAAACCATCGCTACAAAACCGCATCTCGTCGGGGGCTGCGTGTCGGCTAGTCGTAAATTAGAGCCCTGTCCCAAGCGTTTTGTTTCACCTAGTGGCACCGTCCACCGACTGTCGAACTTGATGACATCAGGGCCGGATAATTTGTCATCCGGCAAGCAAAACCGGCGGATAAACAGCCGAAAGAATAGACCGCCCCCCACACCGCAGGCGCGAAGGGCGGCTGTTCCCCCCAGAACAACTTTGAATCGGAAGTCAGACCGACGCCGCGCTTATCTTTCGGTTCAACCCGGGCGTGCGCGGTTAGGGATAGGCGCGCGCATGGTTTCGCAGCCGTCCCTCACCGCGGGGTATCTCGTCAAGCTGCAGGCTTAACGAACTCGACGATTACAGCGTAGCGTCCAATGCCTGCAAACCGCGAGGTGGTCCTAAAATTTCGCGAATGAGGATTGCCTGCCGCAAACTCGATTTCGATCCGAGCAGGGTGACGATATCTGTTTTGGAACCTGCGTGTTTGACAAGTATCTGACTTGCCGTCGCGTCCGACTCCACAGCCGTTTTGATCATCGCCGATTGCTGAGAATCGACCGGGAATGCCTTATGAACTTCGAACGTTGCCGCAGACAAAGCCGGAGCAACTGGAACGATTTCCTGCAACTCGCCCGATTTTTCAAGGGAAGCTCTTTCTGGTTCGTTGACGTCCTGTTTCTCTGCGCGTTGGCGAGGTAATCGCCACACACGTTGGAGCGCGGGTGGGGGTTGTACAGGTGCCAGTGGCCGAGGCGGAATATTACTTCGCGGGACAACGGGTGAAGGAGGAGTTGAAGTTGGGGGCTGACCTAGAGCTTCGAGGAATTTACGAATTCGATCCGCATCGGATTCGCGTGGCGCAGGTTGAATTGGTCGGGAAGGGTGTGGCGTCGGTGAGCTCGACGTGTCATTCGAATCGCTCTTTTTTGCTTTGGTTATCGCTTTCGACAACAACTGAAACAAAGCTGCGGCAGCGATCAGCAGAAAGAAAAGTAGATTGTCGAGACTAACCGCGAACATGGCTACAAGGTCATCGAAGATTTAACGGATCACGTCCCATCCGTGCGTGGTTTGTCTCCGCCGGCAATGGATTCGCGCATCGAAGTGTCGGCCTGGACATTTTTCATCCGGTAATAATCCATTATTCCGAGATGCCCGGCGCGAAACGCCTCGGCCATAGCCATCGGTACCTGCGCCTCTGCTTCGACTACCTTCGCGCGCATTTCCTGCGTTCTGGCGCGCATCTCTTGCTCGACAGCAACCGCTGCTGCTCTGCGTACTTCAGCTTTTGCTTGCGCGACGCGCTTGTCTGCCTCGGCTTGTTCGGTCTGCAATTTCGCGCCGATATTATCGCCCACGTCAACGTCGGCAATGTCGATCGAGAGAATCTCGAACGCGGTATTACTATCGAGACCCTTGGCGAGAACCGTCTTCGAGATGCGATCGGGATTTTCCAACACCTCCTTGTACGAATGCGCCGAACCAATCGCGCTCACAATGCCTTCGCCGACTCGCGCAATAATGGTTTCTTCGGTCGCGCCACCGACGAATCGATCAAGATGCGAGCGCACGGTGACTCGCGCTTTGACCTTCACGCCGATACCATCCTGCGCAACGCCATCAATCGTGGAGCGGCCCATCGTCGGGCTCGGCGCGTCAATGACTTTGGGATTGATACTCGTGCGCACCGCTTCGAGCACAGTTTTGCCTGTTCCCTTGGTGGCAAGATCGATAGCGCACGCACGATTGAAGTCGAGGGTAATGCCAGCTTTGTCGGCAGCGATCAAAGCGAGGACTACATGGCTAACGTCGCCGCCCGCGAGGTAATGCGCTTCAAGCGGATCGCTGGGGACGTCGAGACCGGCTTTCACAGCTGTGATCCGATTATCGACAATTAATCCCACCGGCACCTTGCGCAGCCGCATTCCGACCATTTTGCCGAGGCCCACCGGCGCATTCGCGATCCGAGCTCGTAACCAGAGGCCGAAGAAATTGAAAAGAACAATCGCGAGCACAAATGCGAATACCGCCAGTACCGCGAGGCCGATGAGATAAAGCGATTCCATGTTGCTCGAAATCCTATCGAAGCAGATGTGAGACGAAAAGTTCTAATTGACCGAGCTTTAAAATCGGCGTCTCAGGAGATGGTGCTCGGGGGGGGACTTGAACCCCCATGCCTTTCGGCATACGCCCCTCAAACGTACGTGTCTGCCATTCCACCACCCGAGCGTGAGAGGGAGCAAACTTTCCGCAGACAGCAATCGCTGGCAAGTGTCGAGTGCACTCTTCTTCCTTCTGCTCATGCTCGTGCTCGTAATTGATGACTCAAGACAAACGGAATTCTTTGCAGAATGAAGTGTCAGCGATTCACGATTAAACTTCGAACAGGAGCATGAGCACGAGCGCGAGCGAGGAAGAGTGGATCAAAATCGATCTGCACATTCACACCCTCGACGATCCCAAAGACGCCGTGGATTTTTCGGCGCATCAATTGTTAGAACGGGCGCGCTCGCTTGGATTTCGCATCCTCGCGATCACCCTGCACGACGCTGTCTTTGATCGGAAGGAAGTATTCGCGGACGCCGCGGCAATGGGCATTCTGCTGATTCCCGCGGCCGAGGTACGTTTGCTCGGGGCTGATGTGATTGTGTTGAATGTCACCGCGGAAGAGATCGCGCAGGTGAAAAATTTCGATGATTTGCGGCGGCTCCGGGCGCACCGAGGCAATTCTATTTTTACCATTGCGCCGCACCCGTTCTATGTTGTCGGCGGCTCAATCGGATCGCGGCTGTTCGCAGAGATCGATTGTTTTGATGCGATTGAGTTCTGTCATTTTCACATTGGCCTGTTCAATCCGAATCGCCGAGCAAAACGAGTCGCAACCCGGTTTAGCAAACCAATGATCGCCACTTCCGATGCGCATCGATTGCACGCCTTTGGCCGGCACTACACCAGTATGCCGATGCCGCGCGCGCTTACGATCGAGGATGTTCTTTCCGGTTTGCGCAGCGGCCCGCTGCGCCTAACAAGTCCATCTTCCACCGTGAAAGATTTTCTAAGTGCCATCTATTTCGTTTTCCTCGCGCATCCGTTTCGTGTGCGGCGAAAGATGGCAACTCCCAGAGCGGCCAGGCGTACAGGAACCCTCCCGCCTCAGTGCTGAGGAGCAGGTTTGGTCAGATCGTAAATTGCGCCCCAATCACCCGAAGCGACGAGGAATGCTGTCGTTTCCCATGGGTGGGTGCTCGACTGATAGTTTGTTTTTTCGTCCTGGCCCCAAAAGATATAGCGCACGTTTAATGCTTTCGCCGCATCACGCCAGTTTGCTGCGCCGTTCATCAGGGCGGTTAACTGATCGTTGGTCTTACCGTAATCGAATCCTTCGGTCCACAAGTGACCGGGGTAGCCGAGCACAGCTTTGCGGCCTTGCAGCAAAATTGGTTGATTGAAGGTAGGAAAAGTCGCGAACCGCGCGTCCATCGGCAAGGGCCGAAGTGCCGTGCCGATGTGATCGAGCCTGGCTCGCTCAATCAATCCAAAGCCCGGGTGTCCAACAGACAGGCCGCCAAGGAGGCTGACAAATCCCGAACCAAAGAGCAGCAGGCACATTACGGCCCGTTCGGGGAAGACCCAGCGTCCGATGATGTCGCTCCACAGAAAAGGCAGAATAAGAAAGTAGCCCCACACCATGAGCTTGAGATTGTCCCATTCCCACGGCGCGGTTTGAACGAAATACCCGAAAGCGAAAATCACGACTGCCGCCATCACGAACGCGATGTCCGCTGGCGGCCTGTCGCCCCACCGCCACTTGCCCTTCCAAATACGCCAGACGCACAATCCAACAAGCACCAATGCCAATGGCACCCATAAACCGAAATTGGGCAGCCAAAATTGGAAAAACGGAGCGATGACGCCGTTCCATGTTTTTTGCAACAGAATGCCAGGCCCCGTCGAAGATCCCCAATCCTTCGGCCCAAGCCGGAAGAAAGGCGCAGCGAATTCGGTCGAATCCTGAGCCCATCCGGGATGCCACTTCAGCACCGATGCCGCGCGAAATTGATCTGTTGTTAGCCACACAAAAAAAGTCGCCGGGATGAAAGCCGCGATCAGCAGGGCAGCAGCGTGTCTGCGAATTGGTGCGCCGCGGAAAATATCCGGCCACATCTTCGGATGCGAAATCAAGCGACCGATGCCAGCCATGCCCTCATTGCGAACTACGTTACCGATAAATTTAATTTCGGTTGCCCGTTCAAAAAACAATCCGACAAACAGCACGATGCTCAGCGCGATGAAAGTGTGCAGGTGAAACAGCGGCAGCGAAGCGTAAATCGAAAGTTCGACCCACCAGGGCAGGGGACCCTTCCGGTCGCCTTGGTCGTTGACCACCGCGGTCTCAGTTTTGGCGGCGTCACCAGGCTGGTCGGCGTCAGCAGCCACAGTTACGGGAGCTTGGGTAAAAAATCTTTCGCGCCAATGCCACAGCAACACCAAGCCCGCCGGGATGGCATAAAGCCAACCGCGCTGCGTAACGAGCATGGACAACGCAATGCTTTTCCAAGCGATAGGCTTGTGCGCGATATCCGCTGCCGCGCCTTGATAATCCAAAAACTTGAATGTCTTAAAAAACTGAAATCCGGCTATACCGCCGTTAAACAAAAAACCTGCAACAGCGAACGTGCCGCCCCACCGGTAGAACCCATAAAAGATCGCGAGTGAAGAGAGCAATCCGACCCACACCAACCCGATCAACAGATCGATGTGAACCAGCGAAAGCAGCGCGTTGAACAGGTCGATGCCGGCTGGGTATCTTAATTTGCTGAAGACGAAGATCGGATTGTCCGGCCAAAGAGCGACGCCGTTAGCGAAATTCTTGATGAGCGTCAGGTGCAGTGAAAGATCGCCAAGATTATTTGGGGACTGAATCTTGAGTTCGCTGCCATCAATGTACAGCAGCCAGACAAACGATCGCACGGCAAAGACGGCGAAACAGATTGCGACCGCCCAGAACCAGACGCTGCGATAACGCATCAGAGCCGCTGGAAGCGCATTCTTCACGTCTTCGTCTCCAGGAGATTTTCGCGGCCTTTTTTCTATTGTCGGAACGGAAGCGGCCTTCTGTACAAACCAGCCATCTCGAGTTCCAAGCAAAGCTGCGATTGCGAATGCGGCGCCACACAGCAGCGCCAGAGCTGCGCTAACCGCATTCAGCCCTCTTCCCACGAGCCCCAGGACAACTGCGCAGACCACCGACAAATTGACGAACGTAACCCCAGCTGTGACCCACTTCATGGAACTTTGGCGGGTGAAGGAGAAAGCTCGGGTGAAGGAGAAGGCGCCGGTGACAGAGAAGCCGCCGGAGAAGGAGAAGGCGCGGGTTTCGGCGCGCTGCCATCAAAATCCGGCGCTCTGCCTGGGAATATGTCTTTAAACACTTTGGCGCTGAAAAAGATCTTGGATGGGTCCTGGTAGTTACGCAGCGTCATCATGTCCGTGTAATACTTGCCTTTCAATTTTGATTCGATGTCTTTGATTTTGTCCTGCTGCACCATGAGAAAATCGCCATCGAGATCCGCCGGCATGTTTCCGCCTTCATAATAGCCGACGCGATCGAAATCTCCCAAGACCCACGGAAGCGGGTAAATACTGGAGCGAATCAAATGTCCCGTAAGATGATAATTGGAGGGATCTCGCTTCGCCATTGTTAGAAGCGGTTTCGTCAACTTAAAGATATCATTGTACGTCTGGACGTACGCGTAGGGCTCCTCTGGAGAACTACACTTAAAGTAATTGAGCCAAACGGATGAGCCGAGCGATATGCCGAGAACGACGCCTGTCGTGATGTAAATTTTGCGGAGATGCTTTGGGCGCACGAGGAATACCGCCGCGCCAAAGATAAACAGGAGCGGCCATCCAAAACTGATGATGCACCAGGGCGTCTTATATTTGACTATGCTGTAGGCAACGAGGCTGCCCACACCATAGATCGCCAGAAAACGCAGGCTGAGATTAAACTTCTGGGAAAGCTTGCGCCGAAACAGGATGACAACGCCAAGGATGAACGACAGAATTAATCCCACCAGCATAGGCAGCTCGTAACCGAAAAAGTCGGACCGTTTGATGTCGAAGTGAGGCATCATCAATCCCAGCCAGTAATCCCACGCCTTCTCGTGGCCGTGACCCGCAGCGCCAGTCTCTGTCCATGCCTTAAACGCCAGATATAGGCCTTTGACGCCGTCCCAATTAAAGAATGTGCCCGAATAGAAGAAGACGATGGCAAATCCCCCTGCGATCACGATCATGCAGAGATCGATCCAGCTCCAGGTTTGCCTGGCGGGCTTGGCATCCGGCACGCGACTCAGCCAGTAAGACACTGCCAGAGTTGGAATCGCGAGCACGGCGCACGCGACATGGATAGCGTAAGTTTCCTTCGTGAGGATCATGCCGATTAATCCCACGCCGGCATACCGCAAATAGGTAAGCGTGCCGCGCCTCCACAAACCCAGCAGCCCCAAAATGAAAATCATCGAGAAGAACTGCAGCCACACTTCGTGAATGGCGTAACGGCCGTAGAAAACGAAGCCGGGCGATATTGCCATGGCCAGCGCAGCGATGCGGCTCACGTTTCGTCCGACGACCGGCTCGAACTTCAAAGCAACCCAAACACAGCTGATGCTCAAAAT
>Ga0207697_10001613_pt1 | contig 12177 bp, 12 predicted proteins | sample KBSSwiS5withPhiX_FD_184293 | JGI IMG/M metagenome (GOLD analysis project Ga0207697, IMG submission 184293) | Switchgrass rhizosphere microbial communities from Kellogg Biological Station, Michigan, USA, with PhiX - S5 (SPAdes) (version 2) | ecosystem: Host-associated > Plants > Roots >... | reverse complement strand
CTTTGGCGAAACTGCCATTGAGGTTGATGGCAACTGATCTCATCATTCCATTGCTCCATTACTCCACCACTCCATGAATTCTGCACTACGCGCCGCCGTAATCGCCGAATGGCGTGGCCTACCTCAGAGAAAACTGCAACCTGACAGGTGGCAATCCGCGTACGAGCTGATGCCAAAGCTTATGCAACGCCTTGGGTTGCGCGAGCGCCTGCGCGAAGCGGAAGTGATTGAAGCCTGGTCAAAAATCGTCGGCGACTTCATCGCTGCGCACTCAGCTCCGGTCGCCTTGCGCGAAGGAATTCTTTATGTTCGCGTGCTGCAACCCGCATTGCACTACGAACTCGAACAAATCTCCAAGGCGGAAATCCTGCGAAAACTAAAACAACGCTTCGGCGGAAAAACGATCCGTGACGTTCGCTTCCGCGTCGGCTGATTTGAAGCTATAGCTTGTTTTTTTGGGGGGCGTCCTCTGCTGCGCAAAAATCAAAAAATTCCGCGCGTTTCTTGGAAACTTTAGCTCACGGACTTCGGATAGATCGGTGAGGTGAACACGCAGGATCAAATTTTCGACGCTTTTTCTTTACAAGCGCTGCAGCGCTTTGCTACAACGGTCCACGGCAAGGCCTCGCGAGCGCAAGCGGATGGGAATCGCGAAACCCATTTTAAGAGCTGCTCATGAACATAATCGGGAAGACCTTAGTCCCAGCGTTGGCGTTGATTTCTATCGCGTACTTTGGTTGTCGAAGTCTCTCCACAAGCCGGAATAATGCGCCTTCAGGGTCAGCAATAAATGGCATGCTGTACTACCTGCCGATTGGCAAGATTACAATCAAGGGTGAATTCAAGGAATTGACGCCGGCACCGACGCCATGTCCAACATGTTCGCCTAAAACGTCGCCCGCTAAAGCCTCAGGAGATCAAAAGGGTGCGAGTGCTCAAGCTAGTGCCTCGCCTGCGCGTGGTGGCGACTCGACAGACGTGTCCATGGGCTCAGCTTCGCAACTGACGATTACTCTCACGTCCGAAGTGGAAGCGGACGAAAGCAAAAGTGCCGGAGTGTATTATGCGAAGCCACACGCGAATTATCTTTATGACGATGATGTTCACGTGGCCGTGAACTCCAAGCAGCTTCTTAGCACGGGTAATGTTACTACCCAAGATAAAACAGTAGAAATCGTCGGTGCCGTTGCGTCATTAGCGGCTCAATTCAAATCATTCACCCAGGGAACACCGCCGCCTGCAAAAAGCCGGCTGCCATTTTATTTCTCGTTTCATCCGTCCAACGCTGATGACGTTGTACGAGTGAGAGAGGAGCTTGATAAACGAGGCATTAATTTTACCGTCGAGCCAACGCCAGCCCAAGGGGGGAAATCCGTCGCCATTTTGGGATTGCAAGCGAGAGAGCTCGGAGAAAACGGTTTGCTGTTCAGACCAGCAATGTCTTACAAGGTCAAACTAATCTACAAGCCTGAAAATAAGGAGAATCCGCAGAACCTCGAGCTAATCCACACCACGCAGCAGTTCGTTTTACCAGATCCGGACCGCCTGTATGAAATTGAGTATCCGCGGATGGCGTTTGTAACGAAGGTTAAGAACATCGGTTTCACCGACGGCATGCTGACCGATTACCAGCAAAAGGTTCCGAGTCCGATACTTGGTTTTCTCGGGATCCCAAGAGCGATTGTCCAAGCGATTGTGCCAATTCCGGGCGCGCCGCCGAGTGGCAGCGGTTCAGCCTCTGGTACAACCAGTCCGCACTAGTTTTTAATGATTTCAAGACGCGAATTCTTGCTCCGTTCCGCTGCCACTGGCGCAGGATTAGCGGTGCTTTGTAATCGCGCCGAAGCCGTTGAAGCGGAGAAGATCCTTGAGTTGGCAGGCACAAAGGCTCCTTCCCCCAGCAGCTATACTCGCATGTTTCCCCATCTCCCCCCGCAGGGGGCGAACAATCCTAATCTCCAAGAAGGATTGATCGAGTTAGGCGAACACATGATGGACGACTCGAACGACCGCCCGCGACAACTCGGAAAGCTAGCGCCCGCAGGATATACTTACCTTGGACAGTTTATCGATCACGATCTGACCTTTGACATCACGCCGCTTCGCGCTGCCAATCGCGACGCGGACCACCGACGAAATTACCGGACGCCGTTCTTAGACTTGGACCAGCTTTACGGCGGCGGACCAACCCTAACGCCCTTCCTGTATCGCAACGTAAGGCAAGACATAGGTAAAGAGTCCTTTCTCATTGGAAGAACTGCCAGCCCGTACGATCCTATGCTAACGCCAACTCCTACACCCAGCTCAAGCAGCCAAGGCCCACTTGGAGACGATCTTCCCCGCAATTCAGAAGGAATCGCGCTGGTTGGCGACCCACGCCAGGACGAAAACCTGATCATCGCGCAATTACACGTAGCCTTCCTCAGGGTTCACAATTCGGTGTTGCGCAAATTACAAAACGGGGAGCTTGAGGGCTGCGGCCCACCGGGCGCGACATGTTTCCAGCAAGCCCGAAGACTAGTAACTTGGCACTATCAGTGGGTCCTTTACAAGGATTACCTAAAAAGGATTCTTGACGAGAATGTTTATACGGAGATCACCAATCCTAAGTATCAACCCAGGATGGCGGCCGTAGCCGGGGATTTCCGGATCCCGATAGAGTTCAGTGGAGCAGCGTTTCGGTTCGGCCATAGCATGGTGCGGAATGAGTACGAAATTAACGCGAATCATCACGACGTAAGTCTGAAAACGCTTCTAGGTTTAACGGGAGTAGGTGGAGGAGCCCGTCCGAGTCTGCCAGCAGAGTGGAAGCTTGATTGGCCTAAGTTCTTTCCAGCAGGAGGAGGTAGTATGACTGCACGCGCGAGCAATCCAATCGATACTCGGATTGCGGCGGGTCTTTATCAGCTCAGCAAAGACTCTAAAGGCGATCTTAAATCATTATTCGCGGTCACAATCTCCGGCGACGCCGCGGATTGTAACCCGCCGACGCCAAATCGCGGAGAGGATGATTTGCCCGTAATTACTCTCTTACGCGGCGCTCGGATGTTATTACCATCGGGGCAAACAGTGGCGAATGCATTGGCCGTTAGACCTCTGACTGACGAAGAAATCCTTAGAGACAACCCACATGCTTCACACAAGACGATCCTGACGAAATACAGCTTTTCTCGAGATACTCCGTTATGGTACTATATTCTCAAAGAAGCCGAGATCCGGGGAGATGGTTGCCGCCTTGGCCCCACCGGAAGCAAGATCGTCGGGGATGTACTCGTCACCGCATTACGAAAAGACCCGAATTCATATCTCTCCGCGCAAAATTCCGAACCGTGGAAACCGACATTACCTGTTTGTCGACACAATCCCGAACTATTTGAAATGTCCGACATGATTAGATTTGCTATCGATCCGGACTGGGACAAGAAAGAGCCATGCCCGTAACTAGGAGAGCTACAATCGATGAACCTTCAGGTTACCTGCGGGGTAGCAATGTCAGTTGTTGCCTTTTGGCGTCGGCTTGTCCGGATGCCACACCGGATATAATGCCTCGAAGTATTCCTCATAGTTATATGTTTTGTTATGCTCAGCCGCATTGAAAGGCGGAAGATGAAAAATATGATACCTTTCGTCTCCCCCGTCGCCCTTGGCCTTGTCTTGAAACATCATTTGCACTTCTTTCTTGATCTCGAGATGACCTTCTTCGGAAACCGCCTTCTTGGCTGAATCACAGGAAGCGCTCAGCCGGTCCCGAAATTCCGAATCGTAACCGGCGCGGGTCATCGCCCGATCAAGGGCGTCTGCCAGCGTGGGTTCGATTGCCGCTACGGAAAATGCTTTAGGAGCTGGGAAGCAACATTTGTAGAACTCCTTATCCGAATACTTGTATGGCGTGTGTGTCCCAGGATTGAACGGTGGAAGGAAAAACCCGAAGTGATCTTTATACGCTGCGGATTCGTGGAACATCATTACAACGTTATCAGGAACGGCGATGTTTCCGTCTTCAATAACAGCTTGTTTAGCCGACTCGCAGGAGTCGGTCAGACGCTTCCGGAAAGCGGAATCATATCCTGATCTGCTGAGAGCGGCCGTAAATGCGGCCACGCCGTTGTTGGGGTTCCATTCCTTTTTGTGCTCGGATTGACCCACTACCATTAGGGTGCCGACGCAGATCGCCGAAATGGCAATCAATGAACAGGCGATAACTTTCTTTGTTTTCATAGCTATATTTCTTGTGTCGATGTTATTTCACGGCCGCTAATCGCCCGGCCGTATTGGCTTCCATGGTTTTTACCTTTTTGGTAAGCTGGAGAAAGATTTCCTTAAATTGTGGGATTTCCCGGATTGAATCGAAGCGTGGGTCGACTGAAAGGAAACGGTAGTCGATCCATCCGGCGCGCACCGCTTTTTGAAGTTGCCTGACAGCCTCTTCCTCTTGTCCAAGTGCGGCATAATCGGCAGCTAGGCTGTAAAGGAATGTTGGATTGTCTGGCGCGGTTTGCAGGTCCTGTAAATCGAGATTCCGTGCTTCCTCCAACAATGTTTTTCCACCAGATTCGTCTCCGGCCTGTCGTCGGATAAATCCCACTGCACACAAGAATCGTATTGCGCTGCTAAAACTTAACTCCCCATCATGTTTCTTGGTTAGCAGGTCGCTATACAGCCACTCAGCGGTATCGAAACGGCGATCAAAAAACTCGATCTCAGCAACAAGGAGCTGAACATCCCAATCGTTTGGAAATTGATGCTGCGCCTCCTGACTCTGTTGGCGCGCTTTGTCAAATTGGTGGTTTAGCAGCGCCAATTTCGCCAGCCCAATCGTTGCGCCAGAAAGATCAGGTCGAAAGGTGATTGCCGTTCGAAATTCACGTTCCGCTCGCGCATCTTCGCCCAAGTCGCTCCAGGAATTTCCGATGTATTCTGAATAAAGGCCTGGTCTCGGTTGCCGGTGGACAGCTTTTTCATACCACCGCAAAGCAAGATCCGGGCGTCCTAGCGCAGAGACAGTATTTCCTACGATGGCCGCCGCGGAGTCGTTCGTCTGATCGAGTTCGTAGGCGGTAATGTACGCGTCGAGCGCCTCTTGAAATTGACCGCGATGGCGAAGGATTCCGGCGTAGGCATGCTGAGCCACAGCAAAGGTGGGTACCAGCCGCATTGCTATTTCTGCGGCGGTATTCCCTTTCTGCAACCATGGTCCGGAAGGATCCAGGTCGGCGCGTGATTCATATGCCGCAGCCAACATTGCATAAGCAGCTCCGTAATTCGGATCCGCTTCGACAGCCTTTTCAACGAGAGTAATTGAGCGATAGAAATCAGCAACATTCAGTCGCGAGCTAAGTTCATGTGCAGCGACGTAATAGTCTCTCGCGAGCGGCTTGTCCGTGGCCGCGATGAAATCAATCTCAGCAACCTCATTTGCCGTTGTCGGGAGAACCTGATGGTTGGCGCGAGCGCGCACGCTCACAGCAATGGAATTCGCGAGAGTCGCCGCTATTGCCTCGTCTGTGTCCCCTTCTTGTATCCAACGCTTGATGGTCGTGCCCGACACACCATCAACAAGCTGAAGAGTTACGCGCTTCTTCCCGCCGCGAACCCTGATTGTTCCACTCAAGAGATTTCGCGCTCCGAGTTCCTTACTGAGATTCTTCCAGTCTTCCTGCTTCCAGATGTCAGACTTTTTAGACGCCCTTGTGGTTGGTGAAGTGAGACCAATCTCAGCGGCGCGAGACAAGCCTCCTCGGAGCTTCTCAGTAAACGCCTGCGCTGAAGGCGAGTCCCATCTAACTTCGTCGAGATCTTCGAATGGTACCACGTGGACAGAACGTGCTGCCGCGGCTTCCCCCCGTACAATCTGGCGGACGCGCTCACTGCTGAGAAACGCAACTACCGCAACGAGGCCGAAGACAGCGCAGGCTGCAGCGGTGCTTGCAAGTTTTGGATTGCGTTTTGACCACCGCCATATGCGCACGGGTGGTGACACTGGGCGTGCGATGATGGGGCGGCCTTCGAGCCAGCGTTCGAGGTCTTCGGCTAAATCGCCTGCGGACCGATAGCGCGCTTGCGGGTCGCGCTCCAAACATTTCGCGCAAATGGTTTCCACGTCGCGGTCTGCGAGCGGAGCGAGTGTCCGCAGTTTCGGCGCAGGTTTCTCGCCGGCTTGTTTGATGACCGCAAGTGCGTGTGCCCCGAGGAAAGGGGTTCGGCCGGTGAACAGATCAAACAGAACGGCGCCCAGGCTGTAGATGTCGGCTGCGGGCGTAAGATTTTTCGCGGGTCCCTTCGCTTGCTCCGGCGCGATGTAACCGGGCGTTCCGAAAATCGTCAGCGTCCGGGTGAGATCGCTCGACGTATCGAGCCATTTGGCCAGTCCGAAATCGCTCACCAGCGGTTCGCCGCGGCCATCGAGCAAAATGTTTCCGGGTTTAAGGTCGCGGTGAAGAATTCCCTGCATGTGCGCGTATTGCACGGCCCGCGTAACCTTGGCCATCAGCGTGATGATCCGACGCGGATCTTTGCGAAGGGCTCGCGCGGCATCCTGTAAACTTCCGCCGGCGGCAAACTTCATGCTGAAGAACGGCAGGCCATCGTCGCTTTCGCTTACTTCGTAGATTGGCAGAATGTTCGGGTGATCAAGGCTCGCGACGGCTTCCGCTTCGCGTCTGAACCTAACGAGTGTTGCCTGCGACTCAGCTTGGTAACTCAGGATGCGTTTGAGAGCTACGATGCGGTGCGAGAGTCGCTGGCGTGCGCGATAAATAACGCCCATGCCGCCGCGTCCAATTTCTTCCAGGATTTGATAATTGCCAACGCGCCAATCGGAATCGCACGCGCCGACCTCGGCGAGCACCTCCTTGAGCGTCTCCTTCGTCTCCATTCCAGAGTTGAGAGCGAGGCAGAGCATGCAATGCAGGCAAAGGCCGCCTCCCAGGGACGATGTTGATCCACATTGAGGACACGCGGCGACACTTTCCTGAATCCGTACAGAATCGGTGACTTCACATGCGCTCATGGCTCGTTTAGGCTGCCCTTGCCGCCAAAACTGCGCAGAGATAACGCAGCTCTTTATCAACGTCCTCCGGTTTCTCGACGGTTTTCGCGACCTCCTCGCGCACCAGCAGACGATATCGTTGCCGCAGTTGGTGGAGAAGGCGCTTCACAGTAGCCTCAGGGACGCCGAGGGTGTTGGAGAGCTTCAGATAAGAAACATCCTGCCGCTCCGCGGCCAGATAATCTCGCAACGCCGCAAATATGCGTCGTCGCCCACCCGCTTCACACTCTTCTCCCAAGCGTCGCAACGCATGTTCGACTGCCGTAGCGGCCCAGTGCACGTCGAAAACCTTTTCCGCAAGCCAAGTCTCAGCTTCCTCTGAGGCAATTGCCAAACGCGACGGCACTTCCGCCATCCATTCATCCCATGATACAAATTTCATGTCGCCGCCGCGTTTGCGGGCGTGTTTCCTAATTGTGTCGTCAGTTAAAAAGTTTTGTATAGCTTTAAGCAGCAGCGAGCGAAATCGTCCGCGAGTCGGATCCGCGCGTTTGAGGAGATCGCCTTCAAGCACCATAAGAAGAAAATCCTGGGTGAGATCCTGCGCGTCGGGGATGGAATAACCGCGTTTGCAAATGAAGGCGAAGATAGGGCGCCAGTAGGTTTTGCACAGGTCGCCCAGTGCTTTGCGTGCCGTTTCCTTGTCTGCTGCAGAATTCGCACACGCAAGAACTACCCCCCACTGCGTGGTGGAGAAATGATCGGGGGATCGACTCCCCTCCGTGACGATCTCGGGGGTCACACTGTTTGATCATCTTAGTTAAGGAATGCAAGGCAAGCCTAAACCGAGGCCGCTCGCCTCGGCTCCTTATTTCTTCACCGTCCAATCACTATGAAGCATCACATGGGAAGCCTCTCCATTATCTTCTCCGGAAAAGTCGAGGCGAAGTTTTCGAAAAACGGTAAGAATATGCCGGCGGCGCCTCCGGCTTTGTTATACCACGCGGTGGCTTACACCAATGTGCAACAGGACTGCATCGTTACCTCCGACGGCTGCCTTCCTTTCAGCGGACTGACGACTAGACGGCGAACAAGCTGCGCCTGTTTTCAAAACCTTTCAGTTCGTAATGACCCAGCGGTCGTGATCGGAGGAGTTCTTTCAGTTTCGGATAGGCTGCATCGCTGATTGCGCACGGCTCCCCCAGTGACGCCAGCAGTTTCTCCAAGCGAAAGACGAGGTTAACTTCGCTACCCATAAGCGTCTCCTCTCTGACTGAAGCAACCCCACCGATTGCGACCGAGCCGAAATGCACGACAAACCGGAACTCCGGCCCGCGAATTTGTGCCTGCTTCAACGCCGCAATCACCGCTACAATACATTTCGCTGTGCCCTCTTCTTCCGGCCAATATGCGAGGATTCCATCGCCGAGGTATTTGTTTACTGTGCCGCCCTGTTTTTCAATGATGTCCTTGCAGCTCGCCAACCACGAACTAACCAGCATCGCCAGTTTTCCACTCAACAGTTCGCGAGTGAGAGGCGTGAAATTCTTGATATCCGCAACGAGAAGCCAGCATGGGACCTCTTCGACCTGCTCCTGCAACGTCAATACCGGCGCAGTGCTTCTTAGTCTGTCGGAGGAATGGGGCGACTGACGGAAAAAGAATGTGTTACCGCCAATTGTGATCTGATCGCAGTCCCGAAGTCGAGCTGGCTCGTGGAGTCGTCGCTTGTTCAGAAACGTTCCGTTACTACTCCCCAGATCAACTAGCCAGAATGTGCCGGGGCTTTCGGAATGAATGATAGCATGCAGTCGCGAAACCTTTGCGGAATCGACGACTAGCGTATTGAGCGTTGCTCGACCGATTGAACAGCTACCTTCCAGAATGTGGTGCTGGCCTTCTCGTTCCAACCAAGCTTCAGACTCTTCTGGGAGGGCCATACCGCGATTGTAGCAAACGCGTGCCGTAAGCCAAGATCGTCGGAGCGGTAAGAAAATTGTAGGGCGTCCGTCGCTGCGGACGCTTCGCTAAATGCGATCGCCGGAATGGTTGTGGCGATCTTTGAAGGTGAGCTCGGCGATACCGGATTTGTCGAGATCGCCAAGGCCTTCCGCGATCATCCGGTCGTATTGTTCTTTTGTGGCGCGCGCGAGCGGCAGATTAAGACCGAGGTTGCGCGCGAGCTCTAGCGCGATCCCGCTGTCTTTCGCGGCGTGTGCGGCGGAGAAAAAGCAACTGTGTTCGCGGTTCTGCATGTCTTCGCCGTCGGTTTCGAGCACGCGCGAGTTCGCGCCGGTCTGCGAGAAGACTTCTCGCAACATCGTTAAGTCGAGGCCGAGAGCGGCGCCTAGTCCAAGACCCTCAGCGAGTCCGGCAGTGTTGATGTTCATGACCATGTTGACCAGTGCTTTCACCTTGGCGGCTTCGCCTGCTTTTCCGACGAAGCGAATTTGGGCGGCAAGCTCTTTCAAAATCGCTTCGGCTTGTCGGAACGCTTCTTCGTTTCCGCCGCACATTAGGTAGAGCTCGCCTTCGCGAGCCTGAGTAATACTCGATGCCATGCATGCCTCGAGCGATTGCGCACCGGCTTTGTTAGCCAGCTTTTCGATTTCCACGTGTACCTGCGGCGAGATCGTGGCGCAGTTGACGAACAATTTGCCGCGCGCGTTCACGAGCAAATTGTCACCAGATCCGGCGAAGATTTGGCGCATCGCGTTGTCATCCGTCACCACGGTGAAGATCACATCGGACTCTGCCGTTACTTCCGATAAATGCTGAGCGGCGGCGCATCTAAGTTCGGATGCGAGCGCTGTCGCGGCGGTGCGGTTTGAGTCGTAAACCGCCGTGACGTGAAAACCACGATCCTTCAGACGACGCGCCATGTTCGCGCCCATGCGACCAACTCCAACGAATCCGATGTTCATGATGAAATGTAAGATGTTCGATTTTTGATGTTCGATGTGTTGACAGCGGATTTGCGGCCACTGGCTAGAATTGCCGTCAATTCGTCGGCTTCCTTTAGCAAAAGCGACAGTTTGTTTTCGGGGAGAATTTTGCCGTCGCGGACCAGCTCGAGCCAATACAGGCTTTCGTCCGCTTCTTCTAACGCAATCCCGAGCTTGGCTGCAAATTCTGCTCGTGATCGCGCGCGGCATGCGCTGCGATAGTTTGCGCCAACAGACGTGGCTGCTCGGACGAGCTGCATTGAAATCGCCCGCCCGCCAGCGGTACGCGGTAGCGCGTCGACAAGGGTTAGCACACGTAGCGCAAACTGTTTCGTTCGATCCTGCAGCTCACGTTTATCCATCTGCTTCTACATCTTACCTCGAATATCTCACATCAAACATCACACTCTGCCCGCAAAGAATGGGTTGTGCTGTTTCTCTTCGCCGACAGTCGTCATCGGGCCGTGTCCGGGGCAGATGATCGTTTCGTCGGGTAGCGTCAGGATTTTCTGGAGATTGTTTTGCAAGGCGTCGCGATACGACACGTTGCCGCCCCCCATCGAGCCGGCAAAAAGCGAATCGCCTACAATGGCGATTGGACGCGCGAGCCCCGTCACGACGTACGTTATACCGCCAGGGGAATGACCCCACGTCAGCCGCGTATCGATTTGCAAATTTCCAAGTCGAAACTTTTTTCCCTCTTCGACTGGCTCGGCGCCAGGCACTGGCTCGCGCGCCGGGGTAAAAACATCCGCGCCGGTTTCTTCGCGGAGAGCCGGCAGATCCGCAACGTGATCGGGGTGCGCGTGCGTCAGCAGAATTAGTTGCACGTTCAGCTTGTGATGCTTTGCAAACCGCACCATCTCTCTGGAATCAGCGCCGGTATCGAAGGCTGCGGCCACGCGCTTCGCCGGGTCCCACACAAGATACGCGTTCACTGCCATGCCGTTGTAGTCGGTGGTGAATTGCGAGAGCCCGGCCGACGATTCGAATTTCTCGGGACGCCATGCGCTTTGAGCAATTTCGCCAAGAGCGCGCCCGTCGAGGCCAAGAACCGGCGCGAGGCTCAGCAGCGCCGATTCCTCGAAATCGCCATCGCGCAGTTTCCGAATCGTCTGCGCACTCACACTCGCTTTTTCGGCAAGTTCAGAATCGGAAATGCCGAGGCCGCGTTGCGCTTTTCCGATGATGTCGCCGGCGTTGTCTTCGAGTGGAATCATATCGTTAAGCGTTTATCAAATGCGTTTCCGGCGCAACGCGCAAAGTGACAATCGAATCCACCGCCAATTTCTCAAGCGTTGGCGCAACGTCGGCAACAGTGAACGCTCGCTTCGTTTCCTTTTCCATGGATGTCATCGCGACGTTATTGATTCCGCACGGAACAATATGATCAAAAGGCGAGAGATTGCCGCACACGTTCAATGCGAACCCGTGCATCGTAATCCAATGGCGAACGCCTACGCCGATCGAAGCGATCTTGCGATGTTCGACCCAAACTCCTGTGAGTGATTCGCGTCGGTGCGCTGCAATGTCGTATCCGGCGAGAAGATCGATGAGCAGTTGCTCCAGCCAGCGCAGGTATTTATGCAAGTCCTGACCGCATCGGCGCAGGTCAATAATGGGATAACCCATCAATTGGCCCGGTCCGTGATACGTCGCCTGGCCGCCGCGGTTGATGGAAAAAAGCGGATGCGGCAAATGGGCGCTGCCCAATTCGCCACGGCCAATCCGTCCTGTGGCGGACAAGCTGGATCGATCAGGCGTGCGGCCAATTGTGTAAACTGGTTCGTGTTCGAGAAGAAGTAGCTGATCTTCAAGCGACGGGTCCTCTCTTTTCTTTGCAACGAGTTCTTCCTGTAACTCCAGTGCACGTACGAACTCCATTCGGCCGAGCCAGCGCACATTGAGGTAGGGTTGGCGCCCTGCGCCGACTCCCGAAACCTTTCGGGACAGCGCGGCGTCCCTACCATCCGCTGCATTCATATTTGTATTCCTCCCGGAAGACCACGCGCCGCTGCTTCGTCCATGCGCAAATGAGTGAGAGCAATGGCTAAGGCATCAGCGGCATCAGCATCCGGCGTTTCAGTTAGACCCAGCAGCGCGCGCACCATGAACGCAACCTGATTTTTGCCGGCACCCCCGCGGCCGACGGCAGATTGCTTGATTCGTTTTGGCGAATATTCGAATACCGGCAATCCCTTTTCGGCGGCGGCCAGAATGGCTGCGCCGCGCGCCGCGCCGAGG
>Ga0207697_10001610_pt1 | contig 12182 bp, 9 predicted proteins | sample KBSSwiS5withPhiX_FD_184293 | JGI IMG/M metagenome (GOLD analysis project Ga0207697, IMG submission 184293) | Switchgrass rhizosphere microbial communities from Kellogg Biological Station, Michigan, USA, with PhiX - S5 (SPAdes) (version 2) | ecosystem: Host-associated > Plants > Roots >... | reverse complement strand
GAAGAGGGAATGCATAGTCATCGAAACAAGAATCGAGCCGCTCCATTCGTAGGCAATCGCGAAACAGCTCCCCAAGACAAGCAACGGCACGAATGAAGGAAAATGTGCGTGGGCCGCGGCGAACAGCAGCGAGCTAAGTATCACCCCCAGAAGACAGCCAACATAGCGTTTGAGTACGCCGTAGATGAAAAATCGAAAAACAAACTCCTCGACGATCGGGGCGATTGCGACCGCGAAAACAATGATCATGATCCGCTCTTCGATCGTGCGCGATGCACTGAAGAACTCGACGATGTTCTGCTTGCTTGAGCCGCCACCGAAAAACCGCTGATTAATGGTCTCGGAAAAACCGATCAATGGATAAGCAAAAAACAGCAACATTGCGCCAGTGCCTAAAGTCCGGAAAAAACTGATTCTGAAAAATCCCGCCAATGCGGCGACATCAAAACCGCGAAATTGCAGGAGGGTAGCTATGACGAGCACCACGAAAGCGCTGAGGAGGAAGTTCGCCAGTAGATTACGTGGGTGAAATTGAAGCGCCGGATCTGGAACGGTTGAGCCAATCGTCAGCAGAAAGAAAAAGATCAGCACACTGGCGAGAACGGCTTCCGGCAGTCCAAAAGCGCCCGTCGGGACGTCGGCCCCGGAAGCGCTACGAATCCGGTTACTGATCTGATAAATTAGTGACACATACACACAAAGACTGGCAATGAAGTAAAGAGCGGAAAGCAAACTCAGGGCGAGGCTCGGGGTCGCTCCGAATGTCGCAAAAACGTTCCCTATTAGCATGAGGGTGTGCTGAAGTTTGCGCGACCCTCAGCGCCTACGGAGCGTAGTAACTCGGCAGGAAATACGCGCGACCCGATTCCAGTTGCGGCACGAGTTGTTTCGGAAGTTGCAGTTCGATTTTCGAATCCGATTCTCCAAATACGCGAAGGAACCGGAAAAGACTGAATGGCGGTCCGTACTTCACGACTTTCGCGTCCGGCGCGTTTGCCAGTTGTTTTGCTTTGGCGAAGGCGTCGTCGAGTTCACCGAGACCGTCGATGAGTTTGTTTTGCAATGCGTCCTTGCCCGAGAGAATTCGGCCGTCGGCGACCGTGTTGCGGAGAAGATCGGCCGGCAGGTTTCGCTCCTTTGCAACGATGCCGAGAAATTTGTCGTACGTGCTCATGATGAAGTTTTGCACGAGCTCCTTTTCCTCCGGTGTAATCGGTCGCGCTCCGTTCAGCATGTCTTTGAATTTGCCGCTCTTAAAAACTACGGATGCCAGGCCGACTTTGTTCAACAGCTGCTCGTAATTCAGGGTTTGGATGATTACTCCGATGCTCCCGGTGATCGTCGTTTCATTAGCCATCAAAAATTTGCCGCCGCAGGAGACATAATATCCGCCCGAGGCGGCCAAGGAATCCATGTACACAACAACTGGTTTCCTCGCACGCGTCTTAACAACGGCGCTATAGATCTCATCGGAAGCGGTGACTTCTCCGCCGGGCGAATCGATCTCCAGCACAATGGCCTTCACGCGATGGTCCTCGCGCGCCTGTTGAAGTGCTGCCCGCAGGTCGTCCACCATCGAGTCGCTGACGTTTCCTGGCACCGAGGTGCTGATCAGCCCGCGCATGGTGATAACGGCGATTTTGTCCGTGGTCGCGCGGGCACCTCTTTGAAGCAGGATCTCGCGGAAACGCGGGATGGGCTCGGCTTCCCTGACACCGCTGACGCGCTGAAACGCGGCGATCATCAACACAAAGTTCACGAACAGACTGGCGCAAAGCGCGATGAACAAAAAGATGCTTAGACAACCCAGCCTTCGGTCGGATGCCATACCGGAACGAAACTGCCGGAGAACTGCCGCGCGCACAAGCGGTTTTGTGGCAGCATTGAACCGTTAAACGGTTAAAGCGTTAAAGCGAAGACGTCGCCAGGAACATCCTCGTGTTGCTCACCCAGTTGAGAAGCCGCGAAACAGTGTTGGCTCGCGGCATTGGGCGGCTGACGTTCGAATTCACGGCACGTCCGAATGGCCGCACGAGCTGATTACGTGGCAGCGGGGAATTCCAACGCGAAATCAATCAATCGCTTTTTGCCCAGATAGACTTTCCCGAGGTAAACGTTTGGCGCGACTTCGCGAATCTCATCACGGATCCAATGCGCTATTAGCGATGTCTCCGAATAGTCGAGGACGATGCACTCCTTGTTGTCCATCCAGCTCGAATTTTTATAGACCTTCGCAATGATCGCGTTCAGTCCGAACGGCGAAATTTTGTTTCGCAGGGCGCCCTTGGCCGGATCGAAAACTTTTCCCTGCCACGCAAAATGGTTAATGAAATTCGCAATGTCCTGCGTGTACGTCGTTCCCGGCGCTACAATCGCCGTTCCTTTGGCTTCGCCTTTAGGAATCTCGCCGACTGGACTCTGCGTGAACAGATCGTCGAGTTGTGTCTGTGACATCTTTAACATCTCTGGAACTGTGACTGCCATTTGTTCCTTTCTTTTAACGAATTAGAATGTTTTCAAGTATTCGATTAGCGCGCGCTTGTCTGAATCCGGCAGGTCCGTGCCGAAATAGTGTCCTTTGTCTTCGACGAAGTCCGGGCATTTATTCGCCGCGAGCAGGTCTGGAATGAGCTTATTGAATTCGGCAGCCGCTTCGTCGCGCGAAAGGTTCGTGATCTTGAGTCTGATCAACTTTGCCGCGGCTTTAACAAAGACAACCTTGTGTTCAGTGTCCGGGTCCAGATTGGCGACGAGGTTAACGGGCGTGCCTTTTGGAATCATCCCGACTTTGATGTAGCCATCGCTATCCGCCAGCGCTCGGATCGCTCGCAGCCTTCCTGGCACAAACTCCTTGCGTAAATGCAACGAACAATCCTCCTGGGTCCGCCAGATGGAATCCTTGTTCTGTCGTTTTTCCGGCCAGAGCATTTTCTCGATTGCATCGTTGAATGAATCCATTCGGCCGGCTACTGAAGGGTCAACGGTAAACTTTCCCAGCGCGTTATTATGCAGTAACGGCGCGGAACTCCAGACGCTGACCAGCGACGGAACCCGATAATAACCGGGCGCCGCACCCTTCTTTTTCGGCTTGAATCTGATCGGATGCGTCTCATCAAAAGGATTGAAAAATTCGAGTTCATCCACGGGCGAAAGTTTTTTGTACGTGACCGACGAAAAATTATCCCAAATGTGACCGGCTTTGGCATTCGTTGCGAACGCACGGGCCGAATTCGTTTCGATTTTCGTCAATGGATACCGTTTGTCATTTGATAGAAAATTATTCTCCAAGAAGTCCGGCGCCATCACCGCTGCGCGGAACCACGCTTTCCCTTCGCCAGAGCGCGGATCGATGTTCGCCGGTGGCTGCTTGCTCGAGTGACACGAAGCGCAGCTTTCGGCAAAAACTTCTTTTCCGCGTGTCATCACCACGGCATCCGTAGTGATATAAGTCTGTCCGCCGGGTGCATCCGCTAAGCGGAACGAGTGAAGCCGCCGGAAAAAGGCGGCTATGTTTGCCAGACGCTTCTCTGTCGCGAGCCAGAAGACCGAATGCTCGCGCGCATATGGTATCTCAAAAGGTTTTTGGGGCCACAGCCCGAGCAGTCGATCATGGCGCGTCAGCCAATACTCCGAAAACATCCCGATATTAACGAAAACACGAATGGTTGCGCCTGGCACGCCGACGGAATCCGCGCCGTCCTTCAAGATGTGCGGAACAGGGAACATCTCTTCTTTTTCACAGGGCAACGCCAGGGCGCCGCCAGCGACTTTTTCGGTCGCCGCGATCCGTTCTCGTTCACCGAGCAAGAAGATCGCATTGATTGCATTCGGATTGTTGATGTGATCTGTCGCGATCCGCGACGTATCCGAAGTGCCGCGCGGTTGCGTGGCAAGCATTTCGTAGAAAAATCCGCCTTTTTCGACGTTACAGGCGAACACTTTCCCTTCGTTGATGTACTGATTGCCGATCGCTGAGGCCAGATTTTCCCAGCGCGGGTTTTCCGGATCAAGAGGCGGATTACTCGGGTTCGGCGCGATATGGCAGGAGCCACACGCCACACCGACGCGATATGGACGGATGAGTTTGTTGTCGTTGTAGTAACTCGGATCGTTCATGAAACGATCGCCATTCCATTTCTTGCGCGCTTCCTCGTTGAAATCCGGATTCGGAAAAAGGCGAAACCCGAGCACGCCTGAAGGCTTCCCATAAACTGTTCGGTCAATGCCTGCCGGTTCTGCCTCGACCTCCTCATCGAGCCACAAGCCAAATTCGTCCGCCTTGCTCGCCGCGTGGAATCCGGGCTCGTTCACCAAGCCTAATACTTTGAAACGTTCGCCTCGCGGAAATTTGCGGTTATCGAGCATCTTCAGCAGGTCCACCAGACCAAAGCTGTCCTGCGCGGCGTGATTCCAAAAATGCTCGTTGCCGCCGCTCCAGAGGTTCCAGGCGTTGCGGCCCATGATTTCCTCCTGCGAAAGATTAATGCCGCCATCCATCGGCTTGAAAACGTCTGCAGTGATTTGCGGAAAATCGGCGGTGCTTTTCCCTGCCGCTTTAGCTTCGTCGATCGGCTTTTTGCAGCTGGCAAAGGCAAGCAAGGCGCACATACCGACGCAAGATCCGACTCGACTAAGACGGAGAAGATGGCCCCTCTCTTCCAGCAGTGCCTTCACCGAGCCATCATTGATATTTCGCTTGTGAATCGTGTGGCAAGAAAATTTTGGAGGCAAGGATCATTCGACGAACTCCAGTTCGATCGGAAAGCCGATGTATCCCTTTTCGAAGCCGTCGCCTAGAAATTTTCTAATAGCGGTGCGTCCGATCTCGCCATAATCGCGGGTAAATTCATTCACGTACATGCCGATGAATTTGCTGGCGAGCTGCGCGTTCATGTCGCGTGCGTATGCGAGCGAATAAGCGACGGCTTCTTCCCGATGTGTGAGACCATAGTCGATGCTTTCGCGAATAATTTCCCCGAGATCGTGCCGCACTGACGTCGGGATATCTTTGCGAACTACATTTCCGCCGAGTGGCAGGGGCAAGCCGGTTTCGCGTTTCCACCATTCACCAAGATCGACGATCTTCTCAAAACCGGATCGCGCGTATGTGAGTTGCCCCTCGTGAATGATCAAACCGGCATCCGCGCGTCCGCTTTCTACCGCATCGAAAATTTCGTCGAACGGAACGACCATGAATTTGAATTCGCCGAGAAAAAGCTGAAGCGCGAGAAAAGCGCTCGTCATCTTGCCTGGGACAGCAATGGTTCCGCTGCGCAATGACTCGCGAGCAGTTTTCTCTGGAGTCGAAGCGTTGAAGAGTTGAATCGTTGAAGCGTCCGATTTTCGCCGTTTCTGCACAACCACCGGTCCGTATCCGTCTCCCATGCTTGCCCCGCACGGCAGCAGCGCATAATTCTCGGCCACGTATGCGTACGCGTGAATGGAGATCGCGGAAATGTGCAGCTCGCCGCGTCGCGCCCGCTCATTTAGCGTCTGAATGTCTTCCAGTCGATGGTCGAACCGATAACCCCGCAGATCGATTTTATTCTCCGCCATCGCATAAAACATGAACGCGTCATCCGGATCCGGTGAATGACCCAGGGTAAAGACGTTGGTGCCACGCAGCGTCATTCGTTTTAATCTTTGTTGGTTCGTCCGTCAGCGAACTAGAGGAGCATCTCTTGTGGATTTCGCACGCAGTGCTTTTGGAGTGCGATGCGTCCTCGCATCGCTTTAGATCGAAAGCTTGCACGGAGCGAGAGACCTGTCATAGAATGTTTATGCGCCAGGAGTGGCCGCATGCGCCGCCCCACTATTTCACGTCCCACGGCACATACATCGTCACGGCAGCGACGCTTCATCGACAGCCGCTCTTCAATTCGGGCGCAAAGCTGGATCTTTTGCGCAACGCAACGTTCGAGCTCGCGAGAGACTACACGCTCAGTTTGCAGGCGTGGGCTTTCTTTCCCAATCATTATCACCTCGTGATTAGTTTCGAAAACGCCAACATCACACACTCTAATTTTGTGCGACATCTTCATCGAGAACTGGCGATGCGACTCAACCGCATGGATGAGACTTCAGGCCGCCGCGTGATGTATGAATTCTGGGATACTCATCTGACGTTCGAGAGATCGTGGCTAGCGCGATTGAATTACGTCCATCAAAACCCAGTGAAACATGGGTTGGTATCGATAGCCAATCAATACAAATGGTGTTCGGCTTCATGGTTTGAAACCAATGCGCGAGCCGGATTTATTAATTCGGTCTATTCGTTTAAGATTGACCGGGTCAATGTGCCAGACGATTTCTAAACCCAGAGTGGTCAGAAATCTGAAAAGCGACGCGAGGACGCGTGCGCACTCCCAAAGCTTACGCGAAACGGTGCAACCCGTCTCGGCGGATTTCGCACGCAAGCATTCGGAGTGCGATGCTTTCCGGCACAAAAACAAAACAGCCGCCGCACGGTTTCGCGCGGCGGCTGCCGTTAGAACTGTATCAAGGAGACGTTGACTTCTCTACAACGCTCCCGGTGACAGTTTTATCGATTCTCTACCACCCGGGGTGCCGGTTTCATCATCTGAACTGCGGCACTCACTTGTTGGATTTGGGTGGCCTGCTCTTTGAGCTGGGCTGTGAGAGTCTCTATTTGTTTCTGTTGCTGCGCGACCGTTGCTTCCAACTTCTCAACTTGGCCCACCTTGAACGGGCGGGTAGACCTGGTGGGCGCGCTACGACGCCCAGGTGCGCTGCGAGGCGCAGTAGGGCTGTAAGGTGCGCCACCAACCTGTTCCGGGCTAACAACAATATCCCAGCCAAGGTGGTCGTCCGCAAGATCTAGAGTAACTACAACAACGCTGCCGCCACGAGGCTGGAAGTTATTGAAGATACCACCGATGAAGCACTCTTGGGCATTGCCCCCCGAGAGGTCGTTGATGCGGATCGTACTGCTTTCGTCCACGCCGGGGTCAATGAAGTTGCCGACGTAAGTGTTATTGAAGCCAGAGACTATGTTTGTTCCTACCCCTGCGCCCACGAGTGTGTTCTCACTGCCATCAACGTTATTGAAGCCCGCCACACCGCCAACGGCCGTGTTGTTATTGGCCAAACCGAGTCCACTGGTGTCATTAAACGCGAGCGCGACATCGCCAAGGGCGGTGTTTTCAGCCGCGATAACATTGGAGAAAAGCGCGGAGTTACCAAAAGCGTTGTTGCCGAATCCCAAACTGTTAAACGCGAGCGCAGCGGTGCCGACAGCGCCGTTGAAGGCACCATCATTGTTCAAGAGGAGCGCATTCCAGCCAACTGCCGTGTTGCCGTCGGCAATGCCGGCGGCCGTGATGTCATTAAACGCGAGCGCGTTAAAGCCAACAGCGGTGTTGCCGGTTGCGGTGAAGTTGGCGAAGAGTGCAAAATTGCCCATGGCTGTGTTGCCGTCGGCATTGTTGTTCTCAAGCGCAGCCGCTCCAACGGCGGTGTTAGCGTCGCCCTGGCTCAATAACAGTGCCGCCGCGCCAACGGCCGTATTTTGATTAAATCCGTTGTTGAGGTCCAGCGAGGCAGCGCCGACAGAGGTATTGAAGTCACCATCTTGGTTGGCCCAGCCTGAAAACCAACCAAATGCTGAGTTTCCAAAACCGGTACCGCTGGCGTTGAAACCAAGAGCGTTTAACCCGTCTGCCGTGTTGAAGAAGCCGACAGCCCCTGGATCTGGTGTGTCTGTGGCTGCCTGCACTTGTGGGCAAAGCGCAAGACTGACCATTGTCAGCCCCAGAAGGCATGAAGCTAATACTTTAATTCGAATCAGTGAATACATGAGGTGTGTTTTTCCTTTGTTTCCCGGTCATGTTCTGTTTTTGGTTTGTTGTCACTGGGATCCGAACAGACAAAGAACCCGCCGGGTAAAAGTCTTTGTTCTGTTTTGGAGCCATCCGCGTTGATATGAATTTCAGCTCTTGGTGTCAATACTTTTTTTAAATTCTTTTTCAGGGGGGAGAGGCAGGGCCCTGCTAAGCGTTGATATGCTCTGCGGGGATTGCTGTTTGCCTTGATAAAGTTGTTCCGGTAGCCTCACAGGCATGGGACGCTCAGGTTTGGGCAAAGGTCTTGGCGCGCTGATCGGCACGCCTGCGGTCGCTACGCCCAGAGACCGATCGGAGACGGGCGAGAGAGTGCATCAGATCGAACTGACGAGCATTGTCCCGAGCACATTGCAGCCGCGGAAGGATTTTGCGCGCGACATGCTGCTGGAATTGATCGAGTCGATTCGGCAGCATGGCATTATTCAGCCCCTCATCGTCCGCCAGGCCGGCACGCGATTTGAATTGATCGCCGGCGAGCGCCGGTGGCGCGCCGCGCAGGAACTCGGTCTTGCAACGGTGCCAGCCATTGTCCGGAGTGCTAACGACATGGAAGTTCTCGAACTCTCTTTGATCGAAAATCTGCAACGAGCCGATCTCAACCCAATCGAAGAAGCCCAGGGGTACGCGAGATTAGCTAATGAATTTGGAATGCGGCAGGAAGATATCGCGCTCAAGGTCGGGCGTAGCCGGGCGGCTGTGACCAACGCATTGCGGCTTTTGGATCTGCATCCGCAAGTACAGATTTGGTTAGCTCAGAATTTGGTTTCAGTCGGACACGCCAAGGTGTTGCTGGCTTTGAAAGTGCCGGAAGAACAATTGCTCGCTGCGGAAACAGTTTTGCGCCGTAATGCCACCGTGCGTTCGACCGAGCGGATGGTTGCCCGCTTGCTTGGTATTGGTCGCGGACGACGCAAACCGCGGCGCGCCGCCGGCGATTCGAGCGCAACGGCGACGGCAGTAGAGGATTTGCAAAATCGCCTGCAACAGCATCTGGCTACCCACGTCACGATTCACCATGGAGAAAAGCGGGGGCGAATCGAGATCGAGTACTACGGAAGCGACGATCTCCAGCGGATTGTTACTGCTCTTGGGCTGCCAGAGCAAGGATGATGGAGTGTTGGAGTAGTGGAGTAATGGAGTGATGTTTGGGTGAATTTGATACTCCAATACTCCGATACTCCATTACTCTTGGTCGCCTTCATCGTGATCATTTGTACAGAAGGTTCGCGCGCCGCAGAGACAAAGATCTGGGAGGAATTCTCGGGAGAAAAAGCTCGGGCGCATGTTCAACGCCTTGTTGATTTGGGGCCGCATCCCGCGGGCTCGGACGCAATCGAGAAAGCCAGAGCTTACATCGAGGAGCAACTGCGGCATTCGGGCTGGCAGATAACACGCCAGGCGTTCACCGACGATACGCCGCGAGGTAAAATCCACTTTGTAAATCTGATTGCGCGATTTCCTGGCGACGCGAATCCGGCATCCCCGTCATTCTTGTTGTGCTCGCATTACGACACGAAATTATTCGACACCATCCGCTTTGTCGGAGCGAACGACGGCGGCTCAAGCACCGGTCTGCTGTTGGAGTTAGCCCGCGTGCTCGGGCAGCAGCCGGGTCTTGCCCGAAAAATTGAGCTGGCGTTTTTCGACGGCGAAGAGGCATGCGAGAATTTTTCTGAAACAGATGGCCTGTACGGGAGTCGTTACTTTGCCAGGCAGCTCCGAGGCGAGGGCGCAAAACAACCTGCCCGCAGTGCTACGCACAGCGCTGCAGGCGGGCTTCGCGGAGGGATCTTGTTCGACATGGTTGGTGACAGTTCGCTTGGCATTACGCTTCCCGCAGATTCACCGGCCGCAGTGGCGCGCGACGTCTTTGCCGCGGCTGAAGCGCTGAAGCTCCGAAAACACTTCAGCTACCTGGATCGCAATCTGATTGACGATCATGTGCCGCTGAACGCGATTGGGATTCCGACGATCGACATCATTGATTTCGATTATCCCTGGTGGCACACCGCCGACGATACGATGGACAAAATCAGCGCACAGAGTCTTCAAATCGTCGGCTCGGTGGCGCTGTATTATCTCGCGGAGGTTGCGCTGAAATGACGTTGAGACGTTGAAGCGTTTAAGCAAGGCATTCCGAGTGAAGTCGAGGCGGCAACGCAGTCCCGAAAATGTTTGGGCGAGGGGGGTTTCAACCCCAATGCATTACTTTTCGGTAGCGCTGCGGGATCCTTCGACTTCTCCCGCCTCGGCGGGATCCGCTCAGGATGACTGGGTCAAACCGTTCAACGCTTCAACCTTTTAACGAATTACCTGGGCTTGCCCAAATTTCTGGATTGCGTGGAAGGGTTTTTGTCGGCAGGCTGATCGCTGAACTGCCGACCTCATGGAGCGTTCCTCGTCTGCAACACAGCCAAAGCACACAAACATTGGTGTGGTCGGGCTTGGGATCATCGGTCGCGCAATCGCTGGGCATCTCCGCCGCAAAGGATTTTCCGTCTTCGTATGGAATCGATCGCCGCGGCCTGTTCCAAATTTTGTCGGTTCACCGGAGGAACTGGCGGGCTTGTGCAATTACATTCAGATTTTTGTGTCTGATGACGACGCGCTCCTGCAGACCGTTGAGCAGCTAAGCGAAAAGCTTACGCAACGTCACGTCTTCTTTGCGCATTCCACGGTCGCCCCGGATTCGATGCGTGCGGCAGGGGACGTTGTCGAACGCAGGGGCGCGCGGTTCGTCGAAGCGTGCTTCACCGGCAGCAAAGGCGCAGCTGAAAAAGGCGAGCTTGTTTACTACGTTGGCGGAACAGATGAAGCGCTGCGAGAAGGCCGTCCAATCCTTGAGGCCAGCGGCAAAGAGATTGTGCATATCGGACCAGTCGGCCAGGCCAGCGCCATAAAGGTTGCAACTAATATGGTCACCGCCGCAAGCATTCAGGCCACAGCCGAAGCCCTGGCTCTCGTGCAAGCACAGGGTTTACCGTTTGAAAAATTTCTCGAAGCCATGCGCGCCAACGCGAGTTATTCCGGCACGTTGGCGATGAAGCTGCCAAAAATGCTCGAGCGCGATTTCGCGCCGCACTTTTCCGTTAAACACATGTTCAAAGACATGCAGATCGCCGGCCAAATCGCTTTGTCGCATTATCTGGACCTCGGAGTCACTGCTGCGGCGCGCGATCAGTTGTTCGAGCAAATGCAGTGGGGCCACGGCGACGACGATTATTCCTCCGTGTTGCGCAAGTATCTGCAGGAGCCAGGTCCGGGATATTCCGAAGAGTCACAAATCCAGGAACCACTAGAACAATCCGACGCCGAAGAATCGATAACCGCCTTAGCAGAAACGCAGACGCCAAACGTCGAACCTCAAGAAGCAGGCCCCGTTGCGTCCCCGGAGGCTGTGCTTGGCTTTAGCGGAACGATGAACGCGCCGGCTCCTGCCGCGACGCCGTTGCGGCGTGGATTTCTCAAACAGTTGTTAAGCCGTTTTTCTTCCGGAGGGGAATGACGCAGCGCTCAGAAACGGAGCGAGCCTTATTTCTCGACCTCTCCGCGCGCACAAAGCTTCGCGTGACTGGGGCCGACACGTTTCGATTTCTCAACGGGCAAATCACAAACGATTTGCGCAAGGCGAGCGAAACCGTCGCGATGGAAGCGTGCGTGCTCAATGCGAAAGGCAAGCTGAACGCGCACATCTTTATCGTCGCGCGTGGGGAAAGCTTGCTGATTGATGCCGAGCTGGAACTTCGCGAAACGCTTCGCGCACGCCTGGAGCGTTACGTTATTGCCGACGACGTTCAGATTGAAGATGTCACGGACGAATTCTCGCTCTTTCACATTTTCACGGAGGAGCCGCCAGCACCCGACTCTGGGCGGATCGTGTCGGCGCGCCGGTTTGCCGCGACGGGTTGGGACATCTGGAGCGACTCAGCACGCCACAATGCTGTGCGAGATGAATTAGCCGCAGCATATCTGTTTATCGATTCTGCAGCCGCGGATGTGATGCGAATCGAACAAGGACTGCCCCGCTGGGGCCGCGAACTTACGGACGAAATTATTCCGATCGAAGCAAATCTGGAACAACGCACGATCGATTACGAAAAGGGTTGCTACATCGGCCAGGAAGTGATCTCCCGAATCAAAATGTCCGGGCAAACCAACAAACGATTATGCGGATTGATCTCTCTGAACAACACGCCGCTCCAGCCAGGGATGAAACTCGCCGCTCCCTCAGCACCTGGAAAAGAAGCCGGCTGGATCACGAGCGCCACGCGCAGCCAACGACGAGAAATCGCGCTCGGGTACGTGAAACGCGGCTTCAAC
>Ga0207697_10001607_pt1 | contig 12205 bp, 13 predicted proteins | sample KBSSwiS5withPhiX_FD_184293 | JGI IMG/M metagenome (GOLD analysis project Ga0207697, IMG submission 184293) | Switchgrass rhizosphere microbial communities from Kellogg Biological Station, Michigan, USA, with PhiX - S5 (SPAdes) (version 2) | ecosystem: Host-associated > Plants > Roots >... | reverse complement strand
CATGTTCGACCCCGACGCCCCGGGCCGCGGCGGTTTCTGGCACTGGGCCGTGCTGGACCTCCCCGCCGACGTCACCTCGTTGCCGGCAGGAGCGGGCGCCGAGGGCGGAAGGCTCCTTCCCGCGGGCGCCATCCAGTTGAAGAACGACGCCGGGTTCCATGGCTACCTGGGCGCCGCTCCGCCTCCCGGACACGGGCCGCACCGGTACGTCATCACCGTCCACGCGCTCGACATCGCACCGTCAGGACTCAACGATCACACCGCCCCGGGCAGCCTGGAAGCGAAGCTGTCGCAGCACACCCTGGGCCGGGGCACGCTGACAGGCATCTTCGAGCGTCACTGACCTGCCCGCTGCCTCGCCCGCCCCCGCCGTCGTCCCTGTCGCGCCTGACGCCGAGCTCGTCGGAACCTGCCCAATTCGCCGTGATTGTCCGGCGAACCCGACGCGGTCCGGCGAACTCGGCGAATGCGGCCGCGAGGGCCTGCCGCCCCGGCGCACGTAGACTGGCACTATGCGGCTGGTAGCAAGTGACATTGACGGAACGATCCTCGGCCATGACGGCAAAATCAGCGACCGGACCGTCCGCGCGTTCAACGCCTGCCGCGACGCCGGGCTGGAACTGGTGTTCGTCACCGGACGGCCGCCGCGCTGGCTCCACCCCCTGCAGGACCAGCTGGGGCATACCGGAACGGTCATCTGCTCCAACGGCGCCGTCGTGTGGGACCTCGAGGCGGACCGCCTGCTCTCGGCGCGGACACTGGACCTCGACGCCATGTTCGAGGTCCGCCGCATCATCAAGCGGCTGCGTCCCTCCGCGCTGTTTGCCGCCGAAACCCTGACCGGCTTCCATCTGGAACCGGGCTTTATCGAAAACGGCTCGAGCGAACTGCTCGCGGAATTCACCCCGGCCCCGCTTCACACCACCCTCACCGAGGCGGACGCCGTGGCGAAGTTCCTGGCCATTGTCCGCGAAGGCACCGCCGACGAGTTCCTGGCCGAGGTGACGCCCGCCGTCGCCCATCTGGCCGCCGCGACGCACTCGGCGCCGAACATGGCCCTCCTCGAGCTGTCCCTGCCCGGCGTGAACAAGGCCGTGGCCCTGGCTGAATATGCGTCGTCCCTCGGCATCGGCGCCGCGGACGTGGTGGCATTCGGGGACATGCCCAACGACATCGAGATGCTTCGCTGGGCCGGGCACGGCTACGCGATGGCCAGCGGCCACCCGGAAGCGATCCGGGCCGCCGGGCGGCAGGCCCCCCACTTCGACGACGACGGCGTCGCCCAGATCCTCGAGTCCAAGCTCGCCGAACTCGGCGTCCGGCTGCCCTAAAACCCCGGCCCAGGTCCATCCCCACGCCCGCCTCAGGTCCCACGTCCCCACGCCCGCACCCGGCGCCCGCCCACGTCCCCGCACCCGCGGCCCGGTTCACGCACCCGGCCACGTCCCCGCACCGGTCGCCCGGTTCCCGGCGGACACCGGATTCCCAGCGGACGGTCAACTGGCGTTCACCTTGGCCTCCTAGGCTGAAAGCTCGCGACGAAACGTTTGACCGAGAGTGGGGACATCATGGCCAGGCACCGCATCAACAACACGGACGAACAACCCCTTCACCCGGTGGAACCGGACCGGCACTGGCGGCAGCTGCGCCAGGGTGACCGCGTCAGCGTCCGGCTCGCCCCGGGCGTTGAGACCGGTGGGCTTGTGGACGCCGTGACGGCGGACCACAGCGTGGTCTGGGTCGACCTCGACGGCGGCCGCGGCCGCACGCTGCTGCACTGCAGCGACGGCGTCGAAATCCGCCAGCAGGCTGCTGACACCCCGTCCCGCTGAGGCCGCTGACCCGGCCCCGCTGACCTGACACCGATGGGCCCGAGCCGCCAGTGCCGGGCCGCAAGCCCCGGTCGAACCCGGTCCCGGCGGCCCAAGGCTCGGGTACGCTTCAGGAGTGACTGACCTGCACCCCTACTTTGCCCCTCGCGGGGATCGCGACGGCGGCCCGGAGGGCGCCGCCACCCCGGCCCCGGGCGGTTCCCGGGCGCCGCTGGCGCTGGCCCACCGGGGCTTTTCGCTGGACGGGCTGGAGAACTCGATGGCCGCGTTCCGCGCCGCCGTCGACCTCGGGTTCCGGCATCTGGAGACGGACGTGCACACCACGGCCGACGGCGTGTTGGTGCTCTTCCACGACAAGACCCTGGACCGGATCACGGAGGGCCGGGGCCAAATCGCGGACCTTCCGGCCTCAACCGTGGCCCGGGCCAGGATCGGCGGGACCGAACCGATCCCGCGGTTCGATGAGTTGATCGCTGCCTTCCCGGACGTCCGGCTCAATATCGACGTCAAGGACTGGAACTCCGTGGGCACCCTGGCCTCGGCGATCGAACGCCACGGACTGCACGACCGCGTGCTGGTGGCCAGTTTCTCGGACCGGCGGCGCCGGGCAGTGCTGAAGCAGCTGAGCCGTCCCGCCGCGAGCTCGGCCGGCATCGTGTCCAACGCCGTGTTCGTCCTGCTGGGCCCCGTGCTGCCGACGCCGCTGATGTCCGCCGTGGTGCGCCGGGCACTGCGCGGAGTCCACGCCCTGCAGGTCCCCGTCCGCTACGGCGCCGTGCCCGTCGCGACGCCGGGCTTCATCCGGCGGGCACACCGGCACGGGCTGCAGGTCCATGTGTGGACAGTCAACGAGCCCGCGGAAATGCACCGGCTGCTTGACCTTGGCGTCGACGGGATTGTCACGGACCGCGCGGACCTGCTCAAGTCGGTCCTCCAGGAGCGCGGAACCTGGTCCTGAAGGATCGCTCCGCTCAGGCGGAAAGTTCCATCATGAGTGGCGGCAATTCGTCGGTTAGCTCCCGGGCGAGATAGCCCAGCCCGCCCAGCCGGCTGGCAAGGCGGTCTCCGGCCGCAGCATGCAGATGCGTTCCCCAGCAGGCGGCCTGCGCATTGCCCGTTCCCCTGGCGCGGAGGCCGGTGATGGCGCCGGAGAGGACATCCCCGCTGCCCGAGGTGCCCAGCCCGCTGTGCCCTGTGGTGATTTCCCAGAGGCCGGCCCCGGACGCGGCAGCCCTGCTGCTGCGGGGTTCTGCGATGGCCCCCTGACACGTGACCACGGCCCGGTATTTGTCGGCCACCTCAGGGAGCTGGCGGTGCAGGTCCTCGACCTCCCGCCCGAGCAGGATGCCCGCCTCCGTGATGTTCGGGGTCAGGATCAGCCGGCCGGCCCACGGCGCCAGTTCGGCTTCGAGTTCCGGGACGCTGGCCAGGGCAAAAGCATCCAGGACAATGCACGGCGGGCTGCCCGGGGTGGCTTGGAGGAGTTCGCGCAGCAGCGCCGTGGTCTGGTCCTTGTCGTCCAGGCCCGGCCCCACCAGGACGGCGTCGGCGGTTTCCAGCTCGGCGGCCAGGGACCCGGCGGCGGAACCGACCACGGTCCCGGCCGTCGTTTCCGGCAGGCCAAGGACACCGGCTTCGGGCAGGGCGATGGCGAGCGGCACCGCCACGGACTCCGCCACGGCCAGGGTCAGCCGGCCCGCGCCCGCGCGGAGGGCGGCGACGCCGGCGAGCAAGGCCGCTCCGGGCGTCTTGCGCGCACCGCCGATCACCAGCACGGAGCCCCGGTCATCCTTTCCGGAGCCGCCGTCAGGGAGCGGCCAGGCGCGCAACAAAGCGGGGGTGACGGCCTCGGCCCGGGGGCGGCGTTTCGCCTGCCGGGAGTTAGCGGGGGTGGACATCGGCGTCTCCCGAGTGCTGGGTTACCGGGACACCTTCGCTCGTGAGGTGGTCGGCCATATTGAACGCCTCCAGCTGCCATTCCCCCCGGCCGCCGGGCCGGACGAAGCGGCTGACGGAGGCGTTGAGGATGGTGGACGCGGCCGCGATGTCCAGCAGCTGCTCCTCCGAGAGCCCCTCCAGGATGTAGCGGATGAGCAAGATCACGGCGTCGTGGCAGACCAGCAGGACGCCCCCGCCCGGATGCCTGTTGTCGAGGTCGGCGAGCAGCGAGCGAAGCCGCAGCACGACGTCCGCCCAGGACTCGCCGCCCGGGGGCCGGTAGTAGAACTTGCCGAGCCACCGCCGCCGGCCGGCCTCCTCCGGGAGGCGGGCTTCCACCCCGGCCGAAGTGAGCATGTCCAGGATGCCGAGCTCACGGTCGCGCAGCCGCTCATCGATCAGGACAGATGTTTGCCAGCCGCCGGTCTGGACGGCGAGTTCCGCAGTCTGGCGTGCGCGCAGGTAGGGCGAGGACCAGACTGGCGTGCGCCGGCCGTCCGGGTAGCCCGCGAGGAGCCTGCCCAGGGCCAGCGCCTGCTCCCGTCCCGTGTCCGACAATCCGACATCCGCATCCCGGGCCGGGACATCAATGACATGCGCGCCGGCCTGCTGAGCCAGCGTGGCGGCAACGTTGCCCTGGCTTTCACCGTGCCGCACCAGCAGTAACTCAGTCACGCCCGGAACGCCGTGTCCGTAGTGGCTCACCGATCCCCCTATCCGTTGCTTTCCAACGTTGTCCTCTGCCGGGGCTGGCCCGGGCTGGAATATGTGTGGCAGACAGGTTACTCCCAGTGGCACGGATTTGTCCCTGCACCGGCGATGGGGCAACATCGGGGGCCGCCGGGCTGGCAGGATAGAGCCATGCGCATCCTCATCGCCCCGGACAAGTTCAAGGGCTCCCTCACCGCCGTCGAAGCCGCCGCGGCCATTGCCGAAGGCGCCCTGCGCGTCTACCCCGAGGCCGACGCCATCCAGTTTCCGGTGGCCGACGGCGGCGAAGGGACGCTCGAGGCGGCCGTCGCGGCCGGCTACGAGGAACGGCTCAACGCGGTTGTCGGCCCGATCCTGGCCCCGATCGGTGCCGCGTGGGCCATCCGGGCGGATGCTTTCGGAGGGGCCACCGCGGTGATTGAAACGGCGCAGGCCTCAGGGCTGGCGCACATGGAGCCCACACCGGGCAACGCGCTGCGCGCCCACAGCTATGGCTGCGGCCAGCTGATCGCCGCCGCGCTGGACGCCGGTGCCACCGAAATCGTGCTGGGCGTGGGCGGTTCGGCCATGAGCGACGGCGGCAGCGGGGCCCTCCGCGCCCTCGGACTCAAGCCGTTGGACGCCGCCGGCAACGTGGTGCCCCTCGGCGGCGGGTCGCTTGCCGACGTCGCGTCCGTGGACATCAGCGGCCTCGACCCGCGGCTGGCCGGGGTGAAGTTCAGGATCGCCGTCGACGTCCAAAACCCGCTGTTCGGCAGCGACGGCGCGGCACACGTGTTCGGCCCGCAAAAAGGCGCCGACGCCGATGCGGTGGAGCTGCTCGACGCAGGCCTGCGCAACTGGGCCTCGGTCCTGCGCCAGAGGACCGGCCGGGACGTCAACGTGCCCGGCGCCGGAGCGGCCGGCGGGTTTCCGGCGTCGTTCCTGGCCTTCAGCACGGCCGCCCTGGAAGGCGGCTTCGAGCTGGTGGCTGGCCTCACCGGGCTGGACGCGAAACTCGCGGTGGCTGATTTGGTCATCACCGGAGAAGGCTCCATGGACAGCCAATCGCTGACAGGCAAGGCGCCGATCGCCCTCGCCGATGCCGCCCAGGCCCTTGGCATTCCGGTGGTCGTGGTGGCCGGACGGATCCTCGTCACCCCAGAGGACCTTGCCCGTCACGGCGTGGTGGCCGCGGCGCAGCTGCTGGACGTCGCCGGCAGCCCCCAGGACGCAGTAGCAAACGCCGCAAAGTACCTTACCTGGGTCACCAGCCAGGTCCTCGAAGGCGCCTGACGCCCCTGATGGCCGGCCGTGCCGGCCGGCTTGCCCTCTAGGCGCCGGTCTCGTAGTGCGGTTCGGCCACGGGTTTGGACTCGGGGGAGCCCTTCTCGCGCAGGTAGACCGAGGCGCCCACCAGGACCGCCACGGCGAGGAACTCGCTCTGCCAGTTCTGGAAGGACTCGAACCAGAATCGGCTCGTCGCCAGATAGCCCAGCACAGTCACGGTGGGCTGTCCGTGCGCCTCCTGGTCACTGTTGTAGTCCTCCGCGCCGCCAACCGCGTGCAGGGCGATCGACGCCAGGAACAGCAGGAGGAACATGATCGAAAGCGAGTGTTCGTAGAGCTTGAGGACCCAGCCGCCGTGCCGCACCGGCCACGGCGTGGACTCTTTGAGCTTTGCCTGCCGGGGGTCCTCGTCCTGCGGGGAGGTCCGGCCCATCGGCTTGGACTCGGAGGACCCCTTCTGGAACAGGAAGACGGTGAGGATGACGTACATGCCCATCTGCAGGAATTCCGACTCCCAGTTCTCGAAAGTCGCCTCGAGGAAGTTCCCGGTGCCAAGGTACTGCAGGACGGTCACGGCAGGTTCGCCGTGGGCAAGCTGCTCGTCGCTGTAGGTGCTTGCCCCGCTCAGGACCATGCCGCCGAAAAACACGACGAACAGCCCGATATTGGCTAGAAGCAGTCCATGTTCCTTGACCCACTTGCCCATGGTTCCCGAGCCTGCGGTGTGGCGCTCATGTGAAACGTTTGTCATAGCGACTCCTCTTTGCGGGCCCGTCGACGGATCCAGGCAGGGACAAGTACCAGCAGCAGCACCAGCACGGCGAGCAGCCCGACGCCGGCGATCACGCCCGCCGTCCGGCCTACCGTGACATCGAAGATGAGTGAGGTGGTGCCCACGCTCAGCAGCCCCACCCCGGTCAACGAAAACCTGACGATGATGTCCGCGCTGCTCACGAGGGCCTGCTTCAGCCCTTGCCGGAACAGCCGGCGGTGCACGCTCACAGGCAGCAGGATCGTGGCCGTGGTCAGGGCCGCCAGGACGACGTTGGCGAGATACAGGCGGGTCTGGTAGTCATCGAGCGTCTCGAAGCGCGACTGGAACGGCAGCGTCAGGAGGAAGCCGGCGAGAATCTGGACGCCGGTCTGCAGTACGCGCAGTTCCTGCAGCAGTTCGACCCAGTTGCGGTCCATCCGCTCCGCAACGGACTCGTCCCTGCCGTCGTTCTTCGGCACTACTGGGCCAGTCATCGGTACTCCTCCGCAAAATCCTGAAACCAAGGAAACCGCCACAACATGCGGCCCCACCCTCAACCTAGGCTTGAGAGTTGCCAAAAACAAGTTGGTACTAAGCTTGCTGACGATATTGTGGTTAGGGTAGAAACTGATTACTTCGCCGGGATGGATTCAGCGGACCCCCGCCACACGGGACCGATGAACATCCCTGGAAACCGACACGTTGTTAGGTGGACTATGAGCGACTCAAGCGAACGGCAGGACCAGCCCAAGCAGCCCGAACAGCCCCGCGATCCGCGCGCCGGCTACCATTCCGGCCCGTTCCCGGAACAGGTCCAGAAGCAGCCCGGCCTCACCGCGCCTATGGAGCCCAAGCCGGACCACGGCGAGGAAAGCTACCGCGGCAGCGGTGCCCTGAGCGGCAAGGCCGCCCTGATCACCGGCGGCGACTCCGGGATCGGCAGGGCGGTGGCGATCGCCTTCGCCCGTGAGGGGGCCGACGTCGCCATCTCCTACCTGCCGGAGGAAGAAGACGACGCGCAGGACACGGCCGAGTGGATCCGAAAGGCCGGCCGCAAGGCCCTGCTGCTCCCCGGCGACGGGCGCAGCGAGGAATTCGCGGCTGACATCGTGAAGGCGACGCTGGCCGAATTCGGGCGCCTCGACGTCCTGGTGCTCAATGCGGCCTACCAGAAGAACCGCGAGAGCTTCGAATCACTGCCCACCGAAGAGTTTGATCGAGTTTTCAAAACCAATCTGTACTCCCTGCTCTGGACGGCCCGTGCCGCGGTCCCGCATCTGGAAGCGGGTGCGTCGATCATCACCACTGCGTCAATCCAGGCCTTCAACCCGTCCCCGGAACTCATTGACTACGCCATGACCAAGGCGGCCCAGGTGGCCTTCACCAAAGCCCTGGCCCAGGAGCTCGGACCCAAGGGCATCAGGGTCAACGCCGTGGCCCCGGGTCCCATCTGGACACCGCTGATTCCGGCCACCGAATGGCCCGACAAGCTCCCGTCCTTCGGCCAGGACACGCCCCTGCAGCGGGCGGGGCAGCCGGCGGAGCTGGCGGCCGCGTATGTCCTTCTCGCCTCCGACCACGGATCCTACATTTCCGGAGCCGTGCTTCCGGTCACCGGAGGCAAAGGCCTCTGAACCCGCTCCGGACCCGTCCACTGCCAGCTAGTCCCATTTCCAGCACCAGTTTCCAGTACCAGGAGGAATGACATGACTGAAAACCAGCAGGATCCCAAGACCGTCACCGAGGAAGCGGGCGGCTACGGCACACCGACCGCCGAGCAGGAGATGGGCGGCGATGGGAAGAAATTCGCCCAGCCCCGCGAGGAGGAGGCCTTCGACGCCGCCGGGCTGAACCAGGACAGCCCCGACGGCGAGACGTATCCGGCCGGCGCGCCGGACCTGAGCCAGTTCGGTGCAGAAGATCAAGACAGTGCAGGAGAACCCGGAGCAGGTCGCTTCGGAGGAGCGGAGGAACAAATGAGTTCAGAAAACGCCAGCGCAACCCCCGGCTTCGACCCGGACGCCTCGGAGAATTCCGAGGCGGCAGTGCCGTCGTCGGAAGCGGAGATGGACGGGGCCAACACGGAAGAGCCCGACGCCGGGCGGCCCTTCTCCTCTGAGTCCGGACAGGACGCGGCGGGGCTGCCGGACGGCTCCGGGACGGACCTGCCGGAGAACAAGTCGCCGAAGGACCGCGACGATGACAAGGACGCCTTCGACGCCGGCTAGTCCCAGGGCCGTCGCGCCCCGCCACTGCCGGCGCTGCCGGCCGTGACAGCGAAAAGGCCGGACTCCTGCCCGTGGGCGGAGTCCGGCCTTTCTCGTCGGCGGGGTTGCCCGCCCGCCGCGCACTTCCGGGCGGCGTTCTTTAGCGGCGCTTCTTGGGGGAGCGCTTGACCGCTGCCTTGACCGCGGCCGTCGAAGCTGCGGCCGGCGAGGGATCTTCGGTTTCCGGTTCGGCCACCGTGCCGCGCACCTTCGCGATCGCCTTCATGCCGTGGTAGATCACCAGGGCCGCGGCCGAGCCGAGCGCAATCCCGGTGAACTTCAAGTCGCCGATGGTCCAGGTGTAGTCGGCAATCCCGACAATAAGGGCGACGGCGGCCGTGGTCAGGTTGATCGAGTTGGAGAAGTTCACCTTGTTCTGGACCCAGATTTTCACGCCCAGCACGCCGATCATGCCGTACAGCATCGTGGCCGCGCCGCCCAGGACGCCGGCGGGGACCGTGGCGATAAGCTCGCCAAACTTCGGCGAGAAGCTCAGGATCACTGCGAAGGCGCCGGCCACCCAGTACGCCGCCGTCGAATACACCTTGGTGGCGGCCATGACGCCGATGTTCTCGGCGTAGGTGGTCGTCCCGGACCCGCCGCCAAGACCGGCAAGTACGGTGGCGGCGCCGTCGGCCAGCAGCGCGCGGCCGGAGACGCCGTCGAGGTTCTGCCCCGTCATGGCGGACACGGATTTCACGTGGCCGATGTTCTCTGCCACCAGCACCAGTACGACCGGCACGAAGAGGCCCACGACGCCGAGGTGGAATTCGGGGGTCTGGAAATGCGGCAGGCCCACCCACCCAGCACTGTCCACCTTGGAGAAGTCCACCTCGCCCCGGATCATCGCAACAAGGTAGCCCACCAGGACACCCACCAGGATGCTCAGCCGGCCCAGCATGCCGCGGAACAGCACGCTGACCACGATGATGACGGCCAGGGTGATGAAGGCGGTGACGGGGGCCTGGTCGAAGTTGGCCTTCGCCGCGGGTGCCAGGTTCAGGCCGATCAGCGCCACGATCGCGCCGGTCACGATCGGCGGCATGACCCGGTTGATCCAGCCGGCGCCGAACTTCTGCACCACGGCGCCGACGACGGCGAGGGTCGCGCCTGCCAGGACCACGCCGCCGAGTGCCCCGGGGACGCCGAACTGCTGCTGGGAAGCCATGATCGGCGCGATGAACGCGAAGCTGGAACCGAGGTAGCTGGGCACCCGTCCCTGCGTGATGACCAGGAACAGGAGCGTGCCAATGCCGGAGAAGAACAGGGTGGTGGCTGGCGGCATGCCCGTGATGATCGGGACCAGGAAGGTGGCACCGAACATGGCCACAACATGCTGCATCCCGATCCCTACCGTCAGGGGCCAGGTGAGCCGCTCATCCGGCCTGACGACCTCACCGGGGCGGACGGACTTGCCGTTGCCGTGGAGCTTCCATTTGGTGCCGAGCATGCTCATGCCGGGAGCCTTTCAGAGAATGTGGGGCGGGCGGGAAGGAATCTTCCCGAGCAACTTTACCGCGCAGCATTTACCGGCCGTCCCGTCGGGCCGTCGTGCTGCGTGAGGGCCGGTGTGCGCGAGGTCACAGGGCGCAGCGGGAAGCAGGCGCCGTCCGTTGAAGTTGCAACTATTGACAGCAGGAGACGCCGGCCGCCCAAGAGTGCGCCGGCCCAGCGAAAGGGATGCCCATGACACTCGCCCACGATGAAGCAGTAATCGAGGCAGCCGCCGTCGACGCCATCTTTGCCGAAGCCCGCACGGCGAACGCCTTCACCGGCGACGTCACCGACGAGCAGGCCCGCGCGATTTACGAACTGACGAAGTTCGGCCCCACGGCGTTCAACTCCCAGCCGCTGCGCGTTACGTACGTGCGCTCCGACGAAGCCCGCGCCACGCTTGTTGATGCGCTGGCCGCCGGAAACCGCGCCAAGACGGCATCAGCGCCGCTCGTCGCGGTCCTGAGCTACGACACCGCCTGGCAGGACCAGTGGGACGCGTTCCTTCCCGGCTACAACGCCCCCAAGGCCATGTATGACGCCGCGCCGGAACTCGCAGCGGCCACGGGCAACAACAACGCCCACCTGCAGGCCGGCTACTTCATCCTCGCGGTCCGCACCCTGGGCCTCGCGGCAGGTCCCATGACCGGTGCCGACTTCGCCAAGATCGACGCCGCGTTCTTCCCCGACGGGAGCCAGAAGAGCTTCCTGGTGGTCAACATCGGCCAGCCCGGGGCAGACGCCTGGGGCGAAGCCAAGCCGAAATTCGCCTACGAGGACGTCGTCCGCACCGTCTAACAGCCCCCGGCGCCGTTCTCCGGCGCTGTCCTCCCGCGGAGGTGCCTGCGGCACTGTCCTCCCGCGGAGGTGCCTCCGGCACTGTCTTCCCGCGGAGGTGCCTCCGGCACTGTCCTCCCGCGGAGGTGCCTCCGGCACCATGGGGGACAGGCCGGAGGCACTCGGGATGCGATTCTGCGGTTCAGCGCAAGGCCCACATCCAGGGCCACTTCCCATTTTAGTCCGCGCCGTCGCCGCCGGCACTGTGAGTTTGCGGCGCCCGCCCGGCCCCGGAGGCGCCGCGGCGTGGCACACTTTTCCCATGCGGAACCTGATCGCGGTGGCCTTCGTGGAACCGGTAGCCGAGGGGCTCGAGTTTCCCCGGGATGACTGGCCGCTGCACCTCACCCTGGTCAAGTTCGACGTGGCTAAGGTCGGCGTCGTGAAGTCCGACGACATTGTGAAGTCCGACGTCGTCGAACCCGGCCAGGAAACCCGCGCGGAACCCGCGCCGGGCACGCCGCCGGCCGCGGGCGATCCGCTCGCCGGCCACATCGCCGCCCTCATGGCGGACCCGGTGGCCGCTGCCCTGGGCTGCCGGATCAGCGTGGGCGGCGAAGCCGGGTTCGGGCGCGCAGGGTCAATCCCGGTCAACCTGATTGAACCCAACGACGAGCTGCAGGTCCTCCACAACGAGCTGGTCCGGATCGTGGATCAGCTGCCCGGCCGGATCTCCACGCCTGCCTTCACCCTGGAGGGGTACCGGCCGCACGTCTCGCACCACGGCGACAAACGGCTCCGGCAGGGCGACACGTTCGCGCTTGACCGAATAGCGCTCGTGGACATGGCGCCCGACGGCGGGCACGCCACGCGCCGGATCCTGAAGTTGTGGACTGTCGGCCAGGCGTAGGTGCCAGAACGGCGTCTGGGGAGGGCACGACGTCATATCCGCGACGCCGGCGCTGGATTCCTGCGGACCGGGTGCCATACTTGGGTCAACTTCGGCAGCTATTCGACGGTAATTCGAAGACGAAGTGAGTATTTAGGGCAAGTCACAGCGGACCGGGGGGACCACTAAATGATGCTTGACGCCGCGACACTGCGGGTTGCCTTAGCGCTTGTCGACCTCACACTGCTCATGCTTTTCTACTTCATTACGTTCC
>Ga0207697_10001605_pt1 | contig 12214 bp, 9 predicted proteins | sample KBSSwiS5withPhiX_FD_184293 | JGI IMG/M metagenome (GOLD analysis project Ga0207697, IMG submission 184293) | Switchgrass rhizosphere microbial communities from Kellogg Biological Station, Michigan, USA, with PhiX - S5 (SPAdes) (version 2) | ecosystem: Host-associated > Plants > Roots >... | reverse complement strand
GCCGGACGCAATCGACGTCCATGCTTGGCATGCGATGGTTGCTCGAAGTTTTTCTGCAAATGAACAAACGCCCCGGCAGCCTGAATCAACGCCTGATAAAAACGCGCCAGCTCCCCGTTTTTTTCCACCAACCAAAGTTGTTCGAGCACATCGTGGGCTTCATAATATTTTTGTGCATTCCACAACTGAAAAAATGCAGCGTAATAATCTTGCGACGATGCCTCAGGGGACGCCGGCTCGAGCGAACGTAGAAAATCCGAAATCCGCTCGCGTTTATTCATCGAAGGCATAACTTCGGCCAAGCAAGAAAATGGGCAATCGCTTGAGATGACACGATGACGCCGTCGCTCGTCGCTCTCCTGCTCCTGATCGCTGCAGGATTAGTCGTCTGCTCCGCCCTTTTCTCCGGCCTAGAGACCGCGCTCTTTGCTCTCCGCCGCCATCAGCTGCGCAGCCTCGAATCCAATCATCCCGCTCTCGCCGGCTTTGTGCAAAAGTTTCGCGAAAATCCGCGCCGGGTTCTCGCGGTCATTCTCTTGGGTTCCGCGCTGGTGAATGTTTTTCTCGTCGTCATTTGTCTGGCTTTGCTCTGGGAAACGCCGCGCGCCACCAGGTTACCGCCATGGCTGATTGCCGTTTCGCTCTTCGCCATCATCGTATTCTTCTGCGACTTAATTCCCAAGCTTGTCGCGCTTTCCGCGCCTTATCGTCTTTCTACACTCGGCGTTTTCACATTGCGCGCGCTAATGCCATTGCTCGAAACCGTCGGTAGCGCCCTGGAAACAATCAGCGTTGCCATCGTCGAGCTGGTCACGCCCCGGCACGTTCGTACTCGCCCGCATTTGTCCGATGAAGAACTCGAAACCCTGGTTCAGATCGGTGCCGAGCAAGGCACCCTCCAGGAAGCCGAAGGCGAGATGATCCAGGAAGTATTCAAGCTGGGCGACAAAACCGCGAAAGATGTCCTCACACCGCGGGTTGACATGTTTGCCCTCCCTGATGATCTCACCAATGAGGAAGCGATCGCGCAATTGAAAACGCGCCGGCATCGTCGCGTTCCGGTCTACGCCGATTCTCCCGACAACATCCTCGGCATCATCGAGGTAAAATCATTTCTGCTCCATCCAGACGCGCATTACACCGAGACGATGGTGCCGCCGTCATTCGTGCCCGAAACAATGCGCGCGCTGGATTTGCTGCGCAGTTTTCTGACGCGCGCGCAAGGCATGGCCATTGTAGTCGATGAATTCGGGGGCACCGAAGGCATCGTCACCATCTCCGATATTATCGAAGACATTCTAAGCGACGCCGCTCCGCTTGGTGACACCGATCTCGATATCGAACCATTGGCGGAAGGTCGTTACCTCGTGAATGGCAGAGCACGCCTCGATGATTTGAGCGAGCGATTGGGGTTTGATTTCGATGCATCCGGCATCGACACCATCGGTGGCTACGTTTTCAACCAGCTGGGCCGGGTTCCCGAAGTCGGCACAGAATTAGAAACCCCGCGCTTGAAAATCACCGTTCGCCGCGTCAACCGCCGGCGAATCGAAGAATTGCTTCTCGAGAAAACGGTGGGCACGGAGTGTGATAGCGGTAACGGAGAGCTCCCATGATCTGGCTCCTGGTCGCACTTTGCTGGATTATCTCCTTTCTCTTTGCCGGAATCGAAGCGGGGTTGCTTGCGCTCGATCCGGTCCGCTTGCGACATCGCGCCAAGAGCGGCGATCGGGGGGCGCGCCGATTACAAGAAATGCTCAAGGAGCCCGACCGATTGCTCATCACCGTCCTGCTTGTAACCAATGCCGCGGATATCACTGCCCTCATCATTCTGACACACGAACTCGTCCTGCGTTTGGGCTGGCTTGGCTACCCAATTGCCGTTGCCATCGCGCTGCCGGTTTATCTTTTCCTCCTCGGCGTTCTGCCGAAGTCGTTGTTCCGCCGTTTCCCCTTGCGCGCGGTGGTGAGGCTTTCCGGTTTGCTTGAGTTGACGACAAAGTTGTTGTGGCCGTTGCACGCTATCGGCGCATTCATTGAGCGTTCCATTTTCGCGCGCGCCAAGAATCCGCCGCGTCTTTTCGCCGGACGCGAAGAGTTAAAAATGATTGCCGTCCAGAGCGAAGAAAGCGGTGCACTCAGTTCGACCGAACGCGCGATGATTCATAACGTCGTCGATTTCACTGCAGTCAAAGTCCGGGATGTGATGGTGCCGCTCGAAAAAACTGTGTCGTTTTACCCGGATGATTCGCCAAGAGAGGTTTTGCAGACGAGCGAGAAATCCGGCATCGATCGATTTCCCATTTTCGCCGAGAACGCGGAACCTCTCGGTCTTATCAATGTTTACGACATTCTTTTCGACACTGAATCGTCACGTCCGCTACGCCACTACATGCGCCGAATCATTACCGCTTCGGAAAACGAATCCGCTTATCGTGTAGTCCGGCGCCTGCGGGCCGCGCGGATCGGCCTCGCTGCAGTAGTCGATAGCCGCCAAAAATCCACCGGCATCGTCGCGTTAGAAGATCTCGTCCGACAACTCGTGCAGGGCTAAGCGATTTATCAGGACTGGCGGGCGTGTCGTCCGCACCCCGGAGAGACGAGCTTCTGCTCGTCTTGGACGCGCGGAAGCGCGCCCCTCCGTCAGTTCCGCCACAATTAAAAAACTCTGTTTACCGATATTGGCGGGGACGTTCCAAACAGCAGCTTGGGACCAGAGGAAATATCCGATGGGTTATCCGCGTCATCAGCGGATCGTGGTTATTCCTTCTCTTCCAAAAACTGAGCAGCGACGATGAGGGAGACATGGGTGAATGCTTGCGGGAAATTTCCCAGTAATCGTTTTTCGCGCGGATCGTATTCTTCCGATATCAAACCGAGATCGTTTTGCAACGTGAGCAGGCGTTCGAAAAGTTCGCGCGCTTCCTCTTTGCGCCCAAGCAAATTCAGACAAATGGCGAGCCAGAACGAGCAGGGTAAGAACACGCCTTCGTCTCCGGGCAAACCATCCACATTTTTCTCCTCCGGTCGGTAACGCAGCACGAAGCCTTGCACCAGCAGATCCCGCTCGATCGCAGCGACAGTATTGCGCACACGCTCGTCTTCGATCGGGAGAAACCCGACCATCGGCATCATCAGCAAACTGGCGTCGAGCGCGTCGCTCCCGTAGTACTGGGTAAACGCTTTCACTTTCGGATTGTAACCGCGCTCGCAGACTTCCCGATGGATTTGGTCGCGGACTTTCTTCCAGCGCTCGAGCTCGCCGTCCGCGGGCAAGCCAGCCTCTTCGATCAATTGCACCCCCCGATGGAACGCCAACCACGCCATCATTTTCGAATGGGTGAAATTTTTGCGACCGCCCCGCACTTCCCAGATTCCTTCGTCCGGCTCCTGCCAATGCGATTCAAGAAATTTCATCAGCGCTCTTTGTAACCTCCAGTCCGTCTCCTCGATTTTGATGCCGGCCTGTTGCGCGTGATACATCGAACTCATCACTTCTCCATAAACGTCCAGCTGAAATTGATTCGAGGCCGCGTTGCCGACTCGCACCGGCCGAGAATTTTCGTAGCCCGCCAGCCATTCGATTTCGAACTCCGGCAAACGCCGTTCGCCGTGCATGCCGTAGAGAATTTGCATCTCCGCCGGGCTTCCCGCGATCGCCCGTAACAGCCAGCCTCGCCACGAACGCGCTTCTTCGACAAAACCTGCACCCGTCAGTGCGAAAAGCGTCAAGCTCGCATCGCGCAACCAGCAGAAGCGATAGTCCCAGTTGCGCACACCACCGATTTTTTCCGGCAACGACGTCGTCGCCGCCGCGACGATGCCGCCAGTGGGCTCGTAGGTAAGGCCTTTGAGCGTGAGGAGCGACCGCACGACAGCGTCGTGCCATTTGCCGCCGTACTTGCAGCATCCGGCCCAGTCTCTCCAATACTTCTCCGTGTCGCGCAGGGCGTGCTCGGGATGGATGGCGCGCGGCGGATTCTCATGCGACTGATACCAGGTCAACACGAACGGCACTCTTTCGCCTTTCGCGACTTCGAATTCCGCCACCGTCGTTAAATCTTCTCCTCGTGTTTCGATCGGTGTGCGCAAGACCAGCGCGTTCGGGCCCGCGATCGCTTCCAGTCCATCACCGCATTTCCGCACCCACGGCACGACGTCGCCGTAATCGAAGCGAATGATTAGTTCCATCCGCAGCGCGACTTTGCCTCGCACGCCCTCAACGATGCGCACGATGTCTGGATTAGTTCCGCGCGGCGGCATGAAATCGATCAACCGCACCGCGCCGTCCTTGGTCTCGAAAGTGGTTTCGAGAATTAAGGTATGACCGCGATATTTCCGCGTCACTTTTGCCGATTCATCAGCCGGCGCGATCAACCAGCGGCCATTCTTGCGCTCGCCAAGCAACGCGGCAAAACAGGCTCCGGAATCAAATCGCGGAAAGCACAGCCAATCAACCGACCCATTGCGACCGACCAGCGCCCCTGTCTGCGTATCGCTAAGAAATCCGTAATCTTCAATCTTCATTTCATCGGGATGGCCGAGAAATGACTGTAGGGGCAGCCGTGCCGGCTGCAAAAGAAAGCACGCGACACGCGTGCCAGTACAGCTGGGACCGTGGCTGCAAGTGCCGCGGTCTTAATCCTATTCACATTCAGATCTGATTACGACTCCGCCAAACGCCCAATCCCATCGCTCGTTAATCGAAACAACCGCCAGTCATCCAATGAACCCGCGCCTAGTTTGTTATAAAATTGAATCGCCGTCTCGTTCCAGGTGAGGACGGCCCATTCCATTCGCCCGCAATTGTGATCGCGCGCGATCTTTGCCAGGTGCACCAACAAAGCACGACCGTAACCGCGACCGCGCATCTCCGGTTTGACAAACAAATCTTCCAAATAAAGACCCGGGCGACCGAGCCAGGTGGAGAAATTAAAAAAATAAACCGCGAACCCAACCGGTTCGGTATTTTCAAATGCGACCACCACTTTCGCCGCCGGCTCCGCGCCGAAAAGCACTTCATGCAAACCTTTCTCGGTTGCGACTACGTCATTGGGCGCGCGCTCGTAAGTCGCGAGATCGCGAATCAACCGCAAAATGATTGGAATGTCCGCGATGGTGGCGTCACGAATCGTAAGATTTCTCTGGTTCATTTTTTGTCCCGTATCTGATGAATGATGAACGCAATTACGGCGGCGAGCCACCAATGAAATTGCTGGCGGATGTAGCCGCTGCCGCTAATGATATGTTTCGCGCCAAAGGCGCAGTGTCAAAATAGCCTGAGGCATCGCCCCCCGGACCGTGATTGCATTCTAGACGAGCGCTGAAGGCGCGACTCACGCCCGAAATGAATCGCGCTTTCAGCGCTGAGGTTTGGCGTTACACGATTTCCTGGGGCGCTGCCGCAGACTACAATGAATGTCGCGCCTTTGGCGCTAAATGCGTAACCCCGGCAGCTCACCCGGAACCGCGGCGCAGCAGTCGCGTCTTGACAAAGCGAGCAAGCGAAGTCAATCGAGTACGGTGTCGTTGCCCTTGAACCGAAACCTATTTTCGCTCCCCGCGCGACTCTTGCTGGCCGTGATCGCGTCGCTCTGGGGTATGATTGCCATGCCGTCGCGGGGGCAAGAATTGCCCTCACTCATCAACGTGGTTGATTATTCCAAGTTGATTCCGCTCCTGCCCGACGGTACCGCAGGCTGGACGGCCGATAAACCGGAAGGCTCAACCACCGACGTCGGTGGATTCAAATTAACTAATGTCCATCGCGACTATCGCAAAGGCGAAGGCGACAAGGTGCCGACTACTGCGATCAGCATTCTAGATTCCGCGGCCAACCCTGATTACGTGGAAGCAACTACGGCAGCATGGAATTTCAGCACGACATCGACGGAAGGCTATTCCAAAGCCGTCACGGTCGATGGTAATCCCGGCTTCGAGACCTTCGAGAACGAAGGCAAACACGGCACCCTTTGGATCATGGTGGCGAAGCGCTATTTCCTGCAAATCGAAACGCAACAGCAGGAGCCCGCCGCGCTCCAGGAGTGGGCCAAGCGTGTTGATGTAAAGAAGCTCGCCGCAATTAAGTAACCTGCCGCTGGCTTGTCATCCTTAGCGCAGCGATCGGTGACTGGCGATAGGCTTTGAGGCGCGTGAAAGTCCACCAATCACTGATCACTCTGGCTTCTCCCCTCCTTGCCCGCCATCGGCACGAAACGGACTGGCAACACAGCGCTCTGCTCTAGTCGCCCATCTTTCTTTTCCAGGAGATAAAGCTCCTGCGCGAACTTTGCCCCGACTGGAATAATCATGCGGCCGCCTTCTTTCAGTTGATCGACCAATGGCTGCGGCACGCGCTCGGGCGCACAGGTTACAATGATGGAGTCGAACGGCGCATGCTCCGGCCAGCCCTTGTAACCGTCGCCGGCTTTCACGTGCACGTTTTTGTAACCGAGACGTTGTAATATCGCTTCGGCATTTTTTTTCAGCGGCTCGATAATTTCGATCGAGTAAACCTGGGCGACCAGCTCCGCCAGAATTGCCGCTTGATAACCAGAACCGGTGCCGATCTCCAGAACGCGATCAGTCGGCTGCAGCCGCAATTGCTCGGTCATGAACGCCACGATGAAGGGCTGCGAAATGGTTTGATCGTAACCGATTGGCAGCGGTCGATCGGTGTAACTCTCCGCCCGAAATTCTGCCGGCACGAACTCTTCCCGTGGTACCTTGCGCATCGCCGCCAGGACCCGTTCCTCCACCACGCCGCGCATCACGATTTGCTCCTTCACCATACGCTCACGCTGTGCCGGGAAATCAGCAACTTGTGTCTCTGCGCGCCCGCAACTCGCGCAGAGCAATGCAGACGCAAGTAACAAGAAGCGCATCCTCAACAATAATACGCGGCGTGATCGTGAAAAGACGCTGCTTCTCACGCGGCGTTCGCGTCCGTTTCTCCGGGGAGCGCAGGCAGCTTGCCTGCAACCGTCTGCAGCTTGTCGACGGGATTTTGTGCTCGGCAAGCTGCCGAGCACTGCGGGCTAGCAGCCCGCGCTCCCCAGATCGCAAGCGTCCCGCAGAGCGAAAGAACAAAGCGAAATTCCCCCTGTCCTTCGTGTTCTTCGTGGTTAATTTCACCGCCCAACAGGATGCAAGAAGAACGCAAAACTCCCGAGATGCGCGCGCAGATGACAGACATCGAACGTCTTCGTCATTCGACAGCTCATGTGCTGGCGACGGCCATTCTGAAAATCTGGCCGGAGGCGCAATTCGCGGCCGGGCCGCCGGTCGATAACGGCTTTTATTATGATGTCGATCTCTCGCACCGGATTTCACCCGAAGATTTCGAAAAGATCGAAGCGGAGATGAGGAAAGAAATCAAAGCGAACCATCCCTTCGAGCGAATGGAGGTTTCGCGCGATGAAGCCCTCGCGCTTGGCAAGCAAGGTCGACTCGCGGCGTTAAATGAGCGGAACGCTCCGAGCAAGTTCAAGCTCGATATCATCGAAAACATTCCTCCGGGCGAAACGATCTCGCTCTATCGCAACGGCGACTTCATCGATCTCTGCGCCGGACCACACGTCATGCGCACCGGAAACATCGGCGCATTCAAGCTCACCAGCGTCGCCAGCGCTTACTATAAAGGAGACGAAAAGAATCCACAGCTCCAGCGCGTTTACGGCACCGCCTTCAAAACGAAAAAGGAGCTCGATGATTTCTTCGCGATGCTGGAGGAAGCAAAGAAACGCGACCATCGCAAGCTCGGCAAGGAACTGGAGATTTTTGTTTTCGACGACGACGTCGGGCCCGGTTTGCCAATGTTTCTTCCGCGCGGCGCAGCAATCGCGGAGGAATTAGAAAAGCTCGCAAAGGAAACCGAGTTCGCCGCCGGATATCAACGTGTTCGCACGCCGCACATCGCTCGCGAAAGCCTCTACAAAAAGAGCGGGCACCTGCCCTACTATGCCGACTCAATGTTCGCCGGGATTCCCGTAGACGAATTCGAAGAACGGCGGAAAACACTGACGATCGAGGCGATTCAGTATCAAGTGTTACTTAAACAGGAATTAGAGCGAACACCTGCTGAACGCGGGACTGATATCTATTTAGAGCGGCTCGCAGGTCAAGACTTTGATTGGGTTGTCCCGAGAGCGAGAAAGCTCGTGGAAGACAAAGTAGCTTCTAGTCAGATCGTTGAGTTTCTCAGGGAATATGACCGTGTCACTCAAGAACTGCAAAAACTACCGATCGATTATTACCGGTTGAAGGCCATGAACTGTCCGCATCATCACAAGTTATTTGCGGCGCTTCCACGCAGTTATCGCGACCTCCCCTTGCGACTGGCGGAATATGGAACGGACTATCGCTACGAGAAGAGCGGTGAGTTGTTCGGTCTGATGCGGGTGCGCTCGCTGCGGATGAACGATGCACACCTTTACATGACTCCAGAGCAGTTCGAGAGCGAGTTCAATGCGGTGAATGAAATGTATCTCAACTACTTCAAGCTTTTCGGGATCGAGAAATACCTTATGCGTTTCTCAACCCACGACCGGGCACATTTGGGCAAAAAATTTGTCAATGAACCGGAGCTCTGGAAACAAACCGAGGAGATGACGCGGCGGGTGCTGAAGGATTCCGGCATCAATTACGTGGAAGTGCCCAATGAAGCCGCCTTCTACGGGCCAAAGATCGACGTGCAGGTCTGGAGCGTGATCGGCCGGGAATTCACCATCGCCACGAACCAGGTTGATTTCGCGCAGCCGCGTAATTTCGACCTGCGTTACAGAGACAGAGACAACACCGAGAAGATCCCGCTTTGCATTCATCGCGCGCCGTTAGGTACACATGAACGCTTTATTGGATTTCTCATCGAACATTACGCTGGTAATTTCCCGCTTTGGCTTTCGCCCGAACAGGTCCGGATTCTGCCGATCGGTGACGAGCCAGCGGTGCTCGATTACGCCCGCTCCATTCTGAAGGAGCTTCGCGCCCAGTACGTCCGGGCCGAGATCGACGAGTCAACCGACAAAATCAACGGCAAAGTTCAGCGCGCCGAACAGATGAAAGTCCACACCATGCTTGTCATCGGAAAGCGCGACATGGAAGCAAACGCCGTCAGCGTCCGCGTTCACGGCAAAGGCAATCTGGGCGCGAAACCGCGAAACGAAGTTATTGCCGATATCTTATCCGCGATCAAAGCGCGCCGCGCCTAGCAACACCAAGATAGATGTTATGGGCTAAATGATCTGAAAGAAAAGAGTGTGCAACTCGGAGAAAACGCCCTCTCCGAATTGATTTTCCAATTTCCAATTTCTCCAAGCTCCAAGTAAAGTGCGCGCTTCATGGACTCTCAGGGCGCGCTTAAGAAATACTTCGGTTACGACGCATTCCGCCCGCTACAGCAGGAAATTATCGATGATGCGTTGAATGACCGCGATGTGTTTGCGCTTTTGCCAACCGGCGGTGGCAAGTCGCTGTGTTTTCAGCTACCGGCGCTGTTGCGCGACGGGGTGACGATTGTGGTGTCGCCGTTGATCGCGCTGATGAAAGATCAGGTCGATGCCCTGCGGACGAGCGGAATCGCGGCGACCTTCTTAAATTCGACGCTTGCCGGCAGTGAGTCGCGCGAACGACTGCGCGGACTCGATCGCAACCAATTCCGTTTGCTCTACGTCGCGCCGGAGCGGCTGATGATGGAGAATTTTCTGGAGCGCGCCCTGAACTGGAACATTGCGCAGATCGCGATCGATGAAGCGCATTGTATCAGTGAATGGGGCCATGATTTTCGCCCGGAATATCGCGAACTGAAAAAAATGCGGACGCATTTTCCCGATGTCTCAATCATGGCGCTGACTGCGACCGCAACCGAACGAGTGCGCGACGATATCATCAAGCAATTAAAGCTGCATGCTCCGCGTTGTTATGTCGCGAGTTTCAATCGACCGAACCTGACGTATCGGGTGGTGGCGAAGTCATCGGCTTACCAGCAAGTGCTCGATTTCATCCGGGCACATCCGAACGACAGCGGAATTGTTTATTGCGCGAGCCGCAAATCCACTGACGCGCTGGCGGAAAAGCTAACGAAAGATGGGATCAAAGCGTTGCCTTATCACGCGGGAATGGAATCTCGGGAACGGACGCGCAATCAGGAAGCGTTCTTGCGCGATGATGCGCGCGTCATCACCGCGACGATCGCGTTCGGGATGGGTATTAACAAACCGAACGTCCGGTTCGTTATTCATTATGACCTGCCGAAGAACATCGAAGGGTACTATCAGGAAACGGGACGCGCGGGTCGCGATGGTCTACCGAGCGAGTGCGTGCTGCTCTTCAGTGTGGGCGATGTGGTGAAACAGCGGCGTTTCATCGAGGAAAAGAGTGAAAGCGAGCAGCGCATCGCACACGAGCAATTGCGCACCATGGTGGCGTATGCGGAAACGCGCCATTGCCGGCGGGCGACGTTGTTGCGGTATTTCGGCGAAACCTGGCCGCCTGTTTCTGTAGAGGCAAGCGTGTCGCCTGCATCGGCTCGTCGTTCTGCAGCCGACACGGCTGCCACCACAGAAGACACGACGGAGCGTCGCGAAATTTCATGCAATGGCTGCGACAATTGCCTGGAACCACGCGAGACGTTCGACGGCACGATCCCGGCGCAAAAATTTCTCTCTTGCGTGCATCGAGTGCAGGCCAAGCAGGGCTTTGGGTTCGGGCTAAATCATATCGTGGAAGTGCTGATTGGCGGAACGAACGACGCGATCAAAAAGCGCGGACATGATCAGCTATCGACCTTTGGGATCGGCGCTGATTTGAAACGCGAGCAATGGCAAAGAATCGGGCGGGAACTGTTACGGCTCGGTTTGTTAGAAGCAGCGCCGGGAAAATTTGCGACTTTGAGTGTGACCGACGCCGGAATGATGGCGCTACGAAAACGGACACCGATCACCTTAACCAAGCCGATCGAAGCACCGGCAAAGAAGGTCCGCCCCCCACGGACTGGGGAAATCGAATGCGATGAAGAACTCTTCGAGCGTTTACGCGCGCTGCGCCGAAAGATTGCGGACGAGCGCGATGTCCCTGCTTATATCATCTTTTCTGATGCAACACTCCGCCAGATGGCGCAGGCGTGTCCACAAAGTAAAAGCGATTTCGCACAAATCGCCGGAGTCGGACAGCAGAAACTCAAGGAATTTGCGGAGGCATTCCTGGCTGAGATCGGTGAGCACCTTCGCTCTGACTTGGCGATGGCAGCGTCGCCGCGAACGTTCTGACGCGCCTTGCCAAAGGCATGACCTCTGCTGCTTGTCTCGCAAGATGGAGTGCGAAGACGGGCAGCCGAGGGAAGACGTGGATACCAGCGTTCAGGCCGCTCCTCCTCTCTGGCAAAGAATCGTCCCGCGCGCGGCGTTTCTCGCGTTAGTTGGTACAGCTGCCGAGGCCTTCTTAAGTCAGCATGGGCATTCCCGGTCCGAATTTCGTCATAAGCTAACGGAAACGCAGCCGACAACGGGTTATGCGATTGAAACGACGGCGACAAAAGCCGCGCCAGCATTAAATCCGTTCGTGCCCGAGGTGAATCCTACCGCGACCGCCCCGATTACAGTCGATATGATCGCAAGTCCACCGCGGTCGGTCGCCGACCAGCCAGCGGCTTTGCAACTAACGACGAAACCAGCGGGCGCAACCTTCGCGGTTTATCCCGGAATAATCGCGGATAAGGCCGCCCCCGCTTCCGCGCCGTTACGGACTGGGATAGCTCCCGGTACGGCCGAGGATCTTCGCGGGGGAAATTACACAATTTTTTTTCACAAGGAGGGCTGGCCGGACAGCCGGACCGAAGTCCAGCTGCAAGCGGGCGAGGTTCGTCCGGTCGAGTACGCGTTTTTCCATGGCGAAGTTACGATCACGAGTGTTCCAAATGGCGCGGAAATTCTTTGCGGCACTGTTTCGCTTGGGTTCACGCCGTTAACGGTTGCTTTGCCGGCTGGCAATCAAGTGCTCACCGCCCGTCTCAAGAATTACCCGGACCGCACTCAAAATGTCGCGGTTAATGAAAACGCAACTCCCACAATCGAGTTTCAAATGCGCGTGCGCCGGCACCTTGCCAAGGCGAAACCAACACCGCCGCCGTCGTTAATTGGGAAAGTCGGCGACAGCCTGAAACATCTTTTCGGCGGGAGTCCGACCCCCGCGCCGCATAGAAAACGGTAAGTAGTGACAT
>Ga0207697_10001598_pt1 | contig 12234 bp, 10 predicted proteins | sample KBSSwiS5withPhiX_FD_184293 | JGI IMG/M metagenome (GOLD analysis project Ga0207697, IMG submission 184293) | Switchgrass rhizosphere microbial communities from Kellogg Biological Station, Michigan, USA, with PhiX - S5 (SPAdes) (version 2) | ecosystem: Host-associated > Plants > Roots >... | reverse complement strand
TTGATCGCCGCGAATCCGATCGACGGGCGCATCAGATCGACGAGGCAGGTGACGAAAAAACCGACGCGCATGGAGGTCAATCAGGGACAACCGATGTTATCACGCACGCCCGGGCCGCTTGCCGGCGCGGCGACGCGATCACGGGAAGTTCGATTGGGTGAGCGCGATCGCGCAAAGACCGATCAATTGCTGGGGTAGCACGCCGAGGATCAGCAGCAGCAGCCCATTCGCCGACAGCGCAATCCAGGTGTCGCCGCGAACGAGGATGGGCTGCGTTTCCACGGGATCGTCGAAATACATCAGCTTGACGATCCGCAGATAGTAGAACGCGCCGATCAGCGATGTCATCACGGCGATGACGGCGAGCCACACGAAGCCGTCGTTGACGGCTGCCTCGATCACCATGAATTTCGCATAGAAGCCGATGGTCGGCGGCAGGCCGGCGAGCGAGAACATGACGAGCAGCATGATGAACGCCCACCACGGCGAGCGCTGGTTCAGGCCCTTGAAGTCGTCGAGCTGGTCGCTCTCGAAGCCCTGCCGCGACAGCAGCAGGACGATGCCGAAGGACGCGAGGCTCGTCAGCACGTACGACACCGTATAGAACATGGCCGCCGAGAATCCGTAGCGGTTCGCCGTCAGGAAGCCGAGCAGCATGTAGCCCATGTTCGCGATCGTCGAGTACGCGAGCATCCGCTTGATGTTGGTCTGCGAGATGGCAATCAGGTTGCCGAGTACCATCGACAGCACGCACAGGATGATCAGCATCCCTTGCCAGTCGATCGCCGTGCCCTGCAGCGCACCGGAGAGAATGCGCAGCGTCATCGCGAACGCGGCGATCTTCGGTGCCGTGCCGATCAGGAGCGTGATCGCCGTCGGCGCGCCGTCGTACACGTCGGGCACCCACATGTGATAGGGCACGACAGCGAGCTTGAACGCGAGGCCCGACACGACGAACACCAGCCCGAACGTCAGCAGCAGCCCGCTGCCCTGCCGGCCGTAAATGACGCGCGCGACCGTGTCGAGGTCGAGCGAGCCGGTCGCGCCATAGATCATCGACAGCCCGTAGAGCAACATGCCCGACGCGAGGGCGCCGAGCACGAAATATTTCATCGCCGCCTCCGAGGAGCGCGGGTGGTCGCGCGGCGACGCGACCAGCGCGTACAGCGACAGCGACATCAGCTCAAGGCCGAGGTAGAGCGTCAGGAAGTTGGCGCCGGTGATCATCACCTGCATGCCGAGCAGCGCGAAGAGCGTCAGCACGAACACGTCGCCGCGGAACAGATTGCGCGCGGCAAGGTAGGCACGCGAATAGAACAGCATCAGCGACACGGCGCCGAAGCACGCGATGCGCAGGAAATCCGCCAGCATGTCGTCGACGATCAGGCCGTGATAGCCCTTGATCGAATCGATGCGCAGCGTCGTCAGCGTGACGCACGTCGCGAGCAGCAACGCGAGCTGCGTGAGCCAGTAGCTGATGTAGCGTCGGTCGTCGGGGACGAAGAGGTCGATCAGCAGGATCAGCGACGCGGCCGTCAGGATGACGATTTCCGGCAGCGCAGCCCAGTAGTTGAGTTCGGCGAGCATTACAGTTTGGTCCGCGCGACGATCTGCAGCAGGTCCGTCACCGATGTGTGCATGACGTCGATGAACGGCTTCGGCCAGACACCCATGACGAGGACCGCCGCAGCCACGGCCCCCAGCAGCCAGAACTCGCGGCGGCTGAGGTCGGTGAGCTTCGCGACGTTGTCGTTGGCGACGTCGCCGAAGATCACGCGCTTGTACATCCACAACGTGTAGGCTGCGCCGAGGATCAGCGTGACGGCCGCGGCGAAACCAAGCCAGAAGTTCGCCTTGACGGCGGCGAGGATCACGAGGAACTCGCCGACGAATCCCGACGTGCCCGGCAGTCCCACATTGGCCATCGCGAACAGCATCATGAATGCGGCGAATTTTGGCATCGTGTTGACGACGCCGCCGTAATCAGCGATCAGCCGCGAATGCATGCGGTCGTACATCACGCCGACGCACAGGAACATCGCAGCCGACACGAAACCGTGCGAGATCATCTGCGCGAGCGCGCCTTCGATGCCGAGCTGGCTGAACAGGAAGAAGCCCAGCGTGACGAATCCCATGTGCGAGATCGACGAATACGCGATCAGCTTCTTCATGTCCGTCTGCACGAGCGCAACGAAGCCGATGTAGATCACGGCGATCAGCGACAGCGTGATGACGAACCCGGACAGGTAGCGCGACGCGTCCGGCAGAATGGGCAGGATGAAGCGGACGAAACCGTACGCGCCGATCTTCAGCGTGATCGCCGCGAGGACCACCGAGCCGCCGGTCGGCGCCTCGACGTGCGCATCCGGCAGCCACGTGTGCACCGGCCACATCGGGACCTTGACGGCGAACGCGAGGAAGAACGCGACGAACAGCAGGATCTGCGCCGGCATGGCGAGCGGAACGTTGTACCACTCGAGGATCTCGAAGCTCTCGGAGACGCTGTACAGGTAGATCAGTGCGACCAGCATCAGCAGCGAGCCGAGCAGCGTGTACAGGAAGAACTTGACGGCGGCGTATACGCGGTTGGGTCCGCCCCACACGCCGATGATGAGGTACATCGGGATCAGCATCGCCTCGAACACGAGGTAGAACAGGATGCCGTCGAGTGCTGCGAACACGGCGTTCATCAGGCCTGACATGATCAGGAATGCCGCCATGTACTGGGCGACGCGGACGGTGATCACTTCCCAGCCCGCCCATACGACGAGTACCGTGATGAAGCTGTTCAGCAGCACGAACAGCATCGAGATGCCGTCGACACCCAGGTGGTAGTGGATGTCGAAGCGCGGAATCCAGTCGGCCATCTCGACGAACTGCATCGCCGACGTCGTCGTGTCGAAGTTGGCCCACAGTGGGATCGTGACCAGGAAGCCGGCGAGCGCGCCGGCGAACGCGATCCAGCGCGCGAAACTCGCCTCGCGGTCACGGCCGACGACGAGCACCGCCACGCCGGCGACGATCGGCACCCAGATGGCGAGCGAGAGATAGGGCGTCAAAGGTCCCCCCACGCTTCCGGCTTCGCCGCTGCGCTGCCCCCGGCGGGGGCGCAATTCGACCCTTGGGACGGCCCTGCGGGTCTCAACGCACGCCCCACCAGTACAGCAATCCGAAGACGCCGACGATCATCACGAACGCGTAGTGGTAGACGTAGCCGGACTGGATGCGGCGGAAAAGGGCCGATACCGCGCCGACGAGCTTCGCCGAGCCATTGACGAGAATGCCGTCGATGATCGTCCGGTCGCCGACCGTGGAGGCGAAGCGCCCCACGGCCCGCGCGCCCCCTGCAAAAAACCAGTCGTTGAAGCGGTCGAAATAGTACTTGTTGTCGAGCAGCGCGTAGATGGCGCGAAACCGGGCTTCGATCTTTGCCGGCAGCGTCGGGTTGATCAGATAGAGATAGGCGGCGGTGGCGATGCCCGCGACGGCGAGCCAGAACGGCGGCTGCGTAAAGCCGTGCAGGATGAACGGAATCGCGCCGTGCCACTCGTCCTTCAACTCGGCGACGACGGCGTGCGGCTCGCGGACGAAGATCGAGTCGCCAAACCAGCCGCCGAACAGCATCGGCTCGATGTACATCCACCCGGCGTAGATCGACGGCAGTGCGAGGAGGATCAGCGGAATCGTGACGACCCACGGCGACTCGTGCGGAGGACCGCCTTCATGGCCGTGCGCATCGGGTTCCTCGTCGGTGGCCGATGACCCACCGTGCGCGTGTGCGTCATGGCCATCATGCGCCGCGTGACCCGCATGGCCGGCGTGAAAACGTTCGTTGCCATGGAACGCGAGAAACAGCATCCGGAACGAATAGAACGCCGTGACGAACACGCCAACCATCACGGCGAATAGCGCGAAGCCATGGCCGCCCACATGCGACAGCTGCACGGCCTCGATGATCGCGTCCTTCGAGAAGAATCCAGCGAACGGCGGGATGCCGGCCAGCGCCAGCGAGCCGATCACCGCCGTGATGTAGGTGATGGGCATGTACTTGCGCAGCCCGCCCATCTTCCTCAGGTCCTGCTCGTGATGCAGCGCGATGATCACGGACCCGGCACCGAGGAACAGCAGCGCCTTGAAGAATGCGTGCGTCATCAGATGGAAGATCGCTGCCGAATACGCGGACACGCCGAGCGCAACCGTCATGTAGCCGAGCTGCGACAACGTCGAATACGCGACGACGCGCTTGATGTCGTTCTGGACGATGCCGAGGAACGCCATGAACAGCGCAGTGATCGCACCGATGATCGTCACGAACGACAGCGCCGTGTCCGACCATTCGAACAGCGGGCTCATCCGCGCGACCATGAAGATGCCGGCGGTGACCATCGTTGCCGCGTGGATCAGCGCCGAGATCGGCGTCGGGCCTTCCATCGAGTCCGGCAGCCACACGTGCAGTGGAACCTGCGCGCTCTTGCCCATCGCACCGATGAACAGGCAGATGCAGATGGCGCTCATCAGCGACCATTGCGCGCCATTCCACGGGACGATCGTCGTCGCCGCCATCGACTCGGCCTTGGCGAACACCGGCACGTAGTCGAGCGTGCCGAAGTACGCGAGGATGAGGCCGATGCCGAGCACGAATCCGAAGTCGCCGACGCGGTTGGCGAGAAACGCCTTCAGGTTGGCGTAGATGGCCGTCGGCCGCGTGTACCAGAAGCCGATCAGCAGGTACGAGACGAGACCCACCGCTTCCCAGCCGAAGAACAATTGCAGGAAGTTGTTGCTCATGACCAGCATGAGCATCGCGAACGTGAACAGCGAGATGTACGAGAAGAAGCGCGTATAGCCGGGATCGTCGGCCATGTAGCCGATCGTGTAGATGTGGACCATCAGCGAGACGAACGTGACGACGAGCAGCATCGTCGTCGTCAGCGGGTCGATCAGGAAGCCGATTGCGAGCTTGAGATCGCCGGAGACGAGCCATGCATAGACGTCGCCGTTGAACACGTTGCCCGCCTGCACGTCGCGCGCGACGACGATCGATGCAACGAACGACGCGGCCACGCCGAGGATGCAGAGCCAATGCGACACGCCGCGACCCAGTCGCGGCCCCCACAGGCCGACGACGATCGACGCAACGAGCGGCGCGAACGGGATCAGGAGGTAGAGAAGGCGCATCTCGAGCCTATCCGCGCAGGCGACCCTGCGCCTCGACGTCGATCGAGCCCGTGTTGCGGAACAGCAGCACGAGGATCGCGAGGCCGATCGCCGACTCCGCGGCGGCAACCGTCAGGATGAAGAACACGAACACCTGCCCGGCCATGTCGCCCAGATACCGCGAGAACGCGATGAAGTTGAGGTTGACGGCGAGCAGCATCAACTCGATCGCCATCAGCATCATGATCACGTTACGCCGGTTCAGGAAAATCCCCGCCATGCTGATGGCGAACAGGATCGCTCCGAGCACGAGGTAATGCGCAAGCGTTGGTTCGCTCAGCACGGACTGGTGTCACTCCCCATCACACGGACGTTCGCGGTGGCCTTTTTGCTAAGGCCGCTTGCGCGCTCGCCCGTCATTGACTGCCGGACGTCAGGCCGGCGGCTTCTCCGACGGCAGGTCGACGAGTCGCACGCGATCTTCGCGGCGAACCTTGACCTGCTGACCCGGATCCTGGTGCTTGCGTTCCTTGCGCTCGCGGTGCGTCAGTGCGATCGCGGCAACGATCGCCACCAGCAGCACGACGGCGGCAATCTCGAACGGGTACACGTAATCGACGTACAGCAACTGGCCGAGGGCGCGGGTGTTGCTGCCGGTCGGCGTCGCAGGGGCCGTGGCCGTGCGACCGATCGCGCTGTCGACGATGACGAGCGCCATCTCGAAGAGCACGAGCGCACCGACGGCGGCGCCGATCGGCAGGTAGCTGCGGAAGTGCTGGCGCATCGTATCGAAGTTGACGTCCAGCATCATCACGACGAACAGGAACAGCACCATGACTGCGCCGACGTAGACGAGCACGAGCGCGATCGCCAGGAATTCCGCCCGAAGCAGCAGCCACACGGCTGCGGCCGTGAAGAACGACAGCACGAGCCACAGCGCCGCATGCACGGGATTGCGCGTCGTGATGACACGCAACGCCGCGAAGATCAGGATCGCCGCGAACGCGTAGAACGTGAACGTGGCGAAAGTCATCGGCGTACCGCCTCGCGCCCTGCACTCATCGCTCGGCCTCTATGCACCGTTCCGGCTTGCGTGCCTCGCGCGCCGCGCTCATCGGTCGGCCTCATTACACTCGCTCGCCGCTTCGAAGCCGCAGCGTATCGGCCTCGCCGAATCGCACCGCGCCGCGCCCTTCGGGCCTCGGCTCCGCTTCGCGTCGCCCGCGGTGCTCATCGGTACTTCGCATCCTCTTGACGGTCGGCCGCGATCTGCGCCTCGTAGCGGTCGCCGACCGCCAGCAGCATTTCCTTCGTGTAGTAAAGGTCGCCGCGCCGCTCCCCGTGGTATTCGAGGATCCGTGTCTCGACGATCGAATCGACCGGACAGCTTTCCTCGCAGAAGCCGCAGAAGATGCATTTGGTGAGGTCGATGTCGTAGCGCGTCGTCCGCCGCGTGCCATCCGCCCGCTGATCGGATTCGATCGTGATCGCGAGCGCCGGGCACACCGCCTCGCAAAGCTTGCACGCGATGCAGCGCTCCTCGCCATTCGGATAACGACGCAGCGCGTGCAGTCCGCGGAAGCGCGGACTCATCGGCGTCTTCTCCTCCGGGAACTGAATGGTGATCTTCCGCGCGAACATGTGGCGACCCGTCAGCGCGAGCCCCTGCATCAGCTCGAGGAGCAGCCACGTACTGAAGAATCCCCGGACGCGTTCTGCGATCTTCATATCAGTGGAACAGCCCGGCAAATCGCGTCTGCATCATCCCGCCGATGAACACGATCCAGATCAGCGTCACCGGGATGAACACCTTCCAGCCTAGCCGCATGATCTGATCATAGCGATAGCGGGGAAACGTCGCGCGAATCCAGAGGAAGATGAACAGCACGAACGCCATCTTCAGGAAGAACCACGGCATGCCGTCGCCGAACGGATGCAGGCCGAAGATGTCGGCATCGTTCAGGATCGGCAGCGGTGACAGCCACCCGCCGAGGAACATGATCGACGTCAGCGCGGCGATCAGGATCATGTTCATGTATTCGGCGAGGAAGAACAGCGCGAACGTGATGCCCGAGTACTCGACGTGGAAGCCGGCGACGATTTCCGATTCGCCCTCGGCAACGTCGAACGGGTGGCGGTTCGTCTCGGCGACGCCCGACACCAGATACACGATGAAAAGCGGGAACAGCGGCCAGATGTACCAATACGCGGCGCCGCCCTCCTGGCCCGTGACGATATCGCTCAGGTTCAGGCTGTTGGCGGCCATCAGCACGCCGACGAGCGCGAAGCCCATCGCTATTTCGTAACTGACGATCTGCGCTGCGGAGCGCAGGCAACCGAGGAACGCGTACTTCGAGTTCGATGCCCAGCCGGCGAGAATGATGCCGTACACGCCCATCGACGTCATCGCGAGGATGTAGAGCAGGCCGGCGTTGATGTCGGACAGCACCCACGTGTCGGCGAACGGAATCACCGCCCACGCCGCGAGCGCGGGTCCGAGCGACAGCATCGGCGCGATGAAGAACAGCGCGCGGCTCGCACCCGTCGGGACGACGATCTCCTTGAACAGCATCTTCAGCACGTCGGCGAACGGCTGCAGCAGTCCGAGCGGGCCGACGCGATTGGGCCCGATGCGCACCTGCATCCAGCCGATTACCTTCCGCTCAGCGTAGGTCAGGTACGCGACGGCCAGGATCAGCGGAACGGAGATCACGACGACCTTGACGAGCGTCCACACAGGCAACCACCACGCGCCCATCGCGTCCTGAACCGGTTGCAGCAGGTCGGTCATCGGTCAGGCTCGCTCGACGGTCACGGGGCCGGACAGCCCTTCGAGCCCGCACGTGGACGGATGCGCGGCCGCGATGCGCACGACACCCGGCGGCACCGCGGGATCGACCTGCGTTGCAAGCACCGCCTCGCCGCGACCCTGGCGGATCTTCACCTGCGCGCCTTCGGTCAGCCCGAGTTGATCGAGCAGCGTCTGATGCAGCCGCGCCTTCGGCGGCTTCGCATCGGCCGTCGCTTGCAACGAGGCGGACCGGCGCACCAGCGGATCGGCGAAGTGGATCGGTATATCGGCAACCCGTTCGACGCCGCCGGCGGCCTTCGGTGGCATCACCAGCGCGACGCTCGTCGCGTTCGACAGCTTGCCTTCGAGCGTGCCCGACGGACCGAGCACGGCGTCGCGAATCTGTTCGGACGTGTCGAACTCGAATCCCGGCAGTCCGAGCATCGTGCCGAGCACGCGCAACACTTTCCAGCCGGGGCGCGCCTGCCCGGCCGGCTGAACGACGCCGTGAAACCGTTGCGCGCGGCCCTCGCAGTTGACGAACGTTCCCGATGTCTCGGTGAACGGAGCGATCGGCAACAGCACGTCCGCGTAGCGCGTCGCCGTGCGGAACTCACTCAGCACGACGACGAGATCGGCTTTTTCGAGCGCGGCGCGCGCGGCCACCGGATTGGCGCAATCGAACTCCGGCTCGGCATGGAGCAGCACATAGGCTCGGCGCGATTCGTTGCCCTCGGTGCCAAGCATCGCCTGCGCGTTCAATCCGTCCTTCTGCGGAACGGCGCCGGCAACGTAGCCGCCCACGGTGTTGGCCGCCTCGGTACACACGCCGAGCGTCGCGCCGGTGATCGACGCGAGCGCCTGCGCCAGTGCGACGATCTGCGACGCGTCGCGATGCTGGATCGCGTAGTTGCCGAGCAGGATCGCCCGCCGCTCGCCCGACAGCAGGCTGGCGGCGATCACATCGGCTGCCGCTGCGGTTTCCAGCCCCTGCAAGGCCGCCGGCACGTCCTTTCCCGCGCCTTGCGCCGCCGCGACGACGATCTGCGCGAGCATCGCCGGCAACTGCGATGGCGTGACGATTGCGCGATGCGCGATCGGCATCAGCCAATCGTCGTCGACGGAATGCAGCGACGAGATCTGCGCGCCCTTCTTCGCCGCCTGGCGCAGCCGATGCGCGAGCAGCGGCTGGTCCTTGCGCAGAAAGCTGCCCACGACGAGAGCGCGGTCGAGCGCGCCGACGGCGGCGATCGGCATGCCGAGGTACGGAATGCCGTCGCGCGCGCCGTCATCGCGGAAGTCGGTCTGGCGTAGCCGGCAATCGACGTTGTCGCTGCCGAGCCCGCGCATCAGTCGTGCGGCGAGCGCCATTTCCTCGAGCGTGGAGTGCGGCGACACGAGCGCTCCCACCGCCGTGGGACCGTGATGCGCGACGACATCGCGGAGCCCGTTGGCGACGTATTCGAGCGCCGTCGGCCAATCGACGGCCTTCCATTCGCCGCCGTGCTTGATGAGCGGCGACGTAAGCCGGTCCTCGGTGTTCAGCGCCTCGTACGAGAAGCGGTCCTTGTCCGAGAGCCAGCACTCGTTGACCGCTTCGTTGTCGAGCGGCAGCACGCGCATCACGCGATCGTTCTTCACCTGCACGACCAGGTTGCTGCCGTGCGCGTCGTGCGGCGAGACGCTCTTGCGCCGCGATAGTTCCCACGTGCGCGCCGCATAGCGAAACGGCTTGGACGTCAGCGCGCCGACCGGGCAAAGATCGATCATGTTGCCGGACAACTCGGAATCGACGGTGCGGCCGACGAACGTCTCGATCTCGGCATGCTCGCCGCGCCCCGACATGCCGAGCTCCATGATGCCGGCGATCTCCTGGCCGAAGCGAACGCAGCGCGTGCAGTGGATGCAGCGCGTCATCTCCTCCGCGGAGATCAGCGGTCCCATGTACTTGTGGAACACGACGCGCTTCTTCTCGCGATAGCGCGACGCCGAGCCGCCGTAGCCGACGGCGAGATCCTGCAACTGGCATTCGCCGCCCTGATCGCAGATGGGGCAGTCGAGCGGATGGTTGATCAGCAGGAACTCCATCACGCCCTGCTGCGCCTTGATCGCCTGCTCCGAATGCGACCACGCTTTCATGCCCTCGGTGACCGGCGTTGCGCACGCGGGCAGTGGCTTGGGCGCCTTCTCGACCTGCACGAGGCACATCCGGCAGTTGGCGGCGATCGACAGCTTCTTGTGATAGCAGAAATGCGGAACGTAGATGCCGAGCTTGTTCGCAGCATCCATCACGGTGCTGCCATGCGGCACCTGCACGGCGCGGCCGTCGATCTCGATGTTGAGGGGCGGCGACGAGCTCATACGTAAGAATCGACCAGGCAGCGCCTGTGCTCGATGTGGTGCTCGAACTCGCTCCGGAAATGCTTGACGAAGCTCTTGACCGGCAACGCGGCGGCGTCGCCCAGCGCGCAGATCGTGCGGCCCTGGATGTTATCCGCGACGGACGTCAGCACGTCGATGTCCTCCGGCCGGCCCGCGCCGTGCTCGATGCGATCGACCATCCGCCATAGCCACCCGGTACCCTCGCGGCACGGCGTGCACTGACCGCACGATTCCTCGAAATAGAAATACGACAGTCGCAGCAGGCTCTTCACCATGCAGCGCGTGTCGTTGAGGACGATGACGGCGCCGGAGCCCAGCATGGAGCCGGCCTTCGCGATCGCGTCGTAGTCCATCGTCAAGGCCATCATGATGTCCGCCGGGAGCACCGGTGCGGACGACCCGCCCGGAATCACCGCCTTCAGGGCGCGACCGTCGCGCATGCCGCCTGCCATGTCGAGCAGCGTCGAGAACGGCGTGCCGAGCCTGACCTCGTAATTGCCAGGACGCGCCACGTCGCCCGACACCGAAAAGAGTTTCGTGCCGCCGTTGTTCGGCAGGCCGAGATTCAGGAACCATTCGCCGCCGTTGCGGATGATCCACGGCACGGCCGCAAACGTCTCGGTGTTGTTGATCGTCGTCGGCTTGCCATAGAGGCCGAAGCTTGCCGGGAACGGCGGCTTGAACCGCGGCTGGCCCTTCTTGCCCTCGAGCGACTCGAGCAGTGCTGTTTCCTCGCCGCAGATGTACGCACCGTACCCGTGATGGTTGTACAGATGGAAGCTGAAGTCGCTGCCGAGGATGTTCCTGCCAAGCAGCCCGGCCGCATAGGCTTCCTCGATCGCTTCCTCGCATCGCTCGTACACGTCCCAGATCTCGCCGTGCACGTAGTTGTAGCCTCGCGCGCACCCCATCGCGTACGCAGCGATGGCCATGCCCTCGAACAGCGCGTGCGGGTTGTACCGCATGATGTCGCGGTCCTTGAACGTGCCGGGCTCGCCTTCGTCGGAATTGCAGACCAGGTACTTGTCGCCCTTGAACTGCTTCGGCATGAAGCTCCACTTGAGCCCGGTCGGGAACCCTGCACCGCCACGCCCCCGCAACGCCGACTTCTTCACTTCGGCGACGACCTGATCCGGCGGTATCTTCTCGGCGAGAATCTTCTTCAGCGCATCGTAGCCGCCGCGCTTCACGTAGTCGTCGAGGCGCCAGTTGCGGCCGGTGAGCCCGGCCATCAGGACGGCATCGGGGCCGTACTCGAGGAATTCGGACGGCGCGTTCATCGCGGAGCGACCTTCGAGGGTGCGGAGCCGTCGCGTTCGGCCGCCGCAGACAACTCGTCGAGCAGCGCGTCCATCTGCGGCGGATTGAGAAAGCCTTCCATGCGCTTGTTATTGACGAGCACGACGGGTGCGTCACCGCATGCGCCCATGCATTCGCCTTCTTTCAAGGTGAACAGGCCGTCGCCGGTCGTCTCCCCGAACCCGATGCCGAGGCGCTCCTTCAGGTGCTTCGCAGCCGCTTCGGCACCCTGCAGCGCACACGGCAAATTGGTGCAGATCGTCAGCTTGAAGCGACCCGTCGGCTTCAGGTTGTACATCGCATAGAACGACGCGACTTCGTAAACGGCCACGGGCGGCATTCCGAGTTGGTGCGCCACGCCGTCCATGACCTCGGGCGGCAGCCAGCCATGCTCGTCCTGTGCGATGGCGAGCGCCGACATCACCGCCGACTGCTTCTGGTCCGCTGGATACTTCGCGACCTCGCGCTCGATCCGGCGGATCGACTCGCTCGAGAGAGCCTTCGCGGTGCCCGCCGCACTCATCGCCCGGCCTCCCTGCACCGCAAACGCAAGTCGAGACACCGCCGCGTCGGCCTCATAAAATCGTGCGGCGCCGCGCCCTTCG
>Ga0207697_10001594_pt1 | contig 12246 bp, 8 predicted proteins | sample KBSSwiS5withPhiX_FD_184293 | JGI IMG/M metagenome (GOLD analysis project Ga0207697, IMG submission 184293) | Switchgrass rhizosphere microbial communities from Kellogg Biological Station, Michigan, USA, with PhiX - S5 (SPAdes) (version 2) | ecosystem: Host-associated > Plants > Roots >... | reverse complement strand
TTTGCGCGTTAACGCTAATCCTAATCGACCATGGGTGCAGCGGATCGTTCGGATAGGTTGGCCGTGACGCTTTCCAGAACGCGAGAGCGGGTATCCTTCCAAGTTTCTGGCGTCAGCCGCGCAAGGTAGATCGTTTCCTTCAGCATAAGCGCCTTATCGTGCTGTGCGGCGAATCTTGCTTGCAGTTGCACTACCAGAATTTGCCACAACAAGCTGCTGGCAGTCGGGGATCAGAGATCCCCGGCTGCAATGAGCTTCCCAAATGGGGACCAGTTACGGGATCCGGTTGCCCTTGTTAGCGTTGACCGAATCAAGATCGCCCTTATCGACGACGCCGCTCAAGTTGATGTCGTCGCGGAAGTTGGCGGATGTGACCGGTTGGTTCTTTGCGGCGGTAACTATTTGCTTGTCGGGTTTGTCCACTTTGCGATTGCCATTCACATCGGCAGTCAGGAAACCAAACGGAACGTCGCCATGTTGCTGGCCATCGCCGTTGATATTTTGCACGCGCAACGTAACCACTTCCGCACTTGTCACACCAGTTAGCTGTGCGGTCATGGTATTACCACTGAAAGAGATGGTACCAACCGTACCGACCCCACCGACGTTAAGAACCTGACCGGAAGTGACAGCTTGATCGAAGTTAAAGACAGCGTTGTACGTGCTCGCGGCGCGGTCTTCCACGCCCGACGTACCGCTCAGCGGCATCGCGATGTCGAATGTTCCTGCCCCGCCATGAGTTAGGCGCGACGCGGCGCTAAGCAGAGTTGTAGTGTCCCCGGTCACATCCAAAAACGCCGCACTGATCGGCCCAAATGTCTGGAAGCCCTGGAAGTCGGTCACCCCGCGGCCGCGCACGAAGATAATGTGCCGGCCAACCGAGAGACTGCCAGTGCTTATGGTTGCGTTGACGGGCACAGTCGTCGAATTGAACGTGCCGCTCATCGGAATAGCCGTGCCGCCATTCCAGGGAGGCGTATCAATGTAATATTCTGCTGCGCCAACGTTTTGGCTGAATGAGTTGTTTGACCAGGCGAAGTTAATGCTGGCGGTTAGCTGTGATGGCACGCCTTGCTGCACTGAAGACGGATTGGTGACAACGGTGTTGGCATCTGGCCCGTGCGAAGTTAGATAAGGCGTGCGCGCTATCTTCGCCAGGTAAAGAAGCATCCCCTGATTATCGGGCCATAGACCTTTCCGCGAGCCGCACCCTGGATTATCAATGCACGAGTAGGAAGGAAGGAAGTCCTGGCCGCCAATCTCAGTGGTGAAGGCCGCCATGCCCAGCTCACCGTACGCCCAGTCAATCGAACCTCCATCTACCGGATATAACTCACCTATGATCGAGCCAGAGGGATAACCGTTACCGGCCGCGTTCAGCGCTGACATGTGCGAACCGATGTTACGCGTCTCAGCGAAGTTAGGCATGTTCGTGCTAGTCCAGCCCCATGAAAAGAGGTTGACTGCCGCATCTGAGTGGATGTTCTGGTAGACGCCGGTGGCAGTGAGAGGCGCCGGGTCGGTGTCGCCGGGGCCGCGCTGGTCGGCTACGAGGGTACGAATCTTATTGACGATAGCAATATCCTCCGGATCCGATCCCGAGGACACCCCTCGATAGGTCTCGTCGCAGACAAAACTGCTCGAGCCGCCGCAGCAACCCCACTTGAACGGGAAGTTGCGGTTGTTGTCCACGCCAAACTGGTCACCTATTTGCGGAGGCCAGGGACACCCACTGCCTCCGATGTTGTCGCTGTTCTTTCGAAAATAGTATGGACTGTTGCCATTGCCGCCCGCCTCGACGATGTGGTGGCCGTCGGGGTTAACATCGGGCATAAGCCAGATGTCGTGGTAGTCCACAAGCCAGCGAACGTCGGCATTGGTATCATAGTTATCGAGGAGGTAATCAATCATGCGCATGACCACTTCCGGCGTCGCAATTTCGCGGGCGTGAATACCAGCGTCCGCCCAGAAGACCGGTTTGGGACCTGGGATATTGCGGTTCGTGATGTGCAGCACATATAGATCGTAGCCATTCCAGGGGCTGGGTAAGGTGCACGCGCCTGGATGGACCTTGCACCAAGAGTCGCCGATATCGACCTTCTCGACCAGGTCGGGAGCCTCTGCCACTTTCTGGTCGAGGAAAGCGTATATTTCTTCCACCGACTTGTAGCCGCCGAAGAAAGTGTCGATCTGAAGCTGATAGTCGCTGAGGTTCCGGCTGCTGTTTTCGTCTATTTCGACGCGGAGGCCACGCGCCAACAGGTTGTAGTAAAGGGCGCGATCGCGGATGACGGTAAGATAGCCTCCAGTCGTAGGCACTTCCTCGGCCTGAAGTTCCAGGGCGAGCTGGTCACGCTCGGCGCGGTCGTTGAAGTAAACGCGCATTACCAGCACACTGTACTTCTCGGCTATTGGATTTTGCGAGTTACCTGAGTTCTCAGCAACCGTCTGCGATTTGCCGGCTTGGGTACCCTTGTTCCCGGAATCGGCCGCTAGAGCGACGCCGACTAGCGTGACGGCTGCTATTACGCAGAAGCCGCCAAACACGAGCCTTGCTCGTTCCCATAATTTCTTCGCCGTCTTTCGTGTGTGTAGATAGTCGTTTTTCATTTTGGATTTTCTTCAGCGGGCACTTGCTTTATTTTCGGAGGCCGATTCCACCGGCGTACTTACCGCCGGGAACGTGTTAATCGATTCTGCGACCTCGCCTTGTTCCCTGCACCCTCCGTGTCTACTTGGAGTGACATTCGTTTGTCAATCCTGAAGTTGCGTTTTGGCTGGCAATTTTGAATTGAAGGCACGTAAAGGTCTGCCGGATGGCCCGTGCTGTCAGCGCCGTTCCGAGCAGGTTTCTGAATGCGATCCGGCGCATCCCGCGATTTAGCCGCCGCGCGCTCGAAAAGCTCGGGGCTCGCGAGCCTGGCGGGACCGATCCCCAGTCATAAACCGCTGCGCGGCAGCCGGGATCAGCGACCCCGGCTGCAACGAGCTTCCCACATCGGGACCAGGTTAGCGGATCCGGTGTCCCTTGTTGGCGTTCACCGAATCAATATCCGGCTTATCCACGAAACCGCTCAAGTCGATATCGTCGCGGAAATTGACGGACGTAACCGGTTGGTTCTTGTCGGTGCTAACCCTTTGCTTATCGGCCTTGTCCACTTTGCGACTGCCGTTGATGTCGGCGGTCAGGAAGCCAAACGGGACGTCGCCATGTTGCTGGCCGTCGCCGTTAATGTTTTGGACCCGCAGCGTGACCACTTCTGCACTGGTCACTCCAGTCAGTTGTGCGGTCATGCTGTTACCACTGAAGGAAATCGTACCAACCGTAGCGGTCCCACCGATATTCAGAACCTGTCCAGAAGTGACTGCTTGATCGAAGTTGAAGACAGCGTTGTAAGTGTTGGAGGCGCGGTCTTCCACGCCTGACGTACCACTCAACGGCATCGCGATGTCGAATGTTCCTGCACCGCCATGAGTCAGGCGTGAGGCTGCGCTAAGCAGAGTTGTAGTGTCCCCAGTCACATCCAAAAACGCCGCACTGATCGGTCCCCATGTCTGGAAACCCTGGTAGTCGGTCACGCCGCGTCCGCGCACGAAGATGACGTGGCGGCCTATCGACAGGCTGCCGGTGCTGATAGTTGCGTTGACGGCCACGGTCTGCGAATTGAACGTGCCACTCATTGGGATGCCCGTCCCACCAGCCCAGGGCGGCGTATCAATGTAATATTCTGCTGCGCCGACGTTCTGGCTGAAAGAGTTGTTCGACCACGCGAAGTTAATGCTGGCGGTTAACTGTGATGGAGTGCCTTGCCGCACGGATGCCGGGTTGGTAACAACCGTGTTGGCATCTGGTCCGTGCGAAGTCAGATAAGGCGTGCGCGCTATCTTCGCCAGGTAAAGAAGCATCCCCTGATTTTCAGGCCAGATACCCCGCGATGAGCCGCAACCTGGATTATCTATGCACGAGTAGGCGGGAAGGAAGTCGCCGCCGCTCAACTCGGTGGAGAAGGCCGCCATGCCCAGTTCACCATAGGCCCAGTCAATCGAACCTCCATCTACCGGATACAACTGATTGATGATCGAGCCATAGGGGTAACCGTTACCGCCCGCGTTCAGTGCGGCCATGTGTGCAGCGATATTGTTCGTCTCGGCGTAGTTAGGCATCCGCGTGGTCGTCCAGCCCCATGTATAGAGATTGACTGGCACAACGGTGTGGATGTTTTGATAAACGCCGGTTGTAGTGAGAGGCGCCGGATCGGTGTCGTTGGGGCCACGCTGGTCAGGCACCAAAGTACGAAGCTTGTTGACAATGGCCATATCTTCCGGTTCCGATCCCGCCGCCGTCCCGCGATAGGTCTGGTCGCACACAAAATCGCTCGAGCCGCCGCAGCAGCCCCAGTGGAAGGGGAAGTTGCGGTTGTTGTCTACGCCGAAGTCACCAAATCCATCGGGAGGCCAGGAGCACCCGTTGCCTCCGACGTTGTCGCCATTCTTGCGATAGTAGTATGGACTATTGCCATTGCCTCCTGCTTCGACAATGTGGTGGCCATCCGGATTAACCTCGGGCATGAGCCAGATGTCATGATGGTCCACGAGCCAGTGAGCATCGGCATTGGTATTGTAGTTATTGAGCAAGTAGTCAATCAAGCGCATGACGACTTCTGGAGTAGCGATCTCGCGGGCGTGTATGTCGCCATCCGCCCAGAAGACCGGCTTAGGGCCCGGGATGTTGCGGTTCGTTATGTGCAAGACATACAGGTCATACCCATTCCAAGGGCTGGGTAGGTTGCACGCGCCAGGATGGAGCTTGCACCAGGAATCGCCGATATCTACCTTCTCCACCAGATCAGGGAAGTCTGCCACCTTCTGGTCAAGGAAAGCGTAGATTTCCTCCACGGACTTATAGCCGCCGTAGAAAGTGTCGTGCATGATCTGAGGGTCACTGAGGTTCCGGCTGCTGTTCTCGTCTATCTCCACACGAAGACCGCGCGCTTTCAGGTTGTAGTAGAGCGTGCGATCGCGGAGGACGGTGAGATAGCCTCCCGTTGTAGGCACTTCTTCGGCACTGAGTTCCTGGGCCAACTGATCGCGCTCCGCGCGGTCGCGGAAGTAGACGCGCATGACGAGCGTACTATACTTCTCTGCTAGTGCATCCTGGTCGATTTCGGGATTGTTCGCAACGGTCTGCGATTTGCCGCTTCGCGCACTCGAGTGCCCGGAATCAGCCGCCAAAGCGACACCAACCAGAGCGACTGCCGCGACCATGCAGCAGCCCCCGAAGACGAGTCTCGCTCGCTCCGATAATTTTTTAGTCGTATTTTGTGTGTGGTGATAATCGTTTCTCATTTTGGATTCTTTCAGCGGGCATGTGTTTCAATTTCGGAGGCCGATTCCACCGGCTTACCTCCCGCCGGGAACGTGTTAATCGTATCTGCCCCTTCGACTTGCTCCGCCGCCCGCGCCGTTTCTACGGGGAGGGACATGCGGTTGTCAATCCTGAAGTTTGGTCTTGTCAGGGATTGCGGCCGTGGAGAGTCCTCACGTGTGGCCGCGGCAAGGAGAACCAGAGGAGAGGCGGAGCGCGACCAAAACACCGCGCAGGCTAGCGAACGCTTTTCGAGGTCCCGCTCGCCTTAGCCGTTACGTGTTCGAAAAGTTCGGCGCTCGCGAGAACGGTGCCTTGGTTGTCGTTGTTGAGGCCACCCGCGATTAGAACCGTCCCATTCGGTAGTAGAGTCGCTGTGTGTATTTGCCTTGGAGTGCTAAGCTCAGCGACTGTCCGCCAATGGTTTCGCGCTTCATCGTATAGCTCCGCAGAGGAGAGGGTTCCGTAATTCTGGAGGCCGCCAACGACTAACGTCTCGCCATCAGGCAGCAACGTCGCGGTATGATAAGCGCGAGCTGCGTTGAGGCTGTCAGCACGCGTCCAGGTGTTGGCGGCGGGATCGTAAATCTCTGCATACGCTCTGGTTGAGATAAAATTCCCACCCGCTGCGAGAACTTTGCCATCGGGAAGCAGAGTGGCTGTATAAAAGTCGCGTGCCCGGTTAAGATCCGCAGCTGCGGTCCAGAGAGCAGTCACAGGATCGTATAGCTCAGCCGCGCGTCGAGGGTCGCCCGTGCTGCCCGCCACCAGGACCAAGCCGTTCGGTAACAATGTGGCCGTGTGACCGGCATGCGGAGAAATCATGTCACTCGTCAATCTCCACACTCCTGTCGCGGCATCGTAGAGTTCCGCTTCCGCTGCTTCGCGGCCGATGCGGTCTGCCCCGCCTGCAATCAGAACCCTTCCGTCTGGCAATAACGTTGCCGTGTCGATGACCCGTCCGTAGTTAAGACGGCCGGTGGGCGTCCACATGCCCGTGTCGGGATCGTAAAGCTCAGCGCTACGCAAGCCAGCCTCCATCGAATTCGAGCCGCCGGCGACCAAGACTCTCCCGTCGCTTAACAAAGTCGCTGTATGCCCCGAACGAGGTGCATTGAGGCTGCCCGTTTGGCTCCAGGTGCCAATTGTTGGATCGTACAGCTCTGCGCCACTGAGATAGCCATCCGAGAAGTTAATACCTCCCGCAACGAGCACCTTGTCATTCGGAAGCAAGGTAGCGGTGTGCGCCGCTCGCGCTGTAATAAGATTTCCGGTCGGTGCGAATTGGAATGAGCCGGCTCGCGCGGACTGCATCAAGGCAGTGCTGCCGGCCAGCAATAAAAGGAACAGGGAATTTCGAGCAGAAAGGATGGAATTCTTCATAGGCAAACTTAAAAGGGAAACCTGATGGTCTAACTAACCGCGAATATGCGCTAATAGTCGCGAATGATTGGTCTTTGACTGAAAGAATTTCCGATCATAAACGGATGAACAGTTCGATAGCTCCCCTATTCGCGTTCATTCGCGTCCATTAGCGGTTTAATCCTGAGTCTTGGGGGGCCGGGATTGGGCTGGGCTCCCAAGTGAGTGATGGAAAGGAGAAAAAGTCCGCGATGGCGAGGCGCCATCGCCAGCGCGCGAGGCGCACGCGCTCCCCAGAGCCATCCCGCCCTCGTAGACCCCTTCATGGCTTCTTGAAGCCACTGTCCAACTCCACGCTATACAATTTGTGGAGGATCGATGTGCACCCTTCAAATGAAGCGCCAAAACCTTCCGTCAGAAGGACGATCCGGTTGTCGAATGGACTTTGGAAAAATCCAAGCACCAACTGCACTTGTGCTTTCCCATAAAATTCGTCGGCTTCGAACTTGGTCACAAGCTTTTTGCCCTTCTTTTCCGAAACCAAATAAATCTGGTATTCCCGCTTCTGCTCTTCCTCTTCTTTATTCGTGGCTAAGGTGATGCTTGTGACACTAACCGTGTATGTGTCTCCATCTTTTTGAAACGGAAACCGTTTCAACACGCAGGCTTCGGATTTGATGCCCTGCTTGTCGAGAATTGAATGAAATTCATCCTCCCGAAAATCGTCTTCATAGTCCTTTTCAAAGACAACGCGATTGTCCGTAAGATCAAGGATCTCCAGGCGACGTTCGAACGTGGCATCACTTTCTGAACAGTTGTAGCCGATCGAATAGGCAAATTTCTTCTCCGCGGAAAAACCAAGTGGTGCAAATAATTCGGACAAATCGAGGTCGTGCTCCTGCTGCTTCGCCCATTTCAGTGTGTGCTGACCTTTAAATGCATCGCTCGCCCGTTGCAGCGAATTGGGTTTCGGATCGGCGTCGGCAAACGTGGCCAATGAGATTAACCAGACAATCGCAAGTTGCTTCTTCATAGGAAATGGGCTGACGACCTTGCGATGAGCATTGTTAGATATTGTTCGGGTAAACGCGAGCCAAAACAGGCGAGCGGGTTAGCTGCACCGGAGTGATCATAGGTCTATCAAGCGGCAAGTCTCCTCCCTCAATGCGTCGAATCAATTCCTCATAGGGTTGCCACTTGAGATCGCCGAGTCGCTGAGGCTGGCCGAGTTCGATGCCGAAGGCGTTTTTGTACGCGTCGAAAACTAGCTCGGAGCAATAGATCCGACTGTCGTCCGGCGCGTAATGAAAGTCATAGGGCCGCCCCAGATAATGATCCAGCGCGGCGTGAAGTGTTTTGGGGCCTTCAGGGATCGAAACCTTCGGGCGATAAGCCTCGAAACGTCCTCCGCGCCCTCGGATAATCCAAAGAGGCAAAAGGGTCTTGCGAACATGGTCTATGGCTTCCACTACAAACCAACAATGATGCTCATATACGACCACCCCACAGTGGGACCAGGGTGAGCTGGTAGTCCCTTCAATGGCATCAACCACTTCGCCATGCGGCAGTGACTGAAATAGAATGTCGCCGTCTACAGGGTGATAAACGCAGAGCTGCCAAAGAGAGAAAACGTTCCGGTAGATGCAAACGGCGATGAAGATCACTCCGATCATGCCGCATCGGATCCAAGCCCGTCGACTTTGAGGCAGCAGAGTGATCATACCGGGTGGCAGTCAACTCGATCACATCGTTAGGTCATTGCACAAGCGGCATGTATTCCTGTACCTGAAAATGATAAAAACGCGCAATAAATGCGCGCACCTCATTACCGTACCGTAATACTGGATCGTTAGGCGCCTCGCAGCAAATTGCCGCGCACAAAATAGTTGCACAACGCTTGCTGGAGGCGGCGGCTCGCCTCGCTTGATTTGGGCATTTTGCCCAGGGGCTGACAGCTAAAATCCCCTTGCAAAAAAAAGAGCAAAAAAACTCTTGAAAGCCTTCCGCAGGCGGGAGTAAACCGGTTGCAAACCAAAACGCTTATGACTAAAACGAATCGCCCTGGAACGGGGTTTTGCTTGGCGATATTCGCCGCGAGCCTCGCAATCTCCGTTCCCTTCATATCGCGCGCTTCGGCGCAGGAAGCAGTCAGCCAGCCCGGGGCGCCCGCAGCTCCTGGGGTCACCACCGCAAGTCCAGCACCGGGGTCCGCTCAAGCGGCGCCGGGCTCGGCTACCGCCGAGCGCATTATCGTCACCGGTTCGAATATTCCAACGGCCGAAGAAGTCGGCCCGAACCCGGTCGTAAACCTCAACCGCGACACGATCACCAAATCCGGTGAGCGCAACACGGAAGAGCTCTTGCGAAACCTGCCGATTGCAAACGCCAACGGCGTTCGCGTTTCCAACAACGAGAACGGCTCCAATACCGCGGTCGGCGGTGCCACCATTGCGCTGCGTGGATTTGATTCCAGGGCCACCCTTATCCTGCTCGATGGCAGACGCGTCGCGCCTTACCCGATGGGTAACAACGGTGGCGTCGGGGTCGGGCTTATGTTTGTGGACTTAAATTCCATCCCACAAGCGGCGATCGAAAGCATCGAGATCTTGAAGGATGGCGCTTCGACGACTTATGGCGCGGATGCGGTCGCCGGAGTGGTGAATATTAAGCTGCGCCATGATTATCGGGGGGCGGAAGCGAGTGTCGAATACGGGAACACCCTCGACAAGGACTCGGGTCTCTATTCTGCGTCGCTGGTTTTTGGCGTTGGTGACGGAACGACCAGCCTGACCGGGGCGATGAACTTCTATCACCGCAACTCCATTGCCAATAGGGATCGCGGTTTTTCGGCCAAGCCTGCTTTCCTGAGCTCAAATACAAGCCCATATAATCTGCAGCTCAGTAGCGATGTGGCGGCCGCGGCGGGTGGTTTGAACTTAAACCCCGGCGGCACGGAGTTTGCCACCGCGCCGAGTTTCACCAATGGCCTGGCCCCGGCGGGCTCCTATATCTATGACCCCGCAGCACGTGTCCGGAGCGGCGGCGGTTCCCTGCCCGGATTCGACTTCAATCAATTTTCACTCTCTTTTCCGGAGTCGGAACGCTACGGCGGCTATGCCGATGTGAAGCACAAGATCTTTGGCGAGCAGATGGTGGGTTATGCGGACGTGTTTTATCAAAATGTACAGACACATAATGAGCTGGCAGCTGCCGCCACCGGCTCGTTCGAAACCAAAGGGCAGACCACTCTGGCTATCCCCCCGCGGATTCCGCTGAATGGAGTCAGTCCTCCTAATACCCCTACTTTTGCGGAAACCGGTTTGCCACCTGATGCCTTCAACCCTTTCAATCCCTTCGATCAAATCATCTCGGGCGGAAGCCGCGCGCGCTTGGCGGAGTTTGGTAATCGATTGTTTGACAACGAGACCGACGCTTTTCTCGCCACCGTAGGATTAAAAGGCGACGGGCTATTTGATGGTAGCTGGGGTTACGATGCAGGTTTTCGCTACAGCACGATCAAAAATACGCAGACCGGCACGCAGGTTTCGATCTCTCGATTCAATCGCATTGTCAACCAGGCAGATCCTATCTTCGATCCCACGTCGCCCGAATTCATCGGAACGACGACTGCCTTTAATCCTTTTGGCGATTATCGCGTCCCAATCGCTGGTAATGCGGCTACAGTAAATTTTGCCAGGGTCCATCCAAAAGACCTGGATGTCTCGAAGTTAGCCACGCTGGATGCTACATTGTACACGACATCTCTTTTCAAATTGCCGGCTGGCGGTGTCGGCTTCGCTTTTGGCGGTCAGTTCCGCCGCGAGTCGATCGACGAAGAACCGGATGCGCTGAACGTAGCCGGCGATGTCGCGGGTAACTCACCCGTTCCTCTGGTAAGCGGAGGGAGAAAGTCCTATGCCTTTTACGCGGAAACGGACATCCCGATCTTCAGCCCCCTTTACAAGGTGCCGGGCTTTTACGCCTTGGACTTTACCGCTGCAGGTCGCTACGAGGATTTCAAGAACAACGATACTAATGTTCTTGTTCCGAAGTTGGGACTTCGTTGGCAACCATTTGACGAGACTTTGACTCTTCGCGCAACCTGGGGCGAAGGCTTCCGTCAACCAACACTGGAAGAGTTGTTTGCCGCCCCTATCTCAACCCTTACGGTATCTCATGATCCGCTAAAGGGTGGACAATTCGAGTCGGAGACGAACACGTTGATTGTCAGTAATCCCGATCTTCAGCCAGAGGACTCCCGTTCCTTTAGCGGAGGCCTTGTCTACACTCCAAAGTATGTGCCCGGCCTCACCCTTACTATCGATTTGTGGGATATTGAGCGGACGGGAGTGGTAGCGGCTCCTACTACTGACCAGGTGTTAGCGCGCGAGGCGAGCGGGACATTATTGCCAGGCGAGGTCGTGGAGCGCGATGCGGGAGGATTCATTACGCGCGTCATCATTCCCAACCAGAACCTGGGTGCACAAACCGCGCGCGGAGTGGATCTCAGTTTTCAATATATCATACCAACAGAGTGGGGAACGTTCACCTGGCTGACACAGGCGACTTATCTCGATGAGTTTCTGTTTCCGCAGTTTCACCCTGGTAACCTGGCTGGTCGCACGACCGACGAGGGTGCGTCCAATGAAGGCTATTATAAGTGGCTCGGCACGTCACGAATCGATTGGAACTGGAATCACTTCGATATAGTGGGTACTGCCAGGTATATCGATGGTTTCCACGAGCACACCGCTAACCTGCGCGAGCACTACGTGGGTCAGACATGGCTATTTGATGTCCAAGCCTCTTATGACTTCAACGGCCTGTTTCCACCCCCCGAAACTCCACCGGTTCCTGGTTACTCAAAAGATGCGAAGGACGTGGCGAGAGGCAAAGACGGGAAAGCAACGCAATCGGCGGCTGAACAGACAACCAACTATGGCGTTTCGCTCTGCCAGCACCTCTTCAGGGACACGACTCTTACCATCGGCTGCAACAATGTATTTGGTCAGGACCCGCCGAAAGCCTCCGGTGAAGGTGGGAACGGAGTTGGCTATCCCGGATTCACCTATGATGCAACCGGACGGTTTGTTTACGTCCAGCTAACAAAGAAGTTCTAGGACTGCGGTTGCCAGCTGAGCGGAATCTCGGGGAATACCGTCCCGCGGTTGTGATATTTCGTACTTTTCCGGGCTATGGCTCGGATCGGTGATTTCGGCGACGCCGAGCTCAGCCAGAGGTCTAACCACGAATACACGCCAATACGCGCGAATGATTCTAAATACTTGATCGAAACAGTTTTTGATCGTCGACAGCTGCACATTCAACACCTCAACACGCCTACATCCTTCCATTCAAATGCCATAGCTCCCCCGCCCCATTCGCTCTATTAGCGCCTGCCGCGCCGTAGCCTTGGCGAAGGCTGGTCCATTAGCGGTATTTCGGTTCTGTCGAAATCCGATTTCAGGTGCTTTTAGAGTTAATCGACTACGAACAGCTTCGCGCCGGTGACGGTATGC
>Ga0207697_10001587_pt1 | contig 12278 bp, 12 predicted proteins | sample KBSSwiS5withPhiX_FD_184293 | JGI IMG/M metagenome (GOLD analysis project Ga0207697, IMG submission 184293) | Switchgrass rhizosphere microbial communities from Kellogg Biological Station, Michigan, USA, with PhiX - S5 (SPAdes) (version 2) | ecosystem: Host-associated > Plants > Roots >... | reverse complement strand
CGGCGCTGGTACCACAGCAGCGCGAAAGTCAGCGCAATCGCGAGAACCGACACGGCAATCCCGTCGCCCATCGCTTGCGTCTGGGCGCCATTGATCAGCCGATCGGCGGCCCGGATGGCGATCCCGATCGCGGACACTGTGATGAGAACGACCTGCGTGAGCGCGACTAGGGCCTCTGCCTTGCCATGTCCGAAGCGGTGGTCGCTGTCCGCCGGGATCGCCGCGATCCGCACGCCGACCAGCGTCGTCAGGCTGGCGATCACGTCCAGCGCCGTGTCGGCGAGCGAGCCGAGCATTGCCGTCGAGCCGGTCTGATACGCCGCCCACGCCTTCGCGAGGAGCAGCGCCAGCGCAACGCTGACGCTCGCCAGCGCCGCGCGTGTCGACAAGGCCGAATGTTCGGCGGTCAGCTCGGCACTGGTCATGGGTAGAGCAGCCCTTCGCTCCAGCCGTCGCCGTCGCGGACGAACAGCCGCCGCTCATGCAGCCGGTGCGGCCGGTCGGTCCAGAATTCGATGCGATCCGGAGCAACTCGATACCCACTCCAGTGCGGCGGCCGCGGCACGTCTGCTCCTTCGAACTTCTGCCGCATCGCTTCGTACCTTGCCTCGAACTCCGCGCGGCTCGCCAGCGGCTGCGATTGGTCCGATGCCCATGCACCAAGCTGAGAATCGCGGCTCCGAGTGGCGAAATATGCGTCGGCCTCGGCATCCAACACCGGGCTCACCGGCCCCTCGATCCTGATTTGCCGCCGAAGCGACTTCCAGTGGAAGAGCAGAGCGGCGTTCCGATTGGCGGCCAGTTCCTTGCCCTTGCGGCTGCGCTGGTTCGTATAGAAGATGAAACCATTGGGGCCATGTCCCTTGAGCAGGACGACCCTCGCCGACGGCTGCCCAGCGGCATCGGCAGTCGCGAGCGTCATTGCCTCGGGGTCATTAGGCTCGCTTGTTCGCGCCTCCGCGAACCACTCGTCGAACAGTCGGAACGGATCGCTCGCCATCGTGCTTTGGCCTTAGGCTTGGCCTCGGGCGAACGGCAACCCATCTGGTCAGCCGCGAACGACTGCGGCATGGGAGCGGCATGGCACTCGACCTCTATCAGCGCTTGGGACTGAAGCGCGGCGCGAGCGAGGCGGAGATCAAGAAGGCCTACCGCAGCCTCGCCAAGCAGCTCCATCCCGATCGCAACAAGGACAATCCTAACGCCGCGAAACGTTTCGGCGAGATTACCCACGCCTATGATTTGCTTTCGGACAAGGACAAGCGGGCGCGATACGACCGTGGTGAGATCGACGAGGACGGCAATCCGAAGATGCCGTTCGGCGGCGGCTTCGGCGGCTATTCGTCAGGCGCGGGAGGACCGCAACCGGGTGGTGGGTTCGAAAACTTCAACTTCGAATCCGGCGACACCGCCGACTTGAGCGACCTGTTCGAGGGCCTGTTCGGTGGAGCGACCGGCGGGCGCGGCGGTGGGCCGTTCAGCGGCTTTCGGCAGCGTGGCCGGGCAGCGCAAAAGGGCGCCGATGTCGCGTACCGCCTCAAGGTCGCGTTCGAGGACGCAGTGGCACTTAAGGCGCAGCGGATTACGCTCGCCGACGGCAAGACCATCGACCTCAAGCTTCCACCCGGCCTCGAGGACGGCACTCGAATCCGCCTCGCTGGCAAGGGCGAGGACGGACCGGGCGGCCGCGGGGACGCGCTCGTCACGATCGAGCTCGCCCCGCACCGTTTCTACACGCGTGACGGCACCAACATTCGCCTCGAGCTTCCTGTGACTCTCAAGGAGGCGGTGCTCGGCGCCAAGGTGAAAGTTCCGACGCCCGATGGGCCGGTCATGCTTACCATTCCGAAGGGAACGACGTCGGGCAAGGTCTTGCGGCTCAAGGGCCGCGGTTTCGCCGCCAAGGACGGCAAGCGCGGCGACCAGCTGGTCGCCGTCGAGATCGACGTTCCTGCCGACGATGCCGATCTTCAGAAATTCGTCGAAGGCTGGACTGCGCCCGGCAATCCTCGGGCAGGCCTTGGAGTCTGAGATGGTCCAACAGTGAGGGACCATTCGCCCCTATCGCCTGAGGAACGGCGCAAACGGCTCGCGACCATGCGCGCGGCCTTCGGGACCGAGGTTGAGGAGAAGCTGAAGCCGTCGCTCACCCCCTGGGAGGTGGTCAAGCGCGTCGCTATCGGCGTCTATAACGACGGCTTCATCCACGCCGGGAACCTCGCCTACCTTTCGATCGTCGCGCTGTTCCCCTTCTTCATCGTCGCCGCCGCGATCGCCCACCTGCTCGGCCAGAGCCAGGACGCGATGCTGACCGTGACAAATGTCTTGCGGCGGCTGCCGCCGGACGTCGCTTCGACCCTTCGTGAGCCGGTGAAGGAAGTGCTGACTGCCCGGACCGGCAATCTTCTCTGGCTCGGCGCGATCGTCGGCCTGTGGACGGCGACGAGCTTCATCGAGACGATCCGCGATATCCTCCGCCGTGCCTATGGCGTGAAATTCTGCGCCCCCTTCTGGGAATATCGGCTCGGCTCGATGCTGATGATCCTGGGCGCGGTCGTGCTGCTAATGCTCGCGTTCGCCGCCAGCGCGGTGCTGACCCTGGCGCACCACCTGATCATCGAATGGTTCCCGCTGGCCCAGGACGTCGCGTCCACGCTCGGCCTTTATCGGGTGGTTCCGGCTGTGACCTTGTTCTGCACCTTCTACCTGATCTTCTTCCTGCTGACGCCGTCCCGCTACCGCAAGGCGCGCTGCATCATGTGGCCGGGAGCGTTGCTGATCACTGCCTGGTGGCTGGTGACGGTCGAGATCCTTCCTGATGTCCTGTCGCTTTTCGGCGGCTACGACCGCACCTACGGCAGTCTCGGCGGAGTGATGGTCGCGCTGATCTTCTTCTTCGTCGTCGGCCTCGGCGTCGTAATCGGCGCCGAGCTCAACGCGGCGCTGGCCGAAAGCGGCGCCACCGCGCTAAAGGGCGAGGTCTATACCGGGCCCTACACCGACCAGCTCGAGGTCGAGGAGCCGGAGCCCGGCGAAGACATCGAACCGGTGTTGCAGAGAGAGGGGCCGCAACTTTGACTGGACTGATGCAGGGCAAGCGCGGGCTGATCATGGGCCTCGCCAATGACCGCTCGCTGGCCTGGGGTATCGCCCGGGCGCTCGGCAACGAAGGCGCCGAGCTTGCTTTCTCCTATCAAGGCGAAGCGCTCGAAAAGCGCGTGCGGCCACTCGCCGCCGAGCTCGGATCCGATCTGCTTGTCGATTGCGATGTGTCCGACATGAAAGCGCTCGACAAGACCTTCGATGCGCTCAGGGAGCAGTGGTCGAAGCTGGACTTTGTCGTCCACGCGATCGGTTTTTCCGACAAGAATGAGCTTCGCGGGAAATTCGTCGATACGACGATGGACAATTTCCTCATGACCATGAACATCTCGGTCTACAGTTTCGTGGCGGTGGCGCAGCGCGCTCGCGCCATGATGACCGATGGTGGATCGCTTCTGACCCTGACCTATTATGGGGCCGAGAAGGTCATCCCGCACTACAACGTCATGGGCGCTGCGAAGTCCGCACTCGAGACGAGCGTCAAGTATCTCGCGGCCGACCTTGGCCCCGAAGGCATCCGGGTCAACGCGATTTCAGCGGGGCCGATCAAGACCCTGGCGGCAAGCGGCATCGGCGACTTCCGCTACATCATGAAGTGGAACGAATATAATTCGCCGCTCCGCCGGAATGTCACGATCGAGGATGTCGGCGGCGCCGGCCTGTATCTGCTGTCCGACCTGTCTTCCGGAGTCACGGGCGAGATCCACCATGTGGACGCCGGTTATAATGTCGTCGGAATGAAGGCCGAGGACGCGCCCGACATTTCGACGGTGTGATGCCGAAGGCTGCGCGTCACGTGAGCGTGACCGGCCTCGTGCAGGGCGTCTTTTTCCGCGGCTGGATGCGCGATCAGGCGATCGAGCTTGGAGTCACCGGGTGGGTTCGCAATTGCCCGGACGGACGGGTGGATTCCCACATCGAAGGTGACGAGGCGGCGGTGGTGAAGCTCATCGGACGGCTCCACCGCGGCCCACCCGCGGCACACGTCGAGGACGTTCATGTGTGGGACGTCGAGACGTTCGACTTCGACGATTTCGAAGTGCGGCACTAACCCGCGAACGGGTCCCTCACCAGAATCGTGTCGTCACGCTCTGGGCTGGTCGAAACCAGCGCGACCGGGCAGCGGATCAGCTCCTCAACCCGGCGGACGTACTTGATCGCGCGGGCCGGGAGATCGGCCCAGCTGCGCGCTCCGCGCGTCGATCCGGGCCAGGCCTCAATCTCCTCGTAGACCGGCTCGACCCGCATTTGGTCCGCGGCGTGGGGCGGGAGATAGTCGAACTGCTCTCCCTCGATCCGATAACCGGTGCAGATCTTCACCGTCTCGAAGCCATCCAGCACATCGAGCTTGGTCAGCGCGATGCCCGTTACGCCGCTGACGGCGACGGCCTGGCGCACGAGCACGGCGTCGAACCAGCCGCAGCGGCGCTTGCGGCCGGTGACCGTTCCGAACTCGTGACCGCGCTCGCCGAGCTTCTGGCCGATCTCGTTGTCCTGTTCGGTGGGGAAAGGGCCCGATCCGACGCGGGTTGTATAGGCCTTGACGATACCGAGCACGAAGCCGGCCGCGCCCGGGCCCATGCCGCTGCCGGCGCCCGTTGTCCCCGCGACGGTGTTGGACGAAGTGACGAACGGGTAGGTGCCGTGATCGACATCGAGCAGCACGCCCTGCGCGCCTTCGAACAGGATTCGGCGGCCGCGGCCGCGCGCCTCGTCGAGGTCGCGCCAGACGGGGCCGGCGAACGGCAGCACGAAGTCGGCGATCTCGGCGAGGTCGTGGAGCAGCCGCGCTCGATCCACTGGAGGCTCGCCGAAGCCTGCTCGGAGCGCGTCATGGTGAGCACATAGGCGGTCGAGCAAAGGCCCGAGCTCGCCGAGATGAGCGAGATCGCACACGCGGATGGCGCGGCGTCCGACTTTGTCTTCGTAAGCGGGGCCGATGCCGCGCCGAGTGGTTCCGATCTTGCCGGCGCCCGAAGCATCCTCGCGCAGCCCGTCGAGGTCGCGGTGGATCGGCAGGATGAGCGGGCAGGTCTCGGCGATCCGCAGCACCTCGGGCGTCACGTCGACGCCTTGCTCGCGGATCCGTTCGACCTCGTTCCTGAGGGCCCAGGGGTCGAGCACCACGCCATTGCCGATGACCGACGGCGTGCCCCGGACGATCCCGCTCGGCAGCAGGGACAATTTGTATACCTGGTCGCCGACGACGAGCGTGTGGCCGGCATTGTGGCCGCCCTGAAAGCGGACGACCATGTCGGCCCGGCTCGCCAGCCAATCGACGATCTTGCCCTTGCCTTCGTCACCCCATTGGGCGCCGATGACGGTGACGTTACCCACGAATATTCCTTATTTGGAGCGTCCGACGCGGCTCCTAGGGGCGAACCGGCGGCCCGTCCAGCCGACGGGCCATCGTTCGGCACGCGGAACAGAAATCAGCGTCTGCGCGTATTGATGAACCGCGACGCGCCCCTTGCGCGGGCGCGACCTGAACCAATGAATGGGGAAAGCAGCTCATGAAGACCACCACCGTCCTTGCGATCGTTCTGGGCCTTGGCTCGCTCGCCGCTTGCAACAAGAGCCCGCAGGAGCAGGCCGCCGCCAATTATGAAGCCAATGTCGATAATGTCGCCGACACGATGGAAGCGAACGTCGCCAATGCCGCGGACAATATGACTGCGAGCGCGGACAATGCCGCGGATGCCATGAAGGCTGCTGCTGACAACAAGTCCGATGCGATGAAGAATGCGGCCGACAACACGGCCGACGCGATGGCCAACAAAGGCAAGTAATCGGTTCCGGCCAACTCGCACGCAAGTTGGTCGGCCAGGGCGCCCCTCCGGACCGGGTGGGCGCCCTTTCTGCGTCAGAAGCTTAACGGAACGACCTCGCGGACTCCGGGCAGTTCCCGCAGCTGCCGCACGACGCCCGCCGTGATCGGGTCATCGACCGCGACCAGCGCCACGGCCTCGCCTTCCTGCTTGCGGCGGCCGAGCCCGAACGTCGCGATGTTGATCCGGTTTTCGCCGAGCTTCGTCCCGAGCGCGCCGATGAAGCCCGGTGCATCGGTGTTGACGATGTAGATCATCTGGCCGGCAAGCTCGGCTTCGATCGGCACCCCGAAGATGTTGACGAGCCGCGGCGCGCGGTTGCCGAACAAGGTGCCCTCGACCCGCTTCGGGCCGTGATCGGTGCCAACCGTCACCGCGATGAGCGTGTGGTAATCGCCTTCACCTTCGTTGCGGATTTCGCGCACGGCGATACCGCGCTCCTTCGCCAGGTAGGGTGCGTTGACCATGTTCACCGTGTCCGACCAGGTCGCCATGACGCCCGCGAGCACCGCGCCGGTGATCGGCTTGATGTTGAGCTCTGCGGCGGCGCCTTCGACCTCGATGTCGATCGACCGGATCTCGGTCCCTGCGATCTGCCCGATCAGCCGGCCAAGCTTTTCGGCCAGGCCCATGTAAGGCCTCAAGCGTGGCGCTTCCTCGGCCGAAAGCGATGGCACGTTCACGGCATTGGTGATTCCGCCGAGCAGCAAGTAGTCGCTCATCTGCTCGGCGATCTGGATCGCGACATTGACTTGCGCCTCGGTGGTCGAAGCCCCGAGGTGCGGCGTGCAGATGAGGCCCGGCGTCCCGAACAGCGCATTGGCCTTGGCAGGCTCTTCGGCGAACACGTCGAGCGCGGCGCCGGCGACCTGGCCGCTGTCGAGCGCGTCCTTCAGCGCCGTCTCATCGATCAACCCGCCGCGCGCGCAATTGACGATGCGCACGCCTTTCTTGGTCTTCGCCAGCGCCTCACAGCTGAGGATCCCGCGAGTTTGGTCGGTCAGCGGGGTGTGGAGCGTGATGAAGTCGGCGCGAGCCAGCAGCTCGTCGAGCTCGACCTTGTCGACTCCCAGCTCGACCGCCCGCTCGGACGACAGAAAGGGGTCGTAGGCGACGACCTTCATCTTAAGGCCATGCGCGCGGTCGGCGACGATCGAGCCGATATTTCCGCAGCCAATCAGCCCCAGCGTCTTGCCGGCAAGCTCGACGCCCATGAAGCGGTTCTTTTCCCACTTGCCGGACTGGGTGGACTGGTCCGCCTGCGGGATCTCGCGGGCGAGCGCGAACAGCATCGCGATCGCATGCTCGGCGGTAGTGATTGAATTGCCGAACGGCGTGTTCATGACGACAATGCCGCGTCCCGATGCCGCCGGCACGTCAATCGTGTCGACGCCAATGCCGGCACGGCCGATTACTTTCAGTCGCGGGAGGCCCGCGTCCATCGCTGCAGCGTTGATCCTGGTTGAGCTGCGGACGGCAACGCCGTCATAGCCGCCGATGATCGCGTTCAGCTCGTCGGGCGTCAGGCCCGGCTTCTCGTCGACTGCAATCCCGCGCTCGCGAAAGATCGCGGCCGCTCGCGGATCCATCTTGTCGGCGATGAGGACTTTGACTTGTTCTGACATGCTTTCACATCCGTTCGCCCTGAGCTTGTCGAAGGGCTGTCTTGTTTTGAAGGGAAAGGGCAGGGCTTCGAAGGCTCAGCCCGAACGGGCTTGGGAGCTTGTCTCTTGCCAAGCCCAGTCGAGCCACGGCCCGAGCGCCTCGATGTCGGCGCTGTCGACCGTCGCCCCGCTCCAAATGCGCAGGCCCGGCGGCGCGTCGCGATAGGCGCCGACGTCGTATGCGGCGTCCTCTGCCTCAAGCAGCTTGGCGATCGCCTTCTGGCGCGCCCGGTTGCCCTCCTGGTCAGAGCGGTCTGCGAATTGCAGGCACACCGACGTGTTCGACCGGATCGCCGGGTCGACCGCCAAATGCTCGATCCACTCCGCGCCCTGGACCCAGCGATCGAGGGCTGCCGCATTGGCGTCCGCCCGCGCGATGAGCGCGTCCAGCCCTCCAATCCGCTCCGCCCAGTCGAGCGCGAACAGCCAGTCCTCGACGCACAGCATCGATGGCGTGTTGATCGTCTCGCCCTTGAAGACGCCCTCGATCAGCTTGCCGCTTTTGGTCAGGCGGAAGATCTTGGGCAGTGGGCGCGGCGCCGGCTCGCGCTCCAGGCGCTCAACGGCGCGCGGTGACAGTACGAGCATGCCGTGAGCCGCCTCACCGCCAAGCGCCTTTTGCCAACTGAAGGTGCCGACATCGATCCTGGCCCAGTCGATGTCCTGCGCGAATGCCGCCGAGGTCGCGTCACAGATGCTCAAGCCCGTACGATCGGCCGCAATCCAATCGCCATTGGGGACGCGAACGCCGCTCGTCGTGCCGTTCCAGGTAAAGACGAGGTCGCTCGCGGGATCGATTGCGGCGAGGTCGCAAATTTCGCCGTAGTCGGCCGTTCGGATCTGCGCATCGAGCTTCAGCTGCTTGGCGACGTCGGTTACCCAACCGGCGCCGAAGCTTTCCCACGCCAGCATCGTCACCGGGCGCGGGCCGAGCAGCGACCAGATCGCCATCTCCATCGCCCCCGTGTCGGAGGCGGGAACAATGCCGAGCTTGTAGTCGGCTGGCAGGCGCAGGAGCGCGTGAGTGCGCTCGATCGCTTGTTGAAGCTTCGCCTTTCCGATCGCTCCGCGATGCGACCGGCCGAGCGCCGATATGTCCAGCGCTTGCGCGGTCCAGCCCGGCGGCTTGGCGCACGGGCCCGACGAGAAATAAGGCCGGTCGGGTTTGGTGGCGGGTTTTGCAGCGCGCAATGTTGCAGCCGCTGTGGCAGTGTCCGTCAATGTGACTCTCCTCGCAGAGAGCTCGCGCCGCGTTGGGACGGCGTGGCCCGCCGCCGTTTGTAAGGGGGATTGCGGCGCTCGCAAGGCAACCGCGAAAGATTCGCCGCGACTTGAGAATCGATGGGGATGCTGCGCTGCACAAGAGCTTGAAATTGCTAGAATCTGTCTCTCGAGCAGCGTGATTCAACCGTTCACCGTGCTCAGCGGACGACTCGTCCCGCGGAGCGGGCAGGAAGGTTGAATTCATTAACCAACCGAAAGCAGTGTCTCCGAGGCCAGCTCGCGACGGGCAATTCGCGGGCATCGGCAAGGGGCTGGGGAGCTCCTTTACAAGATGGGATTCGGCGGCGCGCTTTGACGCACCCGTCGATTGTGGAGCGGGATCAGATGACGCAAGTTTTGGCCGTAACGACCGGTCTGTTTCGTGACCGGGACCTGTTTATTCACGACGGGTCCAAGCTGCGCCGCTTTCGCGTCTCGGCACCGCTTCAGGCGGTGTTTTTTGTGATCACGCTCGGGCTCGTCGCCTGGGCGAGCTATGCAACCGCACAACTTCTCTCGCGCTCGCAGCCAGCTGCGTCGACCTTGACCCTTCCCGCCGCGACCGAGGCCCGCGCCCGCATGATCGAGCAGCGGCAGGCGCTGATCGAAGCCGCGCTCGCCGGCCAGAAGATAAGCCCCGAGCTGATTGCTGCCGCAAGCGGTGGCCGCCTTGCCAAGGACGGCCCGCTCGCTCGCGTCGAGCAAGCACAACTTGAGCAGGCGGCGCTGGTCGCCAGAGCGCTCGACGTCCGCTACCAAGTCACCGCGGCCGAGCTGAAGCGCCTTGGAATCACTCCGGCCCGCGTCGGCAGCACCGCCGGCGTCGGCGGCCCCTTCGAGGCTGCCGGAAACGCGACCTTCAAATCTCTGTTCGACAGCTGGAAGAAGCTCGACCAGCTCCAGGACGGCATTATCGCCGTCCCGTCGGACAAGCCGATCAAAGCCAGCGTCGAATTCACGAGCGGCTTCGGCGTCCGCTCCGACCCGTTCCATGCCGGTGCCGCCATGCACCCCGGCATCGACCTTGCCGGTGCTTACGGCACGCCGGTCTATGCAACGGCTGACGGCACTGTGCTTCGCGCGGGCTGGAACAATGGCGGCTACGGCAATCTGGTGGAGATCGACCACGGCCGTGGCATCACCACCCGCTATGGCCACATGTCGGCGATCCTCGTTCGCGATGGCGACCACATCACTCGCGGCCAGCAGATCGGCCGCATGGGCTCGACTGGCCGCTCGACCGGGACCCACCTCCACTATGAGGTGCGGATCGACGGACGCGCGGTGAACCCGATCCCCTTCATGAAGTCGACCGACTACGTCCTCGCCATGCAGCGCCGTGCCGGCGCGGCGTCGATGGACGCGGTTGCGATCGGCGGTCCGGTTTCCGGCCGGCGCTGAGGACTTCCTTGCCGCTCGACGCGGCGCTTCCTATCTCGCACGCATGAGCGAGCCCCTCATCAGCCTGACGCAAAGCGCGGCCAAGCGCGTCGCCTGGATTGCCGAGCGCCAGCGCAGGCCCGCGATTCTGCGCCTGGCGGTGGACGGCGGCGGTTGCGCAGGCTTCACCTATAAGTTCGAGCTCGCCGAAGCGGCCGAAGGCGCAGATTCGGTCAGCGAAAGGGACGGAGTGAAGCTGGTCGTGGACCCGGTAAGCCTGGAGCTGGTCAAGGGCTCGGCGGTCGATTTCGTCGAGGATTTGGGCGGGGCAACCTTCCGCGTGACCAATCCCAATGCCCAGTCCGGCTGCGGCTGCGGAAGCAGCTTCTCCGTCTGACGCCGAGCCGCTAGTGCGAGCGCGATGAAGCTCGCCACCTACAACCTCAACGGGATCCGGGCCCGACTACCACGCCTGTTGGAATGGCTCGAGCGGGAGCGGCCTGACGTGGTCGCCTTGCAGGAGCTCAAATGCGCCGACGAATCGCTGCCGATCGCCGATATCGAGGCGGCCGGTTACGGCGCGGTCTGGCACGGGCAGAAGGGTTTCAACGGCGTCGCGGTCCTGGCGAAAGGCGATCAGCCGCAACTGCGCCGCGTCGGCCTGCCGGGCGATCCCGACGACACCCACAGCCGCTACATCGAGGCGGACGTCGCGGGCTTGGTCGTCGGCTCGCTATATCTTCCCAACGGCAACCCCGTCGGCACCGAAAAGTTCGACTACAAGCTCAAGTGGATGGAGCGCCTCTGCGCCCATGCAGCCGAGCTGCTGCGTGACGAACGTCCCGCGGTCCTGTGCGGCGACTGGAACGTCGTGCCCGAGGACCGCGATGTGTTCTCGGTCCGCGCGACGCAACATGACGCGGTCATGCAACCAGAAGCACGCCAGCTGTGGCGGCGAATCAACAACCAAGGGTGGACCGATGCGTTGCGGGCATTCCACCCGAATGAGCCAAAGCTCTACACCTTCTGGGATTACACCGCCGGTTGCTGGCAGCGGGACCTCGGCTTTCGACTCGACCATCTGCTGTGCTCGCCCGAGGCGGCCGACCGCTTGCAGGGAGCCGGCGTCGACAAATGGGCTCGGGGTGAAGAGAAAGCGAGCGACCATGCGCCGACGTGGATTCGCTTGAACTAGTCTGGCGGCCAAAGTCCGGATTGGTGGCGCGGGCTGAGCTCATGTGCAGCTTATCACTTGATACATGCGTTCTTAAGCCTGTAGGCCGCGTTGATGTCCCCTCTCGTTCCGGATCGGTCGCGGGATCGCCGGATCGAGGATCCGAGCAACCTGTGGATCATTCACCCTGCAGCGCGAGCGCTGCTGCCGTGGTTCCTCGCCCGCGGCATTTCCGCAAACGCGGTGTCGGTGGGCGGGCTCTGCATCGGGGCTCTTGCCGCGCTTGCGTTCGCCAACTGGCATTTATGGCCGTTTGCCGTCATCGGATTGCTCCTCTCCATGGCCTGGATGGTTGCCGACGGGCTGGACGGAATGATCGCCCGCACAACCGGCACCGCGAGCCCGGTCGGACGCTTTCTCGACGGACTGTGCGATCACGGCGTGTTCTTTCTGATTTACGTCGGTTTGGCCGTATCGATCGGAACCCTGGGCGCATGGATCCTGGCCGCCTGCGCAAGTGTGCTCCACGCGCTGCAGTCCAATCTTTATGAAAGCGAGCGCACGCGGTTTCACCGCCGAACACGAGGAGTCGCGACCATAACGCCGGCGCCCGGCCGCAATCTGCTGCTGCGCCTGTATGAGCGCGTGTGGGGCCTGGTCGACAGGTTCGCCGCCCAGGGTGATCTGCTCGAAGGGGACCTCGGCGAGCCGGTCCTTCTGAGCCATCAGGGTCTGCCGCCAGAAGGTCGGCGTACCGGAGGCGGCGGTGACCCGGTGCTGCACGGCCGCCTCGACCCAACCGTCGAGGGCAGTGGGGTCGACGACGACCAGGTCCTGGCCGGGCGACGCCAGCGCCAGCGTCACCAC
>Ga0207697_10001582_pt1 | contig 12307 bp, 9 predicted proteins | sample KBSSwiS5withPhiX_FD_184293 | JGI IMG/M metagenome (GOLD analysis project Ga0207697, IMG submission 184293) | Switchgrass rhizosphere microbial communities from Kellogg Biological Station, Michigan, USA, with PhiX - S5 (SPAdes) (version 2) | ecosystem: Host-associated > Plants > Roots >... | reverse complement strand
CATCAATCCGATTATTCCGAGAATCGCTCCACCAATGAGACCGATCACACTGGAAATTTGCAAACTTCGAATTTCACCGAATGGGAACCAGAGCAAACCCCGCACGATTTGACCGCCATCGAGCGGAAAGACCGGCAGCATGTTGAAAATTAAGAGCCAGAAATTGATGTAGCGCAGGTCGGTGATGAATCGATAAGCGTCTGTCGGAGCAAAGGAATTCTCGCTCTGGGAAACAAGGTTTCCCGCGGCGGCCAGAATCGGAATGAGGGCGACGTTTACCAGCGGACCGGCAGCGATACTCCAAAGATAAGCGCCGGGACGCCGTGGCGGATTAACAAAGGCAACGCCACCCAAGGGCCAGAGAACAATGCGGTTCGCCACCCCTCCAACCTGACGACAGGCCAGCGCATGCCCGAACTCATGAATGAGCACAATGACAAAGAGGGAGACGTATTCCAGCATGCCCCAGATCGGCGATTGGTAGCGGCGCATGTAATCGGTCATGAAGATCGCCGCCACCAGAAACCAGGTGAAATGCAGGTAGACGTCAATACCGGCGAAGCGGAAAAGACGAATTACACCAGTTCGCATCGGAGTTATTCCGTCGAAACTGCGGGCGGTGCAAACCGCCTAAAGCGTTACGTCGCTTTGCTGAGTTTCCGGTGTGATTAATAACCGCATCGGAATCATAGCCGACTCGAAAAAGCCATGACGTTTGAAGAAGGCCTGGGATTTGATTTCCGGACGATCGGTTAACAAGGTGATGCGCAGAAAATTTTTCTTGCGGGCAAAGTCGATGGCGTATTCGAGCAATTGCGAGCCGTAACCATGGTCGCGAAATCCTTTGTGAATGACGAGATCCTCCAGCAACATGACGAAGCCGCCTTCCGCTGTGCTGATGGTAAATAGCAAATTAATCATCCCGACAATGGAATGATCGCGCCGGAGAACGAAAACACGTCCGCGGTTCGGCTGCTCGAAAATTAATCGCAAGCCGCGTAATTGTTTCTCCTTGTTTGGCCGGAAATCGCTCTCTTCACTGAAAAGCTCGCCGAGCAGATCGGACAATTCGTCCAGGTCCTCGGCCGTCGCCGGCTCAATGACGACATGATTCATTGTGAGTTTATCATCGAAAAAGCGACCAGTGGCAACTCGCGGTTTTGAAGTCAAAACGTGTAGCGGCGTTTATCTCAAACACCGAACTACCACTCTAGGCGCTCGCTACACGAGCATTGACAACTGTCGTTGACAACGGCAGCCTGATTTCTACCTTTCCCGTCCACGTTTACCGTGAGCAAATGAAACGCACCTATCAGGCATCAAAACGAACGCGCAAACGCCAGCATGGTTTTCGTGCGCGCATGAAAACAAAGGGTGGCCGTGCCACTCTCGCGCGCCGGCGGCAACGAGGCCGCAAACGTTTGCTGCCCAAAGGTGTGGAGCATCATTACGCGCGTCACACGCAAGCGTGAGTCGCGCTGAACTCTTGATTGTAAGCGCATGGATCGCCTCAGCTGCGTTTACTGGAGAAGATATTTGCGCGGCCCACTGCCGGCAGGATCTGGAAACCGTAAATAAGAGAGAACAATGGCTAACGAAGATATGATTGGAAGCAGTGTCGGGGGAAGCAGCGCCCGGAATAAAGGGGCACATAGCGAAGAGGCATGGCACACGGCCGAAGACTTGAAACCAGCGGCGCCAGTGGCGAAAGATTATGCTGAAAAAGCCGGCGCGGTACTTGACGAAACCAAAGAGCGTGGGCGGACGCTTCGACAAGACGGCGAGGATTATGTGCGCAAAAATCCGATGAAAGCGGTTTTCACTGCGCTTGGCGTCGGTTTCGTGCTGGGTCTCATCTACAAACACTAAACCCGCACTAAGCTATCGAGAGACACACAGCCGGACGCGGCACTGCCATCACATGCAAGTTCCACTAAGACATAGTCGGGATTTGCTCACGGGGTTGCTCGGGAAATAGGTGGCGAGGTCCTTGATCTTCATAATCGTACCTCGCCACCGAGCTAGCTTTATTTGCCAAAAACCTTCTTCACGTCTCCGACCTTCCGTTCCACTTTGCCAGCGATCTTTTCCGTCGTGCCACGGTCCTCTAAATTGGGATTTCCAACTGCCTTCCCTGTCTCTTCTTTCACTTTGCCAGCAACTTCTTTTGCCGTGCCCTTGACTTTATCTGTGGTGCTTGAGTTCATGCTACTAATTCGCCGGCGGTCGTATTTTGGGCTGTCCCGGCTGTGCGATTGAATTTAACGCCGTTTCTTTCCTATTTGCTGTGATCGCTCTCTTCTTTCAATAGGGAGCGCTTTTATAAACGATTGGGCGTCCGCGAGGTTGCCTTCTGGAGAGCCAGAAAAATTGGAAACGCAGAGGCGGGTAGGCAGGCATTCATGAGCTACCGAGCACCCTTCTTGCTTGGAGGGCAAAGTTGTGCGATCAAGTTGGGCTTTGCCACCGACTATGGCGGGTGAATTCTTATTGGTTTCATCGGGCGGAAAGAGTAGCTCACGCTTCTGGTTCCTGGCTCGATTATGAAAAAAAACACTTCCCCCTCTCGGCGGACGGCCGAAGCCAACGGTTCGCGTTCCGGCATTCGCGAATGCGACAACGGTCAGCTGCTGAAAGCTTTGATGGCCTTTAAGCGCGGCGATTTTTCGGTGCGATTACCCGACGACTGGACCGGCGTGGCGGGAAAGATCGCGGACACGTTTAACGAGGTTATCGCGAAAAATCAGCGACTGACAATGGAACTCGATCGGATCGGACGTGCTGTTGGAAAGAAGGGACGCATTACTCAACGCGCCTCGTTGGGGGACGTATCGAATTCCTGGGCAGATGCCATCCGGTCCGTCAACGGACTCATTGGCGATCTGGTTCACCCGACGAGCGAAATGGCACGAGTTATCGGCGCCGTTGCCAAAGGCGATCTCTCCAAAACGATGGCAACGGACATAGAAGGTCGGCAACTGGAAGGAGAATTTTTGCGAACGGCCAAGATCGTGAACACGATGGTCGATCAACTGGGCGCTTTTGCTTCCGAAGTAACCCGCGTGGCGCGGGAAGTGGGCACGGAAGGAAAGCTGGGCGGACAAGCGAAAGTGAAGGGCGTGGCCGGGACGTGGAAAGACCTCACGGAGAACGTCAATCTGATGGCGGGAAATTTAACTGCCCAAGTGCGCAACATTGCAACCGTGACGACAGCGGTGGCGAACGGCGACCTGACGAAGAAAATCACGGTGGATGTGAAAGGTGAGGTTCTCGAGTTGAAGGACACGGTAAACGTGATGGTCGATCAGCTGCGTTCCTTTGCGTCGGAAGTAACGCGCGTGGCGCGCGAGGTGGGTTCGGAAGGAATTCTTGGCGGCCAGGCACGAGTCGAGGGCGTTTCCGGCACTTGGAAAGATCTAACTGACTCGGTGAATTTCATGGCGCGAAATCTCACCGGCCAGGTGCGAAACATCGCCGAAGTAACAACCGCCGTCGCGACGGGCGATTTGTCGAAGAAGATCACGGTGGATGTGAAAGGTGAAATTCTCGAGTTGAAAAACACCATCAATACAATGGTGGATCAACTCAGTTCATTCGCGTCCGAAGTTACGCGTGTCGCACGTGAGGTTGGCACGGAAGGAAAACTCGGAGGTCAAGCGCAGGTAAAGGGTGTCGCCGGAACCTGGAAAGATCTGACCGATTCGGTGAATTCAATGGCCGGCAACCTCACCGCGCAAGTGCGCAACATTGCAAACGTCACGACGGCTGTGGCCAATGGCGACCTGTCGAAAAAAATCACGGTCGATGTGCGTGGTGAGATTTTGGAATTGAAAGACACGATCAACACGTTGGTGGATCGATTGAGCTCATTTGCATCAGAAGTGACCCGAGTAGCGCGCGAGGTGGGCAGCGAAGGAAAACTTGGCGGACAAGCGGATGTGCGTGGAGTCGCTGGAACGTGGAAAGATCTAACCGATTCGGTAAACACGATGGCCGGCAATCTGACCGGTCAGGTTCGCAACATCGCGGAGGTCACGACGGCAGTCGCGCGCGGGGACCTCTCGAAGCAGATCACGGTGGATGTGAAAGGCGAAATTTTGGAGTTGAAAAACACGATTAACACGATGGTTGATCAACTGAGCTCGTTTGCCGCAGAAGTGACCCGCGTGGCCAGGGAAGTAGGTTCGGAAGGACAGCTCGGCGGTCAGGCCCAAGTCAAAGGGGTTGCTGGTACCTGGAAAGATTTAACTGATTCGGTGAACTCGATGGCCCGTAATTTGACCGGACAGGTGCGCAATATTGCCGAGGTCACGACGGCAGTTGCGAACGGCGACCTGTCGAAAAAAATCACGGTCGACGTGCGTGGTGAGATTTTGGAATTGAAAGACACTATTAACACCATGGTCGATCAATTGCGCTCGTTCGCTTCAGAGGTTACGCGCGTGGCCCGCGAGGTCGGTTCGGAGGGATCGCTCGGCGGTCAGGCGCGGGTCGAGGGCGTTTCCGGAACATGGAAAGATTTGACGGACTCGGTCAATTTCATGGCGTCGAACCTGACCACCCAGGTGCGAAACATTGCTGCCGTTACCACGGCCGTCGCGAGCGGCGATTTGTCGAAGAAGATCACGGTTGATGTAAAAGGTGAGATCCTTGAATTGAAAAACACCGTCAATACGATGGTGGACCAACTTAATTCGTTTGCATCCGAAGTGACCCGAGTAGCCCGCGAAGTAGGCACAGAAGGCAAACTCGGCGGGCAAGCAGTAGTTCAGGGCGTGGGTGGGACATGGAGCGATTTGACCGACAGCGTGAACTTCATGGCCGGCAACCTTACTAATCAAGTCCGCGGGATTGTTAAGGTCGTCACCGCTGTCGCCAAAGGCGATCTTAAGCAAAAGCTGCTGGTCGAAGCCAAGGGCGAAATTGCAGAGCTCGCGGACACGATCAACAGCATGACCGATACGCTGGCGACTTTCGCGGATCAGGTAACGACAGTAGCGCGCGAGGTAGGTGTTGAAGGAAAACTCGGCGGTCAAGCAAATGTGCCGGGCGCCGCCGGAACGTGGCGCGATTTGACAGACAACGTGAATCGCCTGGCCGCGAATTTAACAACTCAACTTCGCGCGATTGCTGATGTGGCGACGGCTGTCACCAAGGGTGACCTGACCCGTTCGATCCAGGTGGAAGCCCGGGGCGAGGTAGCTTTCGTGAAGGACAACATTAACGAAATGATTCGCAATTTAAAAGACACCACATTGCGAAATGAGGAGCAGAACTGGCTGAAAACGAATCTCACCAGATTCACGCGCATGCTGCAAGGCCAGCGAGATTTACTGACGGTGGGGAAATTAATCCTGTCCGAGCTGGCCCCACTGGTTTCCGCGCAACAAGGTGTCTTGTATATTATGAATGGCTCGGATGAGGAACCAGAGCTCAACCTTCTCGCAAGCTATGCAGGTCGCAACGGCGACGGAGTCAAAACTCATTTCAAACTGGGCGAGACGATGGTCGGGCAAGCGGCGTTGGAAAAGCGAAGCATTCTCCTGACCAACGTGCCTACAGACTACGTTAAAGTCAGCTCGGGTTTGGGCGAATCGCAGCCAATGAATATCGTCGTCCTTCCCATCCTGTTCGAAGGAGAGGTCAAAGCGGTGATGGAGCTCTCCTCACTCGATCGTTTCAATTCGACTCACCAGGCTTTTCTCGAACAGTTGACCGAGAGTATCGGCATCGTGCTTAACACCATTGAAGCCAATACACGGACGGAAAATCTTCTCAAGCAATCGCAGTCCCTCGCGAGCGAATTGCAAAAAGGTCAGCAGGAATTGCAGAAGACCAACCAGGAGTTACAGGAAAAAGCGCGCTCTAATCTGGCAAAAGATCAGTTTCTCGCCATGCTCAGTCATGAATTGCGAACACCGCTTACACCGGTGATCGCCTCAGCCTTGGAGCTGGAGGGTGAGCAGGCCTTGCCCGAGAACATTCACGAATCACTGCATATGATTCGCCGCAATGTCGAGTTAGAGGCGCGGCTTATCGACGATCTGCTTGATTTAACACGCATTAGCAAAGGCAAAGTTCAACTCAATTTCGAAGTGGTTGACGCTCACAGCCTCTTACACAACGCCCTGGAAATTTATCAGAGTGAAATTGTCAGGAAGCAGTTAACCCTCCGACTGGATCTGGCCGCGCAAAAGGTCCATCTCCGCGCCGATCCGGCGCGATTGCAGCAGATCTTTTGGAACCTGATCAACAACGCGGTGAAGTTTACCCCCAAAGACGGGCAAATTCATATCTCGACTGGCAATGATTCGGACGAACAATTGCATGTAGAGATCGCCGACACGGGACTTGGAATTGAGCCGGAGACTCTGCCAAAAATCTTCGATGCATTCGAACAGGGTACCAGAACGCAGTTCGGTGGTCTCGGGCTCGGGCTGGCGATCAGCAAAACGCTGGTCGAAGCGCACAAGGGATCCATTAGCGTAGAAAGCGCTGGCCGTAATAAGGGTACCAAGTTCCGTCTCGCTTTCCCCACCTGCCAAAAGCCGGACCGAGATGCCGTGCCGACAGTTAGACGCCAGGCTTCGCAGCGTCAAAGCATGCGTATTCTGCTGGTGGAAGATCATGAAGATACCAATAGGTCGCTGACCAACCTGCTTCGGCGGCGCGGATACTATGTGCAATCCGCGACGAGTCTCCAGTCCGCGCTCGAGTTAAATGCCAAAGAAGAGTTTGATGTGTTGATTAGCGATTTAGGTTTGCCAGATGGGAGCGGAATTGAGCTAATGCAGAAACTGAGCTCTTCCCGCCCGCTCGTTGGAATCGCTCTGACGGGTTTTGGAATGGAAGACGATATCCGAAAGACCCGCGAGGCTGGATTCAAGTATCATCTCGTCAAACCGATTGATCTGACTAAACTCGATCAGCTTATTCAACAAAGCGTCGCCACGGATTCGCCCGTGTAAAGCGCGTTACCAAAAGCGCTAAAGCGCGAATATACATCTTCCACCCGATTTACCTGGGAGAAAGCTACTTGCACCGTTAGCTCAATTCAGAGCGCGGAGTTGAGTTCGGTCGCTAACGCCGTCCCAAAGCAGCTCAGACCAGACCGTAAACGCGCACCGACTGCTGTTTCCCCTTTAATTTTCGCTCTCCGAAATCAATGAAATTTTCACCTGTGACAAGATGTTCGCGAAAATCGGCTGAAAACAGAATCTGCCGATCCAATTCTTTCATGAGCGATTCGAGACGGAAGACGGTGTTGACAGCATCTCCAATGATAGTGGCGTCGCGCTGAGCATCGAGACCAACATTGCCGCACGTGACTACGCCGTAATGAAGCGCAATGCCAACCCGAAACGGCTGACCGTCGCTCCATTTCACAGTTGCAGCAAGCGCGAGTAATTCGCGCGCGATCCGCAGCGTAGCGGCGCAATCGGCGCCATCCGACTCGCAACCGCCCCAGTAGGCAAGGAGTGCATCGCCGATAAACTTATCGACAATGCCGCCGTTTTTCTGCACGAGGTTTCCCGCTTCGCGGAACCAGACACCGAGATGCTGGGCAAGGTCGGAACTAGGGATTTTTTCCGCCATGGTACTGAAACCGCGAATGTCGCAGACCAACAATGCGACGGATCGAATGGCCGCGGCCGTGCTATCGATGGAGCCAGCGACAGTGGGTTCGAGCTGAGCCGTAGAAAAATCCTCCTCGATCTGCTCGAAGCGCAGCTCATTATGAGCAATCCGGATTCGCGCGCCTTCGCTCAATGTTGTCGGCATCACCACGCGCTGGTCATCGACGAAGGTACCGTTGCGACTCCCGAGATCGATGAGTTGATAACGATATCCGTCGTGACACCGAAGAAGAGCGTGCTGACGGGAGACGAGTGGGCTGCCGTGCAGGCAAATGGTGTTGTCGCTCGTGCGTCCGATAGTGGCTGTATTGCCAATAATGAGCTCGAACGGCTCGCCGACGCTAGGCGTGACCTGAAGTCTGGCAGGCATAAGGGTGAGTCGGATTATCTGATATCGAATCGCGCGCGACAAGGCCGCGTTGTTGGGCGACGAATAGTCGTTATAATTGGCCCCGTCGATGCCGGAGAGAATCAGCTTCGATCATTATCAAACCCTCACTCGTGAGGATGGCTCGCCCATCGAGCTCGGCCGCGGCGCGATGGGAATCACGTATAAGGCGTTCGACACAAATCTGCGAGTGAATGTCGCGCTTAAGGTGATCAACTCAAAGTTGCTCGAGAGCAGCATCGCGCAGCAGCGCTTCCTGCGCGAGGCGCGGGCGGCAGCGCAGTTGCGTCATCCCAATGTCGCTTCCGTTTTCCATCTCGGGACCAGCGGCAACGCCTTCTACTACGCTATGGAATTTGTCGATGGCGAAACGCTTGAATCGTTCATTCGACGCGAGGGACCGGTGAGTCCTGTGATGGCGCTGCGGATTACATTGCAGGTGACGCGCGCGCTCGCCGCCGCTACAAGACATCACCTCGTCCATCGCGATATCAAACCGGCAAATCTGATGCTGGTTAAAGAAGATGACGATTTCTTGGTGAAGGTCATCGATTTCGGTCTCGCCAAATCAATCAAACATACGGACGACGAGGATCTGGCAACGCTTTCAATGGGAGGTTTCGTCGGCACAGCGCACTTCGCGAGTCCGGAGCAGCTCGAGGAAAAGGAAATCGATGTGCGCTCCGACATCTATTCGCTGGGTGTGACGCTTTGGTACATGCTGGCCGGACAGGTGCCGTTTGGTGGCTCGCTCGCGCAAGTGATGAGCCAGCACCTTCATAAGCCCCCACCGCTGGAACGATTGCAAAATGTGCCGGCGTGTTTGCGCGCGCTCGTGGCGCATATGATCGAAAAAAATCCGCTTAAACGCCCGCAGACCCCGGTCGAACTTCGTATTGCAATCGAGAAATGCCTCGCCCAAGTCGGATCGGAACAGAATTTTCCTGCGCCGATAGACGAAGCACGTGCTGAAATTCAGCACGAGCGGCGCGTCCGTCCAAACGTAGCCAGAGCGATCCTCTGGTCGATAGCAGCCGTTGTCGTGTTGCTTGGGTTCGGCGCGCTGTTGTTGTTTAAACGCAATTGGCCGACAGGAGTCCGCGCGCCGGGGAGTGCAGTGACTTCGCCATTTTCGGCGCCTGTCCCAAGCAGCGTGCCGCTGGGCGCCCAATCCGTCTCGCCCGGAACCGCCCCGGCATCGCCGCGCGCAGCTTCGTCACCAGAGGAGCAGGAAGTTTGGCGGACGGCAATTGCGGAAGCGCAGAAATATGAAGCCGCGCACGATTGGCCGGCAGCCGTAGCGGCCTACGTCCGCCTGCAGAAAAACTTCCCACAGAAGGAACTTGGTCGCGTAAATCTCGAATTGTTACTCAGCAAATTGCGATCCGAAGACACGGTGCGTGAGGACAATTTCGAAGCGCTGCGCGGGCCGCTGACCGAGGCCGCAAAGATGGAAATCGTGAGTGCAATGGAGATGCTAGGTGATTTTCTGCGCCAGCGCGATCCAAAAGCTTCCTTCGATTGGCTTTGCGCGGCAGCTGCACGTGGGCGCGCGCATGCGATGACAGAGGTGGGTCTGCGTTTTTCCAATGGTGCGGGTGTTGATCGCGACTTCGTGAAAGCCGCACAGTGGTTCGAACAGGGACGCGCAGCGGGCGACGTGGCCGCGGGAATGTTACTGGCGGAGTGCTATCTGCTCGGCAAAGGCGTAAGTAAAAATTCAACGAAAGCGGTCGCGCTTTTGCAGAACGCCGCGTCGGCGAATGACCCGCGCGCGATGGATCGACTAGCAAATTGTTACCACAAAGGCATCGGAACTGACCGCAATGATCGCGAGGCTTTCCGCCTCTACAGTGCGGCGTCGAGATTGAATTATCTCGATTCGATGGGCAATCTCGGCGTGCTTTACCTCACAAGCGACGAAACGGATCTCGGCAAAGACCAGGCGAAGCGAACAGAAAAAGCGGTGAATCTTTTCCGCGACGGCGCCAGACAGAACAATGCCCTGTGCATGTATTTGTATGCGCGTTGTCTAGAGGCTGGTACTGGCGTGAGCGGCGACGCCCAGGAAGCAGCCGTGTGGTATCGACACGCTGCGAACAGCGGCAATCCCGCTGCTCAGGAATGGTGCCGACAACACAACCTTGACCCGGGATCGAGTCCGTCGCCGTGATTTCGCGGCGACAGGCCAAGCAAATGTCTTGCAACCGGAAAGCGTGAAACTCTAGACTCGCAACTTATGAGAATTGTAACTCTCAAAACTTCGTCGCTCTTGGCGGCAGTGTCCATCGTTGTCGGTTGCTCCGATCTCACGCCATTACAGAATGCCGGTATATTCGGCGCCGCGGGCGGCGCAACGGCAGGAGGAATCGCGCACGCCACGGGTGCGAGCACGGGCCAATCCGTCGCCATCGGAGCGGCGACGGGAGCAGCAATCGCGGCCGTCACTTATATCATCGCAAAACACCAAGCAACCGAGCGTCAGCAGCGCATCGCACAGGAACGGGCCCAGCGCGCCTACGCCCAGCGCGAGACCCAGTTGAAAGCGCGCAAAACGCGCTACATCGCAGTCGACACCGAGAAAGATGAGCATACCTCGCCGGGAGCAAAGAAGAGCGTTATGATCTGGGACACCCAATCGCAGGAAGTAGTTGGGAACAATGTTTACGATGTGAAAAGTCCGCCGCCAGTTGGTTCGACAGCGAAGTTCGACACCTACTCCGCCGAGTACGTAGGGTCGGGCGGCTAATCCTTGGCCGTAGGATTACGGTCTAAACACTCACCTGACGCGGACCACTTTATTTTTTTGCACCAACAACTAACCACCGATGAGACCGAAATTTAAACTACCCAAATACCTTATTGTTTCGCTGCTCTTTTACACGCTAGCTGCTTGTAATAGCAGCCCTTACGTCACGGTGAAGACCGATTACGATCACGCCGCCGCGTTCGGCAAATACCATACCTACGCAATCGATATGGCTTCGACCCGTCTGGGGCCCACCACGGCCGCAGCTTTGCAATCGTCGTTGCGTTCCAGCCTGGCAGCCCGGGGGCTTAAAGAATCGGGGCGGAACGCCGATCTCTACATCGTTCCTATCGTCTTCACGAAAGAGCAACTAAGTGTCCTGCCTGCGCGGGGCTTTACCGTCTATTCCTCAAGGTATGGAACCTACGGCAGAGGCCACTGGGCCATGAACGCCGATGTCCAGCAGTATACGGAAGGCACCCTTGTGATCGATTTTGTCGATAGCAAAACGCACAAACTGGTTTTCCGCGGTCTCGGTCAGGCTGCGGTCGGCTCAACCGAGAGGAATGCAGCTGCTGTGCAGGAAGCCGTCAACAAAATTGTCGCCGCCTATCCGGGATAAGAACTCGTAAGCGAATTTCTCCAAAAGAGCCTGGCGTGCGTCGGCTCGGGTACCTGCTTTTGCGGCCCAGATCGTGACCAGCGGCGAATCGCTAAGAATAGATACGTGTCCCCGGGCTGCTATATTTGCGTTGATGAATTTGAAGTGTCGCCTTCGCACTGTCAGGATGCTTTGTGCGGTGCTTTGCTTCTCCGGCCTGGCGGCGCAGGCAGAAGACACCGACGCCTTGATCGCGAAAGGCGATCAATTCGACAAACAACTCCAGGCCAAAGAGGCGCTCGAAGTATATCTGCCTGCGAACAAGCTGGAACCGGACAACGTGAAGCTTCTCGTTTGTATTGCTCGGCAGTACCGCCATTTGATGAGCGACACGTCATCGAAACAAGAAAAACTGCGGCTGGGAAGTGTCTCGCTCGAATTCGCCACTCACGCCGCGACCCTCGCTCCGAATAATGCCGAAGCCCAACTCTCGCCCGCGATCAGCCTTGGAAAAATGCTCCCCTTTATGAGCAGCAAAGATCAGGTCAATGCTTCGCCCCGGATCAAGGCGGCGGTGGACCGGACCCTTCTCCTTGATCCGACCAACGACAATGCGTGGCACATTCTCGGCCGTTGGAATCGCGTGCTTGCAAATACTAGCGTGGTGAAACGGGTGTTGGCCAAGACGCTTTATGGCGGCGACTTGCCGGTAACGACCAACGAAGCGGCGGAGAAATGTCTCTTAAAAGCCATCGAAATTAACCCGAACCGGCTCATGCATTACATCGAACTAGGCCGCATTTATGCGCAGATGGGGCGCAAAGAAGAGGCGCGCAAGTACATTCAAAAGGGGATGGCCATGCCTGACAAAGAAAAGGATGACCCGGAGATGAAAGAGATCGGAAAGCAAATCCTGCAAAAGCTGGGATGAT
>Ga0207697_10001581_pt1 | contig 12314 bp, 10 predicted proteins | sample KBSSwiS5withPhiX_FD_184293 | JGI IMG/M metagenome (GOLD analysis project Ga0207697, IMG submission 184293) | Switchgrass rhizosphere microbial communities from Kellogg Biological Station, Michigan, USA, with PhiX - S5 (SPAdes) (version 2) | ecosystem: Host-associated > Plants > Roots >... | reverse complement strand
CCGGGGGCCCGGGAGATATCTGGCGCGGAGTGCGGGGTGCGGTAGCTTACGCCGCTTCCGCAGCGGGAGCCTCGGCCAGTGCGTCGAACACGCCCTTGATCTGCTCGACAACTTCGGCGTCGTCCTTGGGGTGGACCTCGGCGAAGCGGACCATCGAGCCCGGGACTGCCAGCTTGACGTTTTCGAGGACCTGGGCGCCGGCGATGCCGACGGCCTTGCGGGCCTCGTCCTGGGCCCATACGCCGCCGAACTGGCCAAAGGCGGTTCCGACAACCGCGGTGGGCTTGCCGGACAGGGCGCCTGCGCCGAAGGGGCGGGACAGCCAGTCGATGGCGTTCTTCAGCGATGCCGGGACGGTGCCGTTATGCTCCGGCGTCACCAGCAGGATGGTGTCGGCCTCGTTGGCGGCGGCCCGCAGGGCGGCGGCGGCCGCGGGCACCTGGCCTTCGACGTCGATGTCCTCGTTGTAGAAGGGGATGTTGCCCAGGCTCTCGTGAATGACCACGTCCACCTGTTCCGGGGCGTTGAGCGCGATGGCCTCGGCCAGCTGCAGGTTAGTGGAGCCGGCGCGAAGGCTGCCGACGAGAGTGAGGATGGTCTTCTTGGACATGTGTACTCCTGTGCATCACGCCGCGGGGTGATTCCGGCGGCTGGTGGATCGTGAGGCTTTGGGGGCCTTCACCCATGCTAAACGGACTGCGGTCCGGTTATATTCCAGAGCCACTTTCCAGGGCGCTAGAATCAGCGGTGTGAGCCTCATCCCGATCCGTCCCGGCGCCCAGTCCGGGGCGGGGCGCCCCGCCGCCCCCGCCGCAGAATCAGCGCGCAGCGACGCGATGCGCAACAGGGAGCTCCTGCTCTGCGCCGCCCGGGAAATCGTTGACGAATCCAGCGTCGACGCCCTCACCATGGACCGGCTGGCGCAGCGCGCCGGAGTTGGAAAAGGGACGGTCTTCCGGCGGTTCGGCAGCCGTGCCGGGCTGATGATGGCGCTCCTTAGCGACGCCGAGGCCGAATTCCAGGGCCGGTTCATGTTTGGTCCGCCCCCGGTAGGTCCCGGCGCGCCGCCCCTGGAGCGGCTGATCGCCGTGGGCGCCGCCCGCATTGACTGGATCCTGGAATTCGGGGAGCTCGCGCGGGCCGCCGACGCCTCGGTCTACAACAGGTTCGATGTCCCGCCGGCCGTCCTCTGGCGCCGTCATCTCGAGATGCTGCTGCGCGAAGCCGGCGTGACGGCGGACCCGTGGGTCATGGCGTCGGCCCTCGGGGCGTCGCTGGAGCCGGAACTGCTGCTCCATTCCGTCGGCGTGCACGGGATTGCGCCGGAGCGCCTTACGGACACCTGGCGGGAGCTTGTCACGCGCGTAGTGTGCGGCAACTAGCGGCGCAGCCGGTTCCGTGGGCCAAATCCATTCCACGGAGTTATTCATAACGATCTGAAGTGAAGCCGCCGTGTCGCGGCCCGTGAGAGCCCGGCGGAGCCCGGCTAATGTGATAGCTTCCTCTGGAATGTGACCCGCAACATAGCCCACAAGGGCTCAGCCGCAAGGCATGCGGGCGGCCGGAAACCCGCTGGCCCATACTCCCGAACCGGCCGCGGAACCCGCTGCCGGATGGGGACGACGGAAGGATCGACGTTGTGAATAATCTTGTCCCTGGCACAGGCGGGCCCGCCCGTGCGGCCGCAGCCGTGACGCGCGGATCTGCTCAGGCAACGGCGATCCAGAACTAGCCGCTCCATGCTTCGATATCTCGCCAAACGTGCGCTCACGTATGTCTTCATGATCTTCCTGACCACCAGCGCCGGCTATCTCCTGGCTGTGAGCACGCTGCAGCCGGCGCTGCTGGAGCAGGAGCGGATTCCGCGGCCCACGCCCGAACAGGTGGTCAATTCCTTCCGGCTCAAGGGGCTCGATCCCACCCTCAATCCGTGGGAGCGCTACGTCGACTGGCTCACCGCCATTCTCACCCGCTGGGACTGGGGACGGAGCCCCAACGGCGCCTTCATCAACGCCGAGTTCGGCGACCGGGTCTGGATCTCAACCCGGCTCTTCCTGGCCTCGATCATCCTGACCCTCGTGATCGGCGTCGCCCTCGGCGTCTTCACCGCAGCCCGCCAGTACAAGGCCTCGGACCGGGCCATCACCTCGTACAGCTACCTCATGTACATCGTCCCCGCACCGATCGCCTACTTCCTGGTGCAGCTGGGCGCCATCAACATCAACGAGTCGGTCGGGGAGCGGGTCTTCTTTGTCACCGGCATCTCCACCCCGGGCCTGGACGGCGACGGCTGGGCCCAGTTCGTCGACATGCTCGCCCACTACGCCGTGCCCACGTTCGCCATCACAATTGTGGGTTGGGGCGCGTACCAGATCGCCCAGCGCCAGTATCTGCTGGACAACGTCAACGCCGACTTCGTCAGGACGGCGCGGGCCAAGGGCCTGACCCGCAACCAGGCCATCAGCCGGCACGCCCTGCGGGTGTCCTTCATCCCCGTGGCGCAGAGCATTGCGTTCACCATCCCGGCCATCTTCGCCGGCGGCTTCTTCGCCGAGAAAATCTTCGCCTGGCACGGCGTCGGGTCCTGGTCCATTGACTCGATCGCCCTGCAGGACGTCAACGCGGCCACCGCTACCCTCGCCTACGGCTCCGTCATCTTCGCGGTCGGAGCGATCCTCGCCGACTTCGCCACCACGCTCGTGGACCCGAGAGTGCGGGTGCAGTAATCATGACCAACCTCAACACGATTGACCCTGCCGCCGTCCTGGACGAAGGAAAGTTCGGCGACGACGAGGTCGTGATCGGCAAGTCGCGCATCATCCTGCGGCGCTTCCTGCGCAACCGGACAGCCGTCGCCGGCCTCGCCATCTTCCTGGCCCTGACCCTCTTCTCCTTCATCGGCGGCTTCTTCGGCAGCTGGGACAAGGAGACCATCGACCCCTTCAACATCGGCATGCCGCCCTCCGCGGAGCACCCGCTGGGCACCTCCCAGGCCGGGATCGACCTCTACGCCCTGACCGTCGAGGGCACCAGGGTCTCCATCCTGATCGGCGTCGTCGTCGGCCTCGTCTCGGTGCTGATCGCCGCCGTCTACGGCTGCACTATGGCGTTCTTCGGCCGCAAGGTGGACAAGGTCATGCTGTTCATCCTCGAAGCCCTGATCATGATGCCGGCCCTGCTGGTAGTCGCGGTGGCCACGAGCGGCGGCGCCAACGGCCTGAAGAACACCGTCCCGAGCTGGCTGCTGCTCATCATCGTGCTGCTGGTCTTCAGCTGGATGGGGACCGCGCGCCTCATCAGGTCCCTGTCGCTCTCCCTCATGCAGCGTGACTTCGTCAAAGCCTCCCAGTACATGGGCATCCCGCCGCGCCGGATCGTCTGGCGCCACCTCGTGCCGAACATCGGCTCCCTGCTGGTCCTGGAAGTCACCCGCGGCGTCACCGGCGCCATCCTCGCCGAGGTCGCGTTCTCCTTCATCGGCATCGGCATCAAGGTCCCCGACGTGAGCCTGGGCGTACTGATCGGCCAGTCCACCTCCCAGGTCTCCACCTTTCCGTGGATGTTCTGGGCTCCCCTGATCGTGATGTTCCTGCTGACCGGCTCGCTCGCCATGATGAACGACGGCCTCCGCGACGCGTTCGACCCCAGCTCCAGCTCCGTTGGCCGCGCCAAGAGGAAGAAGGCCAGTGGCAAGGCCACTGGCAAGATACCGTCTGGCACGACACAGAAGAAGATCAAATGACCAGCAACACCACCGCACGGGACACCGCCCAAGGCACCGCCGAGCGCCTCCACGCCGCCGGGCTGCACGCCCCCGCCAGCGCGGTCCTCTCCGTCCGGGACCTCAACGTCCGCTTCAACACGGAAAACGGCGTGGTGCACGCGGTCCGCGGCGTCGACTTCGACGTGATGCCCGGCAAGACGCTGGGCATCGTGGGCGAGTCCGGCTCCGGCAAATCGGTCACGTCCATGGCGATCATGGGCCTGCTGCCCCCGACGGCGGAAATCACCGGTTCCGTCCGGCTGCAGGGCAAGGAGCTCCTGGGGCTCAGCGACAAGGCCATGTGCCGCCACCGCGGCAGCGACCTCGCCATGGTGTTCCAGGACCCGCTCTCTTCCCTGACCCCGGTCTACACGGTCGGCACCCAGATCATCGAGGCCCTGACCGTCCACAACCCGACCATGAGCAAGCAAGCCAAGGAGGCACGCGCCGTCGAACTCCTGGGGTTGGTCGGCATCCCCAGCCCGAAGGACCGGCTCAAGGCCTTTCCGCACGAGTTCTCCGGCGGCATGCGCCAGCGCGTCATGATCGCCATCGCGATCGCCAACAACCCGCGGGTTCTGATCGCCGATGAGCCGACGACGGCGCTGGACGTCACCATCCAGGCGCAGGTCCTCGAGGTGCTCCACGCCGCGCAGGAGGAGACCGGCGCCGCCGTCGTCATGATCACGCACGACCTCGGCGTGGTCGCCGGCATGGCGGACGACATCATGGTGATGTACGCGGGCAGGCCAGTGGAGACGGGCAGCGTCGATGACATCTACTACAGCCCGCGGATGCCCTACACGATGGGCCTGCTCGGTGCGGTCCCGCGCGTGGACGTCGCGGAAAAATCGTCGCTGGTGCCGATCGACGGCATCCCCCCGAACCTCACCCAGCCGCCCACCGGCTGTTCATTCGCGCCGCGGTGCCCGCTGGCCAGCGAGGCCTGCCTCGACGGCGAACCGGACCTCCGGGCGGTGGCGCCCGGCACCGGGCACAGCGCCGCGTGCATCAAGAGCGAGGCCCTCGCCGACGTCGATGTCCATACGGTCTTCGCCGTCCCGGCCGTGCCGGTATCCCGCTTTGACAGCCTTCCCCGGCACGAACGCAAGACTGTCCTGGAACTCCGCGACGTCAGGAAGCACTTCCCGCTGATGAAGGGCGCCCTGATCAAGCGCAGGATCGGCACGGTGAAGGCCGTGGACGGGCTGAGCTTCGATATCCGCGAGGGCGAGTGCTTCTCGATCGTGGGGGAGTCGGGCTGCGGAAAGACCACCACCCTGCTGGAAATCATGGAATTCCACAAGGACCAGGACGGCGAGGTGGTGATCGGCGGCCTGAGCAACAAGCAGGCCGCGGACGCCCGGGCCAAGAGCGCCATGCGCAAGGAACTGCAGATGGTGTTCCAGGATCCCACCGGGGCACTGGATCCGCGCTTCACCGTCTACGAGGTCCTGGCCGAGCCGATGGAAAACCTGGGCATGCCCAAGGCCGCCATCCGGAAGCGGATCATGGAGCTCATGGAGCTGGTGGGCCTGCAGGCGGACCACGTCAACCGGTTCCCCAACCAGTTCTCCGGCGGCCAGCGCCAGCGCATCGGCATTGCCCGCGCCCTCGCGGTGAACCCCCGGCTGGTGGTCCTGGACGAGCCCGTCTCCGCCCTCGACGTATCGGTGCAGGCCGGCGTCATCAACCTCCTGGACAAGCTCCGTGCCGAACTCGGCCTCAGCTACCTCATGGTGGCCCATGACCTCTCCGTGGTCCGGCACATTTCCAACCGCGTTGCCGTCATGTATCTGGGCAAAATCGTGGAGATCGGCGACGTCGACGCCGTCTTCGACAACCCACGCCACCCCTATACCCGCGCCCTGCTCTCCGCGATCCCGGTACCGGATCCGGAGCTGGAGCGCACCCGCGAGCGGATCATCCTCCAGGGCGACCTGCCCTCGCCGCTGGAAGCGCCGGCAGGCTGCAACTTTGCCACCCGCTGTCCCGTGTTCGCGGCCCTGCCGCCGGCCAGGCAGGAGAAGTGCCTGACCCTGGAGCCGGCCCTCGAAGCGTCCGCCACCGACCAGCAGTTCGCCTGTTTCTACCCGGACGGCGAACTGGACGCGGACATGGTCGTTGTCCACGAAAACCACTGAATCACCGGACCAGCACACACCACCCGAGAACCCACGCATCACACTCGCATGAAAAAAATGAAGGGGATCACATGAAAAATCGGACCAGGATCGGCGGCCTCACGGCCGTCGTGGCGGCCCTCGCGCTGACCGCTTGCGGCAGCGGTGGCGCCTCAACCACCGCCCAGAGCGCCAAGGCACAGGATGCCTCCGGCGACCTGAGCAAGCTGGTCAGCGTCAACGCCAAGAAGGCCGCCGACCTGCAGCAGGGCGGTACCGTAACGCTGCCCCTGGGCAACATCGGACCGGACTTCAACGGCTTCTCCAACGCGGGCAACTCAGCGGACAACACTGAACTGCACTACCCGATCGACGAGGCCGGCTACGTGGGCTGCTGGAAGCTGGACTTCGACGGCACCGCCAACCTCAACAAGAACTTCTGCGAAGACTTCAAGAGCGAGGTCAAAGATGGCAAGCAGACCATCACCATCAAGATCAACCCGAAGGCCGCCTACAACGACGGCACCCCGATCAACGCCGCCACGTTCGAGAACACGTGGAAGATGCTCAATGGCCAGAACAAGGACATCGACATCGTCAGCTCCGGCGCCTACGAGTTCATCGACTCCGTCAAGGCGGGAAGCAGCGACAAGGAAGTCGTTGTCACCACCACACAGCCGGTGTACCCGCTCAGTGACATGTTCGGCGGCTTCATCCCGCAGACCGTGAACACTCCCGAAATCTTCAACACCGGCTTCACGGGCGAACTGCACCCCGAGTGGATGGCAGGCCCGTTCAAGGTCGACAAGTTTGACTCTGCCGCGAAGACTGTCTCCCTCGTGCCGAATGACAAGTGGTGGGGCGAGAAGCCGGTCCTGGACAAGGTGATCTTCCGCCAGCTGGAGGCCAGCGCCGAGATCGCCGCCTTCAAGAACGGCGAGATCGACATGGCCGACGGCCGCACGCTGACGAAGTACAAGCAGCTTGAAGGCTCTAAGAACTCCGAGGTCCGCCGCGGCCAGCGCCTCTTCGCCGGCGGCCTGAACCTCAACGCCCTCAAGGCCCCGCTCACCGACGTCGCAGTCCGCAAGGCGATCTTCACCGCCGTGGACCGTCCCGCCATCCGCGCCGTCCGCTTTGGCGGACTGAACTGGGAAGAGAACAGCTCGGGCTCGATGATGCTGATGCCGTTCTCGAAGTACTACCAGGACAACTACCCGGTCAAGGAAACCGGCGCCGACGCGGCCAAGAAGGTCCTGACCGAGGCCGGCTACAAGGCCAACGCCAAGGGCATCATGGAAAAGGACGGCGTCCCGGCGTCGTTCAAGATCACCAACTTCGGTGACGACCCCACCGGCCTCGCCACCGTGCAAACGCTGCAGAAGCAGCTTCAGGCGGCCGGCATGGACGTTGGCATCGACCAGCGCGGTGACGCCGACTTCGGCAAGGTGGTTGGCAGCCGCGACTTCCAGCTCACCATCAGCGGCTACACAGTAGGCGCCGACGCCACCTCCGGCGTGAAGCAGTTCTACGATTCCAAGACCAACGAGAACGAACTCGGCGACGCCGAACTGGACAAGGCCATCAAGGACCTCGCGTCCATCCAGGATGACGCCCAGCGCAACAAGGCCGCCATGGACGTCGAGAAGAAGCACATGGAGAAGTACTTCTCGATGGGCGTCATCATGAACGGCCCGCAGATCTACTTCGCCCGCACCGGCCTGGCCAACTACGGTGCAGCCCTGTTCCAGACCCCGGACTGGAGCGTCGTCGGCTGGCAGAAGAGCTAGCTCTGACGAGCACCACGCACTAACAAGCAGCACGGCCGAGGCCGGTGCCCCCGGAATCATCCGGGCGGCACCGGCCTCGTTCGTTTAGGCCCTGCCGGACAGGCGCCCCGGTGCATGCCAGCCGGTAGCCTTGGCACCATGAGCAACGATTCAACCCGGCCCATCCGCACCGCCGTCGCCGGTTTCGGCCTTTCGGGCAGCGTCTTCCACGCCCCGTTCATCGCCGCAAACCCGGCCTATTCGCTGGACGCCATTGCCACCTCCGACGCCGGCAGGAGATCTGCGGCCGCACACAGCTATCCGGCGGCCAGGATGGTCGACACCCCTGCCGATATCCTGGAGCTCGCCGGCGAACTGGACCTGCTGGTGCTCGGCACGCCGCCCGCCACCCACTACCCACTCGCGAAAGCGGCGCTGGAAGCCGGCCTCGACGTCGTCGTCGACAAGCCCTTCGCCGTGAGCAGCGCCGAGGGGCAGGAGCTCATCGACCTGGCCGGGCGGCTGGGCCGGGTGCTCACGGTGTTCCAGAACCGGCGCTGGGACGGCGACTTCCTCACAGTTAAGGCCCTCATGGACACCGGAGCCTTCGGCACCGTGAGCCGCTTTGAGTCCCGCTTCGAGCGGTGGTCGCCCGACGTCCCCAAAGCCTGGAAGGCGGCCGCAACGGCGGAGGACGGCGGCGGGGTGCTGTTTGACCTCGGCACCCACCTGCTGGACCAGGCCGTGCAGCTTTTTGGGCCGGCCACGCTCACGCATGCGGAACTGGCGGCCCGGCGGCCGGGAGCCAAGGCGGACGACGACGTCTTCGTGGTCCTGCGGCACAGCTCCGGGGTGACCAGCCACCTGTGGATGAACATGCTGTGCGCCCAGCAGGGCCCTCGCTACCGCATCCTGGGCAGCGAGGGGGGTTTCACCAAGCACGGCGTGGACCCGCAGGAGCCGTACATCCTGGCCGGCGGAAGCCCGCTGGATGCCGCCTACGGCGTGGAAGATCCGGACTGGGCCGGGCTGCTGGGGCGCGACGGGCACCTGGACCGGCTGCCCACCGAGCGCGGCGCCTATCCGGAGTTTTACCGTATCCTGGCCGCCAAGATCGCCGACGGCGGCGCAAGCTCGGCGCTGCCCGTCCCCGTCGACCCCGCGGGCCCGCTCCAAGTGCTGCAGCTGATCGAGCAGGCCCGGTCCCTGGCTTAAACAGCCATCGACTGCTCCGTAACTGCCGTTCTGGGGGTCCAAAAGGGCGGTTACGGAGCAGCCGATGAAGTGCTGGCTACGCGGAGATGTGTTGGTTACGCGGTGCTGGCTACGCGGAGACCAGCTCGTGCCAGTCGGCGACGAGGGGCAGGTTGTGCGCCTCGGAGACCGAGCGGTGCGCAACCTTGCCGCCGGCGATGTTCAGGCCGGCGGCCAGGGCGGCGTCGCGCTCAAACGCAGCCTTGACGCCCAGGTTCGCCAGTGAGACGGCGTAGCGCAGGGTGACGTTGGTCAGCGCGTACGTGGAGGTGTTCGGGACGGCGCCGGGCATGTTGGCGACGCAGTAGAAGATCGTGTTGTGGACCTTGTACGTCGGTTCCTGGTGCGTGGTGGGGTGCGTGTCCTCGAAGCAGCCGCCCTGGTCCACGGCGATGTCCACCAGCACGGAGCCGGGCTTCATCCGGGACACGAGCTCGTTGGTGACGAGCTTCGGTGCCTTGGCGCCGGGGATCAGGACCGAACCGATCACGAGGTCGGCGTCGACCACGGACTTCTCGATCTCGTAGGAGTTGGACGCGACGGTCTTCAGGCGGCCCTGGTACTGGGCGTCCAGTTCGCGCAGGCGGTTGATGTTGATGTCCAGGATGGTGACGTCGGCGCCCAGGCCCAGGGCCATGGCGGCGGCGTTGGTGCCGGCAACACCGGCGCCGAGGACAACGACCTTGGCCGGACGGACGCCCGGGACGCCGCCGAGCAGCACACCCTTGCCGCCTGCCGGGGCCATCAGGGAGGTGGCGCCGACCTGTACGGACAGCCGGCCGGCAACCTCGGACATCGGGGCCAGCAGCGGCAGGGACCTGCCCTCCTGGACGGTCTCGTAGGCGATGGCGGTGACGCCGGAGTTGATCAGGGCCTGGGTCAGTTCCGGTTCGGCGGCCAGGTGCAGGTAGGTGAAGAGGATCAGGTCCTTGCGGAAGCGGTGGTATTCGGCCTTGACCGGTTCCTTGACCTTCAGCACCATGTCCGCGCGGCCCCAGACGTCGTCGGCTTCGGCGACGATCTCGGCGCCGGCGATCGCGTATTCCTCATCCGTGATGCCGGAGCCCAGGCCCGCGCCGCGCTCGACGAGGACCTCGTGGCCGTGGGTCCGGAATTCATGGACGCCGGCCGCCGTGATGGCGACGCGGAACTCGTTGTTCTTGATCTCTTTGGGTACGCCGATGATCATTTGTTAGCTCCAGTAGGTGGTGGCCTCGTGGGCCTGGATGAGCGGGGGATTCGTACTTCCAGAATAAATCCCGCTGTGAGGCACGCGACAGGTGCCGCCGCCGGGCGTGGGGCGTCCGCCGCGTCATTCCGGGGTTTTTTAAAACCGGGGATAGACATTTGTCGAGGGCGCGGACGTCAGGTGTCGGCTCGTGTCCGTCCCGGATGCATTCGCAGTGCGGCGGGCGGGGGCAGTAGTCTGGCAGGATGCAGCAGCAGGACGTGGAGCAGCTCGTGGAGCAGGTGGCGCAGCGGCTGGGCCGCGGCCTCTCCCTCGAGGACCTCGACGGTCTGCTCCTCGCCTACAGCTCCAACCAATCCCATGCGGACCGGGTCCGGGTGAATTTCCTGCTCAGCAAGCGGGTCCCCGTGGACGTCATCGCGTGGCAGCTCTCCCACGGGATCGCGACGGCGGTCCGGCCGGTCGTCGTGCCGGCCAACGCGGACCTCGGCATGCTCGGGCGCGTGTGCGTGCCGCTGTTGGTGCGGGGCTTCCGGGTGGGGTACCTGTGGGTCCAGCTCGACGCCGAGGAGCCCAGCGCCGCGACCGTCCTCGCCCAGCTGCCGGACGTGGCGCCGGAGCTGGAGCAGCTGTCCTCCCTGCTGCTGGATTCCAACACGGCGGAGTCCGAGTTCCGGCGCCGGCGCGAGCAGGAGTTCCTTGCCGCGTGCGCCGGGGAGGCCAACGCGGCGGCGGCCGTCGCGGGCTGGAAAGAGGTCCAAGGCAAGGGGCCATGGCAGCTGGTGACCGTCCTGGACGCGGATGGCTGGGCCGGGGGCTCGGATCCCATCGCCGACACGCTTATTCACCGCTCCGCGGCGCTGCAGGCGACCATCGGGGTAGACGCCGCACTGTTCAGCGCCGGCACGGAGACCCATGCGGTGGTGCTCTTCAAGGAATCCACGGGACGCGCCGACCACGCCCAGGTGCTGGTCCACTACCAGCTCGAACTCGCCAAACGCTCCGGGCGCACGGTCCGGCGGATCATCCTGGGCACGTCCGAGGGATTCGCCAAGCCGCGGGAACTGGCCGAGGCCTACCGGCAGTCACGGCAGGCGGCCCAGGCCGCGGCGGTGGATCCCCAGCTGGGCGAGCTCGTCGACTGCCGGGCCACCGGCGTCTACCAGCTCCTGGCCTCGGCCGGCGGCGGCGCGGGAGCCTGGGCAGACGCGGGTTCCGTGTATTTCCGCATCCTCGAGGACCATGACCGCAACCACGAGCTGCTGCCCGTGCTGGAGCTGTTCTACGACAACGACGGCTCGGTCCAGGAGGTCGCGGCCAAACTGCACCTGCACCGGAGCAGCATCTACAACCGGCTCGGCCGGATCCGCCAGCTGCTGGGCGTGGACCCGTTGAAGGGAATGGTGCGGCTGGAACTGCATGCCGGGCTCAAGGCGCGGCGCTGGGCTGGCCGGCCCAGAATCTAGCGGCGGGCTTAGCCCTCGCGCTTGGAGGGGTCGGCGTCGAGGGCCGGCTTCGCATCGTGGCCAGCGTCCTGGCCGGGGCCGGCGATGCCGGCGGCACTGCGGCGGCGGGAAATCCGGCTGTCCACCCAGAGCGACACCGCTACGAAAGCGACGCCGCTGGCCAAATACGTGGCGGTGTTGTTCAGGCCCATCGCGGTTCCGAAGATGCCAGCGAGCAGCATGGCGGCGATCCCTGCCACGATGTGCCACCCTCTGAATTTACCCACATTCCAAGCTTAACCCGCGGGATATCAGTGCTTCCGCGCCGGACAGGGATCGTTGCTTGATCCTTATCACTGCTTCATGAAGCACCGGCAGCCTCGTCATCCTGGCCGGCCGGCGTCCCGGCGCCCGCACCATTCTTCTTCTGCGTTTCGAGCCACGCCATGATGTCGGCCAGCCGGATCCGGCGGTGCGTTCCGCGGTACTCCACCGGGATCTCGCCGCGGTCGGTCATGTTCCGCAGATATGTGTGCGAGATTCCCGCAAGCTCCGCGGCCCGGGACGTCGTCAGCATTTCCTCGACGCTGCTGACCGTCACGGCGTCGCCGCGGCTGAAGCGGCCCAGCAGATCGACGACGGCGTCCCGCGCCGCGGGCGGCAGCCGGTGGACGGTGCCGTCCACGAACACCGTGATGTCGTGGCTGCCGTCGAGGGCGTACCTGAGGTTCTGCGCATCCTCGGCCGGGAGGCCGGCCGTCACCCGGGGGG
>Ga0207697_10001577_pt1 | contig 12322 bp, 10 predicted proteins | sample KBSSwiS5withPhiX_FD_184293 | JGI IMG/M metagenome (GOLD analysis project Ga0207697, IMG submission 184293) | Switchgrass rhizosphere microbial communities from Kellogg Biological Station, Michigan, USA, with PhiX - S5 (SPAdes) (version 2) | ecosystem: Host-associated > Plants > Roots >... | reverse complement strand
GCCGCCGATCAGGGCGATAAATTTCGCCGCCGGCAGGTTCTCGACATAAACGTAGAGGAGAGCCAGAGCCACACCCATTGCGGCGATTGTCTCAACCAACGGACTCACCGCTTCCATCGAGCGCAAAATGCGCATCGAATTGGAAAACTGCGATTGATTGCTGCGACGGAAGTCCTTTTCCTGTTGCTCCTCTCGCGCGAAGGATTTGATGACGCGAATCCCGGCGAAGCTCTCCTGCATCGTCACCACCATCTCGGCCATACCCTCTTGTTCGCTGTTGACTGCTTTGCGCGCCCGCTTGCCATACATGCTTAAGGGCACGAGGCAGCTCGGGAAAAGCACCAATGTGACGATGGTAAATTTCCAATCCATGTAGAGGAGCACGCTGATCCCGCCGATGATCGCAATCGGCTGCTTGAAGAGGTCGCTGCTGATGCTGGAGAGAGCGGTCTGCATCATGCGGGTGTTATTCGTGATTTGCGACATGAGAAAGCCAGATTGCATCTTGTTAAAGAAATCCATCGACTGGCGAATCATCTTGCTGAAGAGCTGGGCCCGGATGTCGGTCAGCACTTTATTGCTGACCCAGTTCATGTAATAGGCGTTGGCGTAGCCACAGAGGCTGCGCAGGGTCATGACCGCTGGGATCGCGAGGCAGAGCAGGACGAGAGAATTGATCTTCGGGCCGTGGTTCATCACCTCGGGATGCTGAATCATCTGCTGCGGGGCCATTGGGGTGTGGCCGTGGAACACGGCCCCGGCAACGCGCGCCATGACCAGCGGGAGGCACGAATTGATAATCCCGTAGAGAAAACCAAAGCCGAGGCCGACGATGAAGCGCCATTTATATGGCAGGGCATAGCTGTAGAGCCGCTTGTACGGCCGCCATCCTCTACGAATGGTGGCCCAGAGCGGTTCCTTTACTTTGGCCACGGGCGGAATCTTGCTCATGTGACTTGCGCTGTCGGAGCCGACAGCAGCGTCTGCATAGCATCGATCACCTGTTCCGTCGAGATTTCCTTCGTCGAATAGGGCGGCTGTTTCGGGACGAAATCGGTCACTGGAGTGGGCTTTCCCGCCTGCAAAATCGTGGCAGGCGACGTCCGCGGACGCCAGTGAAAGGGGTTGGTCGGGCCAAAAAGTGCGACCTGCGGCGTGCCAAACGCCGCCGCCAGATGCATCGGCGCGGAATCAATTGTGACGAGCAACCGAGCGCGCTGGAGCAGCGCCGCAAGCGAAAGCAAATCGAGCTCTCCAGAGAGATCGATGACCGGATGCCCCAGATGCGCTTTGATTCGGGCAATCTGCTCCTGCTCCATTCGCAAATTGCCTCCCGTCAGCGCGCAGCGGAATGCCCCGTCATCGAACATCCAGTCGGCCACCTGCGCCCAGCGCCGCGCGACCCAAAATTTCTCCGCGCGCGCAGAGCCAGGATGGAGCACGATAAAGTTGTTGCCAAGGCCCGTCTTCGCGACAACGTCTGTCGCCCTTGCTTTGGCGCTCGCCGGCAATTTGAGCCGAATTTCCCGGGAACCATCGTGCACTCCGAGCGGCGCGAGCAACGCGAGGTGATGATCGATTGTATGGACGAACCGGACTTGCGAGGGAACGAACTCGTTATAGCTCAGCTGCCGGAGCGGTTCGCGACGGATGGTGTCGTATGTGATTCGCCTCTGGGCGCCCGAGAGCACGGTGAGAAAAGCCGAGCGATCGGTGCGCGAAAAATCGAGGCAGCAATCAAATTTCGCCTTGGCGACGGCGAAAAACTGCGGTGCGTCCGAGACTCGCCCGCGCGCGACGAACGTCCGATCAAGGCCGGGAATGGCGGGCAGCAATTCGCGTGAGCCGTGAGCGGCGATGAGTGAGATGTTTGCCGCGGGAAAGGCTCTTCGCAGCGCGGCGATCGCGGGGACCGTCAGGATCAGGTCGCCGATCCGTTTTAGCTGGATGAGAAGGAGGTTCAACCGACCCCTAGCGCGCCCGCTGCATCGCCAACTCGTAAGCGTCGAGCAAACGCGCGCGGAAATGGTCCCACGTGAAATTCTCCACCACCCGGTCCCGCGCCGCGAGGCTCATCCGTTCCACGATTTCCGGATGATCATAGAGCTGCCGAATCGCCGCCGCGAGCGCATCGACATTGGCCGGCGGAACGATGATCCCCTGCACGCCGTCCTCCACCACGTCGCCCGCTTCGCGCGTCGTGACCTGTGGGAGACCACAGGCCGCCGCCTCGTATGTGACCTTGGCACTGCCTTCGCACTGTGAGGGAAAAACATGAATGGTCGCCGCACGTAAATATTTCTCAGGTTCTTGCGCAAAGCCCATCACTTTCACGCTCTCGTGTGCGAATTTTTCCAGGAAAGGCTTCATTTCGGCATGCACGGCGCCGACGAGCCAGAGCTCTGCGTCCTTAAGATCGAGCCGATGCCACGCCTCGAGCAGATGATGGACTCCTTTGCGCTCGATCAGCGCACCGGAAAAGACCGCGCGAAAATGCGGCGGCCGCACGCCAGGGGTGAATCGATTCACGTCAACGCCGCGAGGCAGATAAAACAGTTTCTCTTCGGAAAATCCCTGCACGCGAAATGTTTCCGCTGCCTTTTCCGAGAGCACGAGAAGCAAGTCTGCCAGATCGTATTCTTCGAGAAACCGATCGCGTTGCACGAGCAGATCTTCCTTCCAGCGCTGGCGCCACGGCAATGGCGTTTCGCGCGCGGCACCCGTCGGTTCGCGCTTCACTTTACCGCGATCGCGATGCCAGGTCGGGATTTCCAGAACTGACGGGATTCCCCGGTTGCGCGCCGTGCGGAGCGAAAGCAGACAATCGCCCGACCAACTGTGAAACATGTCGTAGCGCCCGGTCGCCAGTTGCCGGGCTGCAACCCAGTCGAGATACTTCTTTTTCGCTCCGTAGTAGTAAGGGCTATCGAGTGAAGAGAGCAGGCGTACCGGGTGCCAGCGGAGAGAATGAATGCGCGTGGCGGGAATCTCCGTCTGGCGATTGTCATAGGCGACCGCTTTGCCGAGGAAGCCGCCGTGATAGGAGGCGCGTAATGTCTCGAACGCGTCCGTGTCCAAACCCGAGCCGCCGATGCGTGCAAAAATCGAATAGAGCAGAGACTTCGGCAACGTTCGCGGTGCCGTATTCGTCGAGGCTGCGCGCGGCGGGGCCTTTAGAGTATCACCCACCATGGCCTTATCATTATTATTGGGAATGGGATCAAGTAAAGGTAGAACTCCTGCGTGTTGCCAGAGATGAGCGCTCCCCGCCTCACGATCGGCCTCGTTCGCCGCGGTCATTCCGACACGGGTGGTGCCGAAGCTTACTTAAAGCGCCTCGCCCGCGGCCTGAGCGAATCCGGGCATGCCACCAGGCTCTTTACTGACGCTGCCTGGCCCGCTCGCGAGTGGTCCTGGGGCCCGATCACGCGTCTACCGGGGGAGACGGCCCACCGTTTTGCGGATGAGTTGGAGAAAATCAGCCCACGCGACCATTGCGATCTCCTTTTGAGCCTCGAGCGAGTTTGGCAATGCGATGTTTATCGCGCCGGCGACGGCATTCACCGGGCCTGGATGCGACGCCGCGATGCCGCTTCGTCGCTCGTACGCAGCCGGCTCCGCCGCTTCAATCCCAAACACCAGGATGCCCTCGAGCTGGAGCGGGCGCTCTTTTCCGGCGGCGCCTGTCGCGTCATCGCTAATTCCCAAATGGTAAAGCGAGAGGCCGAGGAATATTATGGCTATCCCGGAGATCGCATTGATGTCGTCCCGAACGGCATTCCGCTGGCGGATTTTCACCCTGATCCCGAGGCGCGGTCTCTGCGCCGCAACATCATGCAGCTTCGCGACGACGAAATCGCGGTGCTCTTTGTCGGATCCGGCTGGGAACGCAAAGGCCTGCGTTACGCGAGCGACGCCGTCGAATCGTTAGGCAAGAAATTTCGCCTTTTCGTCGCTGGGCGCGGCCGTGGCCGAAAGGTTGGCGGCGGTGCCGTACAGCACCTCGGAGCGGTGCGCGATCTGGCCGCACTTTACGCCGCCGCCGACATCTTCCTTTTGCCGACTCTTTACGACCCGTTTTCCAATGCTTGTCTTGAGGCACTCGCTGCCGGGCTGCCCGTGGTCACCACGCGCGACAACGGTTTCAGCGAGATCATTGAGCAGCACGTTCATGGCTCAATCGTCGATGCGCCCTCAAACATCGCGCAGATTTGCGAGGCGCTGTGCTATTGGTCTGACGCGAATCGTCGAGAGTCCGCGCGCCCAGCCATTCTTGAATGCGCCGGACACTTCGACATCTCAGTCAACGTCGGACGAACGCTCGCTGTCCTGGCTCACGTTGTTAAGGCGGACGCCGTGTCGGGAAAAATCCGGAACACCTGATCGAGCCGTGCGATCTCGAAAATCGGACGAACGCTCTCTTGCAAGCCGCTGAGGGCGAATTTTCCGCCATAACTGCCGACGTTCTGCATCGCCTCGATCAAGACCGCGAGCCCGGAGCTGTCGATGTAGCTGACTTGAGAAAGATCGACCACCAATTGGGCCGGCTTCTTCGCGATCAGGGCCGCAAGCGATGCGCCGATCTGTGGCGAAACGTGCAGGTCGATTTCGCCTTCGAGAGGCAGGATGCTCGGTTCAGTTTTTGCCATCGCAGGTGGCAAAGCATGTCACTCTTGTCCGATTGGTCAATTTCCAACTCGTGCTCAGGCGTGATCTTCTCTCGAATTCGATAACGGGCATGAGCACGATTACGAGCAGCTACCACCCGAGATCGATCATCACCGGGGCCACCTCGGAAAAATTGTCTACGATTCGGTCGGGCTGATACTCGGCCAGTTGCGCACGTGTAAAATTTCCGGTTGTGACCGCAATCGTGCGCGCGCCGATCGCTTTGCCGCACGCGATATCATGCGGCGTATCCCCGATCACATCGATCTCCGCGGCCGCGAAATCGATCGCGTGTTTCTCCCGCGCACGCCGTTGTGCGAATGGACCAAGCTCGTTGCGGTCGTGGTGATCATCAGCAAACGCGCCGAACTCAAAAAAATTCCAGATCCCATAATGCGAAAGTTTCAGTTTCGCCCCACGCTTCAGGTTGCCAGTGAGGAGGCCGAGAACGTTCTGTGAGCGCGCTCGCAGTCGCCCCAACAATTCTTGCACGCCCGGTAGGATTGTCCCTTTGCGCTGCGGAAGTTCGCGCGCCAGGCATTCAACATAAAGATCTAGGAAGGCCGCGGTGGTTTTGTCGTCTACGGTGATATTTTGTTTTCGGAGAATCTGGTGAACGATGCCGGTATCGGTCTGGCCCGCGATTTCTACACCGCGCAGGTCGTCGGAAATGCCGAACTGTGTTTGGAGCACATCCTTAAGCGCCTGGATCCCGGCGCCGCCGGAATCGATCAACGTGCCGTCGATGTCGAAAAGAAGGAGGCGCTTGGGAAAGTATGCTTTCAGAGTTGAGATTTTCGATTGAAAAGCTCATCCGGCAATTTGAAATCTTGAATTTGGAATCGAAAGTTTCTTATCGCGGCCGTCTCGCGCCGTCGCCCACCGGCTATCTGCACACCGGCCACGCCCTGACCTTCTGGCGCGCGCAGGAGCGTTGTCGCACCCGCCGCGGGACTTTGGTTTTGCGAGTCGAAGATCTGGATCCCGACCGCTGCCGACAGGAATTTCGCGAAGCCGTTTTCGAGGATCTCAGTTGGTTTGGCTTGCAATGGGACGAAGGTCCCTTCCTGCAAAGCGAACGTCGCCCGCTCTACCTCGAGGCTTGGAAATATTTGCGTGGCCACGGCCTTATCTACCCCTGTAATTGTTCGCGGCGCGATGTCGTGAATGCGGCGGGCGCGCCTCATGCTGAGGATGAAGAACCGATCTATCCCGGCATCTGTCGACCTGACGGCCTAACAATTCCGCAAGCGGACGATCCGGTCGGTCTGAACTGGCGGTTCCGCGTTCCGAATGGCGAAGCAATGCAGTTTCTCGACCGGGGCGCGGGGCTGCAGCGGGCCGTCGCCGGAGTCGAATTTGGCGACTTTGTCGTCTGGCGGAAGGACGACGTTCCGGCTTACCAACTCGCCGTCGTGGTCGATGACGCCGCCATGCAAATCACCGAAGTCGTGCGCGGCGCGGATCTGCTTCGTTCCACTTTTCGTCAGTTGCTTCTCTATCGCGCGCTCGAGCTGGCGGCGCCAGATTTTTACCATCTGCCCTTGGTTACTGATGAGTCCGGCAAACGTCTGGCAAAACGCGATGACGTCCTCAGTTTGCGGACGCTGCGGGTTAAGGGTGTTGCGCCTAACGAAATTCGGCAACGCTTTGCAACCTGACGTAATTTTCAGCTTGGACCTGCGCGAATCGCGCCAGCCGGAACCTGGCACTACCTGGGCCCGTGAACCTGCAGAAGCCCAAGCATGCTGACGAGGAAAGCGACGATCGCGAACGCCGCCACCGCCAGGACTACGGTGGCGACCATGTCCTCTTTCCCGCGGCTAGGAAAAAGCGATGCATTGGCGAAATTCGCCGGCTTTTCGCTTGTCTGGGCCGGTCGCGCCTCGATTTCACCCGCGTCAGGCAACGAACGCTCCTCGCCGGTCGTGTCCGATAACGATGTACTAGAGCTCGAATCTGGATTCACTTCTTCTTGAATACCTCCACCGCATTCCACTCTTCATCCGGCGGGGTCTGTTCGTATTCGAGCACGCGCTCCAGGTACATCTTCGCTAGGAAATCGTTAGGGTAGAATTCCAGGAAGCGGGAGAGAAGAATCTTCGTCTGGCGAAATTCGCGCTGCCGAAATTTCTGAAACGCCTCCTCGTAGGTCTCGAGATGACGCAGAAACTCAGGGTCGATTCCAGCGCTCCGCGCCGCGATGAGCGTTGCAATCTCCACCGGCTCCGATTTCCCCTTCACCTTCACCCGGGCCACCGAGCGGACGTGGAACTCGTCGCGCACCATTTCGGTCGCGGTCGGTCCAAGGATAATGTCGACCCCGTAGGTTCTCGTCAGGCCCTCCAGTCGCGAGGCCAGATTAACCGTGTCTCCGATCACTGTCGGGTCGGCCTTTTCCTGCGACCCGATGTTGCCTCCGAGCACGTCGCCTTGGTTGATCCCGATACCCATAGCAAACGGCAGGATACCCTGGGCGAACCAGCGTTCGTTCAACGCGCGTAATTCGCGTCGCATTGTGAGCGCGGCGCGTGCCGCCATCCGCGCGTCCTCGGCTGGCCCCAGGCTGCGCACGTTGCCCCAGACCGCCATGACCGCGTCGCCGATGAATTTGTCGAGCGTTCCCCCATGCTCGAAGACCGCCGCGGTCATCCGGCTCAGGTATTCGTTCAGTTGTTTGACCAGCGCTTCCGGATCGGCGTTTTCCGTCAGGCTGGTGAAGCCGACGATGTCAGAGAAGAGAACCGTTGCCGGAATCCGGACGCCGCGCAGATTCGCGTAAAAGCTGTCGGGATTATCGAGAATTTCTTTGACGAGGTTTTTCGAGACGTAGCGTTCAAGCGTGCGCCGAGTGCGAAGTTTCTCGATTCGCTCCATCGCGTATTCGTAGCCTAACGAAAAGAGACCACTGAGCAGGAAAGCCGTCAGCACCGGCACCGTGATGAGGAGCAGCCCCACCCGGTCGTAGGCGATTCGCGCCGTGGCCAGGTAGGCGGCGGCGATCCCTGTGAGAAGGAGCAAGGCAGTGAGCGGACGCCTAACGAATGCAATGAGGAGCCAGGCGAACACGCCCGCTGCGGCCACGAGAACCAAATCAACGCGCACTGGCGTCATGCGCAGGAACTGGTGCGCCATGGCCGCCGCCATCGCTTCGAGATGAAGCTTTGGGCCGGGGCGATTCGGGCCGAGTGGTGTATCGACGACGTCGTGCACCACCTGTGCCGAGACCCCGACGACGATGATCTTGTTCCTGAAAAAAGCGCCGTCGGCATAGTTTGCGTGCCAGAATTTCGGATCGAAAATTTCGTAAAGCGGTCGTGGCGCATAGGCCTCTTCGGAACTAAAGCGGATCAGGCGGGCCTCGTGATCCCGCGGCACGTCCGAGCCGCGACCGATTTGCTCCAAGCCCCGGGCGGCAAAGGAATAGAATACTTCCTCGCTCGGATGGGGGGGGAGGCCGGCGATCTGTCGATCCGTCATCGTGTAAGGGAGCGCGCGCACCCGTTGATCGAGCGGATCCGGGAAAAAATTGACGTATCCAACCCGGGGATCGTGCATTTGTGGCGGAGGAATCAGAACGTCGTTGGGCACAATTGCCTGCATGGTTTTGGCCGAGTCGAAGTTGGCTCCCACTACCACCTTTCCCCGATAGCGATCGAGCGCAGCGTGAAACGCTGGATCGCCATTGTTAGGCGGATTGAAAATAAGATCGAACATCACGAGCCGCGCGCCGGAGGCGAAGAGCCGGTCGAGGAGAAGCGCCCAAACTTCGCGCGACCACGGAAACGGCCGCTCACTCATGAGCTGGAGCGCGCGGTTGCTCGCCAGTTCGCCTGGTTCGAAGGGCGGCAACTGCAACGTACTTTGGTCGATCCCGAGAAAGACGAAGTCGTCGCGGGTCGCCGTCTTGCGGCCCTCCCGCTGCAGAAAATCTTCGAAGCGTTTCTCGCCTGACCAGACGGCGGAAACGAAAGGCACGTCCGGATAGAAATGCAGCAGAAGCACGAGACCCGTCCAGAAGAGAGAGATCGCGGCGAGTATCAGCAGTCGATGGCGCCCAAGCCAATGCACGAGGGGATAATAGGAAGGCTTCCCTCGGCGGCCAATTCCAAATTACTTCGGACGGGGCCTTCCCTGCCGACAATTGGTCTGGCCTGTCCTCTGGTCACGCGCGTCCCGTCTCTTGTTCAGCGCCTTGTATTGCAGCGAAAAACTGGCAGAAAAACGATTTGAGCAACTGCGCTTCCGGCTTACTATTGCGCTCCGCTGCGCTGGTCGCACTGGAATTCTCTGTCCACCTGGTCTTGGCTCGCAAGAGCCGGCCGAATCGGCGAATGAGGTCGGGGAGAGCGAAACAAGAACAACAATTCGCTGAGCGAAGGGCCCCGACAAGATTCGGGGAACAACAACATGCCAAGAGCCACCAACGCGCCCGCCAGCCGCGAGCGCCGCAAGCGCGTCCTGAAAGCCGCCAAGGGTTACCGGGGTCGCCGATCGAAACTCTTCCGTTACGCCAAAGACGCGACGATGAAGGCAAAATACTGGGCCTACCGCGACCGCAAGACCCGCAAGCGCAACTTCCGTATGCTCTGGGTGCAGCGGCTCAATGCCGCCGTCCGCGCGCAGGGTCTTACCTACAGTCGTTTCGCGGAAGGTTTGAAAGCGGCCAACATCGGCCTCGATCGCAAGATTCTTTCGGACCTCGCGATTACCGATGAGGCCGCTTTCAAAGCGGTTGTCGATCAGGTGAAGGCCGCGCTCGAGAAGAAGAAACAGGCGGCGTGATTCGTGAATCGTTAAATCGTAAATCGGATTGCCGATTTGACGAGATAACGGTTTAACGTTCCAGATGAGCCACCCGCTGGACGAACTTCGTGCCGCCGCACTGGCGGAAATCGCTGCTGTTTCGGACGAGCAGGCACTCGAAGCCGTGCGCGTCCGTTATCTCGGACGCAGCGGGAGTATCTCGGCATGGGGCGAACAGATGAAGGCGCTCTCCAAGGAAGAGCGTCCCGTCGTCGGAAAACTGCTGAATGAAGTTCGCACTGCGGTCACCGCCGCAATCGCGAATACCGGGGAAGAACTGCGGGCCGCGCAGGAGGTCAGCGCCCTCGCCGGGATCGACATCTCGCTCCCCGGCACGCCTCATGAGATCGGAGCCCTTCATCCGCTCACCCAGATGCTCGACCGCGCTATCGGCATCTTTCGCCGGATGGGGTTCTCGCTCGCGGATGGGCCGGATGTCGAGGACGAATGGCATTGCTTCGACGCACTCAATACCGCGCCTGACCATCCGGCCCGCAATGAGCAGGATACTTTTTATTTGCCCGATGGACGGTTGCTCCGGACGCATACCTCGACAGTGCAAATCCGCACGATGGAATCGGCGCCTCCGCCGATTCGCGTCATCGCTCCCGGAGCCGCCTTTCGCCGCGACGAAGTGGATGCGACCCACAGCGCGCAGTTTCACCAGATCGAGGGACTTTATGTCGACGAGCGGGTAAGTGTCGCCGATCTCAAGGGCACTCTCGAGTATTTCCTGCATGAGCTTTTCGGACCGGATACGGCGGTGCGTTTTCGGCCACACTATTTCCCTTTCACCGAGCCGAGCTTCGAGATCGACGTGAAATCGAAGGCGCTCAAGAGCGGTGAAAAATGGATCGAGGTCTGCGGTTGCGGGATGGTGCATCCGGCGGTCTTCGAGGAGGTCAATCGCGCACGGGGTGATGCGGCTTACGATCCGGAAAAATGGACGGGGTTCGCGTTCGGCCTTGGGATGGATCGACTCGCGATGATCCTCTTCGACATCCCCGACATCCGGCTTTTTGCGCAGAACGATCTGCGATTTCTTGGACAGTTCACATGAGGATTTCAGGGTGTACGAATCTGGGAGGGGCCTCTGCCCCGAATCGGGACACAATAGCCTCTCCCGTCTTTGAGCTTTTCGGAGGTCCGCGGTGAAATTTTCGCTTAATTGGCTCGGTGAATTTGTCGAGTTGCCTAACGACGTCGAGCGTTTGACTGAATTGCTCACGCTTGCCGGCGTGGAGATCGAAGGAATCGAAGCACGCGGTGCGAATTTCGAGCACGTTGTCGTGGCACGAATTACCGCTTCGGCGCAACATCCAAACGCCGACCGGCTCAGCGTCTGCCAGGTCGATGACGGCAGCGGACAAACGCTCCAGATCGTTTGCGGAGCGAAGAATTACAAAGTCGGCGACAAGGTGCCGTTGGCGCTCACGGGCGCGACCTTGCCTAACGGTTTCAAAATCAAGGTGAGCAAGCTGCGCGGTGTGGAATCACAGGGCATGCTTTGCAGCGCGAAAGAGCTCGGGATCGCGGAGGACGCGGCTGGTTTGCTCATCCTTTCGCCCGAGGCGAAAATCGGCGCCCCGCTTGGCAACGTTTTCCCTAACGACACCGTTCTCGCTGTCGAAATTACGCCGAACCGTGCCGACCTGCTCAGCCACTACGGGCTGGCGCGGGAAATTGCCGCGCTGACAAGAAAGCCGCTGCGGGAGGCGAAAGCCGCGGACCCGCTCGCCGTGACCGGCTCGACAGTGCAAATCAGCGCTCCTGACGAGTGCCCATTCTATTCTGCGCGCCGGATTGAGAACATCACCGTCGGCGAGAGTCCGGATTGGTTGCGCGCGAAACTGGAGACTGTCGGGCTGCGCTCGATCAACAGCATTGTCGACATTACCAACTTCGTGATGCTTGAGCTCGGCCAGCCGTTGCATGCTTTTGACGCCGATAAGCTGCAGGGCGGAATCAATGTCCGTCTGGCTCAGCCTAACGAAAAATTCCTCGCCCTCGACGGTCGTACCTACACTCTCAGTCCGAGGAACCTTCTCATCGCCGACACCGAGCGCGGCGTCGCCATTGGCGGCGTGATGGGCGGCGAGGATACTGGGGTGACCGAGACGACGCGCCACCTGCTTCTGGAGAGCGCATATTTCTTGCCGGCCAGCGTTCGCCGCACAGCGCGGGAATTGAATCTCCCGAGCGACGCCAGTTATCGCTTTGAGCGCGGCGTTGATCCCGGAATGGTTTTGCGCGCCTCGCAACGCGCCGCCCAATTGATTCACGAGATCGCGGGCGGACAGCCCGCTATCGAGACGATCACGGCCGGAACATTGCCGGCCCCCCCGCCCGGATTCGCACTCCGTTACGCGCGCTGCGACGAGTTGCTCGGCGCCTCTGTCGCGCCAGCGGATGCGGATCGGATTCTCGAAGGGTTTGGTCTGGAAAAGCTGGGCGGGACGGACGAGCAGTCAAGCTGGCGCATTCCCCGTTATCGCTCCGATCTTCGCCGCGAAGTAGATCTGATCGAAGAGGTCACGCGGGTCTTCGGAATCAACCGCATCGTCGGGGTCGATCGCAGTCGTTTTACGCCCGTTTCGGCCGCGGATCGCCGCTACGACTTTGAAATGCAATTGCGGCAACGCCTGGTCGCGCGCGGTTTTACCGAAGCGCGCACCTCCGCGCTGGTCGGTCGGCAAACGTTAGGCTCGGGCTTCGCGCGCACTGCGGTTGAGCTGCGCAATCCCTTGAGCGAGGACCATGTCGCGCTGCGCCCCAGCTTGATTCCGGGTCTGGCGGCAGCGCTGGAGCGCAATTTGCGGGCGAGTGAGAAAAGTGTGCGCCTTTTTGA